>Ga0070741_10013200_pt1 | contig 14674 bp, 11 predicted proteins | sample Coa_R1_4_FD_66440 | JGI IMG/M metagenome (GOLD analysis project Ga0070741, IMG submission 66440) | Surface soil microbial communities from Centralia Pennsylvania, which are recovering from an underground coalmine fire - Coalmine... | ecosystem: Environmental > Terrestrial > Soil > Unclassified ...
GACTCCGGCCTTACCATCGAGGACCTGAAAGCGGGCGCCCGGCCGAAGCCGCGCCGCGAGGAACGGCTGCAGGACTTGCCGGGCGCCCGCAAAACGCCGTTCCCGCGCTCGCTGCAGCCGATGCTGTCGACGCTGGTCGAGAAGCCGTTCTCGCACCCTGCCTGGCTGTTCGAGCCGAAGCTGGACGGCATCCGCGCCCTCGCTTTCATCGATCGCTCTGCCGGCGAGGCCAAGGTGCGCTTGCAGAGCCGCCGCGGCCTCGATAGCACAGCCCAGTACCCGGAGCTTGGCCCCGATCTGGCGACACAGCCGGGCCGGCAGCTGATGCTGGACGGCGAGATCGTGGCGCTGGACGCGCGCGGCGTGCCTAGCTTCGAAGTGCTGCAACAGCGCATGAACCTGACCCGCCCGGCGGACATCAAGCGCATGATGGGCGAGATCGGGGTCATCTACTACGTCTTTGATCTGCTCTACCTGGACGGCTTCGACCTGACCAGCGCGACGGTTGAGCGCCGCAAGGAGCTGCTGGCCCGCCATCTACTGCCCTCCGCGCGCGTGCGCCTCGTCGATCCCTTCGACGTCGACGGCGAGACCGCCTACCGCGTTGCCATCGAGCACGGGCTGGAGGGGCTGATCGCCAAGAAGCGGGACAGCGTCTACGAGGCCGGCCGGCGCTCCCGCAACTGGCTCAAGGTGAAGGGCGTGACCACGGAGGACTTCGTGGTCGGCGGCCTCACCAAAGGTCGGGGAACCCGCGCCGGCAGCTTCGGCAGCCTGCTTCTCGGCTACTACAATGAGGAGCACCGGCTGGTCTACTGCGGGCATGTCGGCAGCGGCTTCAACGACCGCACCCTGGCGGACATGAAGGCCCGACTAGAGAATCTGGCCACCGATAAGTCGCCGTTCGACGTGCCGCCACTTAAGGCGGAGGCGCGCGACGCCAGCTGGGTGAAGCCGGAGCTAGTCGTCGAGGTGAAGTTCGCGCAATGGACTTCGGACGGACGGCTGCGCGCGCCCGTCTTCGTTTCGCTGCGAACGGACAAGCCGACCGGAGAGGCGCAGGCGCCACAGGCGGTGCCGCCACCGGCGGCCACCGCCGATCCGCTGCCGGCGCAACGGTCGGCGCCGGTGGCAGACGGCCAGGCCGTGCTTGACCAGTTGGACAACAAGCGCGCCGATCTGACCATCGAGGCCGAAGGGCAGAAGATCCGACTGACCAACCTCAACAAGGAATTCTGGCCCGCCACCGCTGAGCACCCACCGCTGACCAAGCGCGACCTCATCGCCTACTTCGCCAAGGTCAGCGGCTACTTGCTGCCGCACGTCAAGGACCGGCCGCTCACCCTCACCCGCTATCCCAACGGCATCGACGGCCAGCACTTCTTCCAGAAGCACTGGGAGAGCGAAAAACCGCCGTTTCTGGAGACGGTCTGGCTCTACTCGTCGCATAACGAGGGCGACGGCGAGTACCTCATGATCAACAACCTGCCGACGCTTATCTGGCTCGGCCAGCTGGCCGACCTGGAGCTACACACCTGGTATTCGCGGGTCAGCCAGGCGCCTGAGAACTACGGCCTGCCGGAGACGTATGCCGGCTCCGAGGAGAACATCGATCGCTCGCTGCTCAACTACCCCGACTTCATGGTGTTCGACCTCGATCCCTATATCTACGCAGGCCACGAGAAGGACCGGGAGGAGCCGCAACTCAACCGGGCCGCCTTCGTCAAGACCTGCGAGATCGCCGCCGACCTCAAGGTGGTGCTCGATCAGCTGGGAATGTCGGCCTTCCTCAAGACCACCGGCAAGACGGGCCTGCACATCTACTGCCCCATCCTGCGCCAGCTGACCTACGACACCGTCCGCTCCCTGGCGGAGACCATCTGCACCTTCGTCCTGCGCCAGAAGCCGAAGGAAGTGACGATGGAATGGTCCGTGTCCAAACGGCGAGGCAAGGTGTTCCTCGATCACAACCAGAACGTACGCGGCAAGACGCTGGCCTCGATCTATTCGCCACGGCCGTCGCCGGAGGCGGCCGTCTCCATGCCGTTGCGCTGGAACGAGTTAGGTAAGGTCTACCCCACCGACTTCACCATCCTCACGGCGCCTCAGCGGCTGGCCGAGCTGGGAGACCTCTGGTCCGGCATCCTCGACGCCAAGCAGGACGTGCACCGCCTGCTAGAGTTGGCCGGAGAGGCTGAGCGGGCTTGACGGCTCGCATCTACCTAGGGACGTCGTCCTGGGCCGACGAGGGACTAGTCAAGAGCGGCTTCTATCCATCGGAGCTGCGCGACACTGCCGAGCGCCTGGCCTTCTTTGCCAAGCATTTCGACCTCGCCGAGATCGACAGTACTTACTACGCGCTGCCCTCGCGCAAGAACTTCGAGCGCTGGGCGGCCGCCGTGCCGGACGGCTTCCGCTTCGCGGTCAAGGCGATGGCGCTGTTCACCCAACACCCGACCCGGATGAGCGCCATACCGGCCAGCTTTCGCGAGCGCCTGCCCGCGGAGATCGCCAAGAGGGCGCGGGTTTACTACAAGGATGTACCGCAAGAGGTCCGCGCCGAGCTCTGGGCGATCTTCCTGCGCGCCGTTGACCTGCTGCGCGAGGCGGGCAAGCTGGCAGCCGTCCTCATGGACTTCCCGCCCTGGTTCGTGCCCAGCACAGCCAATCGAGCGCTCCTCGCGGAGACGCGCGAGTTCCTGGCCGGCTACCCGGTGATCGTCGAGTTCCGCAACCGTCTCTGGCTGGAGGACGACGCCTCGGCGAAAGCGACCTTCGACTGCCTGCGAGAGTTCGGCTACGGCTTCTGCGCCGTCGACGAGCCGCCTGGCCTCGCCTCCAGCATGCCGCCAATCGCCAAGGCGACGGCAGCGATCGGTTCGGTGCGCTTTCGCGGCCGCAACGCCGCGAATTGGGAGCGCAAGGGCGCCAGCATGGAGGAACGGCTGGACTGGACGTACAGCCGCGAGGAGTTGGAGGAGTGGCTGCCGCGCATCGAGCGGCTGGCGGCCGCCACTGAGCAGCTGTTCCTGGTCTTCAACACCAAGGCCGGCGGCCAGAGTGTCAGCAACGCCAGGCTGATGCAGGAGCTGCTTGGCGTCTCAGTACGAGCAGAGCGCTAGCCCCAACGCCTTGCGCTCGCAGTGCCAGCCCCAGCGCCCGGCTGGCGGAGCTAGCCCCAACGATAAACGTTCTCGGCGTCCGAGAAGTAGAGGGCGCCGTCCGGTCCCGTAACCACGTCCAACACGCAGCTCTGCTCGCCGGTGATCGGCTCGACACTGCCGCGCTTGCCGACTCGCAGCTCATCGAGCTGCTGGCGCGGGATGCGGCTGAGCTTGCCCACGTTGTAGCTGCAGAAGAAGGCATCGCCGGTGTAAGGCAGCTTATCGCCGCTGTAGAACGTGATGCCGGTCGGGGCGATGGAGCGCGAGCCGGTGCTGTAGATCGGCGAGATATAGCGAGCGTCGCTGCTGGTGCCGGTGACGGTAGGCCAGCCGTAGTTGCCGCCCCGCCGGATGATGTTGATCTCATCGGAGCTGGTCGGCCCGTTCTCGGTCGCCAGGAGGTCGCCGGTGACCGGATCGAAGGCCAGGCCGAACGGGTTGCGCAGGCCGTAAGCGAAGACCGGCGAGCCGGGGAAGGGATTATCGGATGGGACGGAGCCGTCCGGGTTAACGCGCAGGATCTTGCCGCTCAAGCGGCTGAGGTCCTGCGCGGTGTCCTGCGACTGCGTATCGCCCAGGGAGACGTAGAGCTTGCCCTCTGGCCCAAACGCCAGGCGGCCGCCGTTGTGGCAGCAGCCGGGACCGATCGGCAGGTTGTCGAGGATCGTCGTCTGGTTGGTGCCGCGGCCATCGGAATCGGTGAAACGCACCACGCGCTGCTTCTGGGGTGAGCCGTCGCTGTTGGGCACGGAGTAGAAGACGTAGACGAAGTGGTTGGATTCGAACTGCGGGTCCAACGCTAACCCCAGCAGGCCATGCTCGTCGTAGCCTGGCTGTCGCACGACTGTCAGCGTGGCGAAGGGCTGGGCCTGCAGCCGGCCGTCTTGCACCACGCGGATGTTGCCGCCCAGCTCGTTGTAGAAGAGCCGCCCATCAGGCGCGAACGCCAGGTCAACCGGGAAAGCAGCGCCTTTGACGAAGGTCGTGACGACGGGCTGGCCCAGCATCGAGGTGGAGCTGGCGGGAGCCGGGTTGCCGCTGCCAGAACAGGCCATGGCGGCCACTGTGAGCGCCAGCAGAGCAGCCAAAAGCGCGCCAGGGAGCCTCATATAGGTTTAACGCTGCAAGGTACGTCTCAGATTTAGATTGACCCTCCAGCGGCCGATACGCTAACATTGCCCCTGCCACTGACTCCGCGCGTGGTGGGCGTCGCCTAGCGGTTAAGGCGCCAGGTTGTGGCCCTGGAGATCGTGGGTTCGAATCCCACCGTCCACCCCATCTTTTTCCCCAACAGACCTTACCCCTGCAGCTGCGTGATGAAGATCGTGGCCAGGCCCAGGTAGATCAGGAACCCCATCAGGTCAGTCAGCATCGTATCGAAGACGCCGGCGATGGTGGCCGGATCGAAGCCGAGGCGGCGCAGGGTCATTGGAATCAGAACGCCGGCTGTCGCGGCGACCAGCATGTTGCAGAACAGTGATAACCCAGCGACGAATCCCAGAGTCGGGTTGTCTTTCCAGAGCCAGGCGATAATTCCCAGCGCAGTCCCAAAGATAGTGCCTTTGATGGCGCCCAGCGCCCACTCCTTGCTCAACACCCGCAGGAGATCGCCCACCGACACCTCGCCGAGCGCCATGGAGCGGACGACGATAGTCGCCGTCTGAATGCCGGCGTTGCCGGCCTGGCCGGCGATCATCGGCATGAAGATGGCGAGAGCAGCCACTTTCTCCAGGGTGCCTTCGAAGAGCGTGATGACGGCCGCGCCAGCGAAGGCCCAGAGCATGTTGAAGCTAAGCCAGGGTATCCGTCGCATAACCGACTCGCGCAGCGGGCTGAACACCCACTCCTGCACGCCGACGCCGGCCATTCGGTACATGTCCTCCGTCGCCTCTTCCGAGAGCACGTCGATGATGTCGTCGGCGGTGATGATGCCCTGGAGCACCCCCTCCGAATCGACGACGGGCAGCGCTCGCAGTCGGTAGCGCTGCAGGATACGGGCGGCCTCCTCCCGGTCCGTCCCCGGCTCCACCGAAATGATGTCGCGCACCATGATCTCGTCGATGGTTGTATCGGGGTCGGCGACGACCAGGTCGCGCAGGTTGACGACGCCCTCCAGGTGGTTCGTCGAGTCGAGAACGTAGAGGTAGGAGGCCTCTTCCGTGAATGGCTTGCGCAGGCGCAGGTAGGTGACGGCTTGCTGGACGGTCATGTCCTTGTGCAGGGCCACGTAGCCCCGGGTCATGATGCCGCCGGCACTCTCCTCCTCGTGCTCCAGGAGCGGCGTCACTTGAGCGGCTGTCGTCATGTTGGCCAGCACCCTGGCGGCCTCCGCCGGTGGCAACTGCTGCAGGACGTCGGCGGCCTCGTCGTTGTCCATGCGGTCCAGGACACGCGCCAACGATGCACGTGGCATGCGTTGGATGATCTCCTGCCGCTGGTCCTCGTCCAGGTGCTGCAACAACTGCGCTAGGCCGTCCGCCGAAAGCAGCGCCAGCAAGCCTTCGCGCTTCTCCGGATCGAGGTTGTCGTAGAGGTCCGCCTGGTCCGCCGGATGGATCGAGGCGATCATCTCCACGGCCGCATCGACGGCGTGGCCGTCAAGCAACTCTGAGAGCTGATCGGCGAGGGTGGTGATGTCGGATTCAGTCGTCATGGCAGATTCAAATGCTCGTCAAAAGCTTTTACAGCATAGTCGAAAGTGCGTTAACAAAGCGACCGCAAATTGTTCGCCGCCGGGGGCCCGTGCTACACTTTTCGATGGCGCCCGGCGGGCTTGGAGGCCCCCGTAGCTCAATTGGATAGAGCGCCTGGCTTCGGACCAGGAGGTTGTGGGTTCGAGTCCTACCGGGGGCGCCAGAGCACCCCTCAGCCCCTTTCTCGGCCGCTTTTTCCCGACGTTTCGCCGAATGCTATCATTGCGTCAGGTGAACTGACGTGATCCTTGTCTATCTGGACCTGCTGCAGGAGAACTTCCTAGCCTTCCTGGTATTCTTCGGTGCCGTCTCGACGGCGCTGGTGGCGGGCCTCTCCTTCCACGAGTTCTCGCATGCGCTCGTAGCCGACTCGCTGGGCGACGGCCTGCCGCGACGCCTAGGGCGTGTGTCGCTTAACCCGCTGCACCACCTGGACCCAGCCGGCACGCTGCTCCTGTTCCTGGTTGGCTTTGGCTGGGGCAAGCCGGTGCCGGTGAACGCGAACGCATTGAAGAACGGCCCACGGCCGGGCATGGCGATGGTCGCCAGCGCTGGGCCGCTATCCAACTTCCTGATGGCGGCGCTGGCCGGCCTGCCGCTGAAGCTGGATCTGGTGCCCTGGCTGCCCGCTTTCGATCCGCGCGCTATCGATCGGTTCCTGGTCGGCGGCTGGTCGGCGGACCAGTACGTCGGCCTCTTCCTGAGCACACTGGTGCTGGTCAACATCATCCTGGGCGTCTTCAACCTGATCCCCCTCTTCCCGCTCGATGGGCACCAGGTGGTGCCGGCGTTCCTTACGGCCTCGGCCGCCCGCGAATACGCACGCTTCCAGGCACGGTACGGCATCCCGATACTGATTCTGCTGGTCGCGATGCCGTTCCTGACCGGCGGCCGTTTCGGGATCCTCTTCGAGATCATGCGACCCTTCATCAACTTCCTGGCGCGCTTGTTCGCCGGGATCGATGGCAATGTCTTTGGCTAGGCCGCTCTACCGGACGCGGCAGTTCCTCGGCGCGCTCCGGCCCCGCGTTTCGGCGGCCGAGCTGGAGGATGCCAAGCGCTTTCTGGGCCCACAGTTGTTCGCGCTCTTCAGCAGCATGATGCTGCGCGACCAGCGCCACTCGCTCGACGTCTTCCGGCTACTGGATGACCAGGGCTGCCATGACAACGACGTCCTGGCAGCGGCGCTCCTGCACGATGTCGGCAAGGGGCGAGTCCGGCTCTGGGAGCGCGTAGTCTACGTCCTGGCGGGCGCACTGGCCCGCCCGCTGCAGAGCCGCCTGGGCAATGGCGCTAAGCGACTGCGCGACCACGCCGCCATCGGGGCGGTTCAGGTAGCCGCTGCCGGTGCCTCGCCGCAGCTGGTGCGGCTGGTCGCTGAGCATGAAGACCGCCAGTTATCGCCGTCCGACGCGCCGCTTCGCCTTCTGCGGTCCGCGGACGACTCTTGCTGAGGTGGTGGTGATGAGCCAGCGCGAGACGAGGCCGCGCATCTGCATTATTGGCCTGGGCCTGATCGGCGGCTCGCTGGGGCTCGCCATTCGGGCCGCCAAAGCGAAGGATATCGAGGTCGTTGGCTATGACCGCGAGCCGACCAACGAGGAGCGCGCCCGCCGGCTGGGCGCCATCGATCACGGCGTGCGCGACCTTGCGGACGGAGTTTCGGGGGCAAGCATTGTCATCCTGGCGACGCCCATCCAGGCCATGCGCGAGGTCCTCATCGAAATCGCGCCCCTGCTCCCGGCCGGCAGCATTGTCACGGACGTGGCGAGCACAAAGACCCCTGTCCTGCGCTGGGCGGAGGAGCACCTGCCGGCCGGAGTCAGTTTTGTCGGCGGCCACCCGATGGCCGGCAAGGAGACGCAGGGAATCGCCAACGCAGAAGCCGGCCTCTTCCGCGATAAAGTGTACTGCCTCTGCCCTGCGACCGAGGCGACCGAGGCGAGCATCGGCGTGGTGCAATCGCTGGTGCGGCTCGTAGGCGCACGCAGCCTGTTCATCGATCCGCAGGAGCACGACCAGTACGTGGCCGCCGTCAGCCACCTGCCGCTGATGCTATCGGTGGCGCTTTTCGAGATGCTCTGCGAGAGCACTGGCTGGCAGGAGATAGCGCTGCTCGCTGCTAGCGGCTTCCGAGATACCACCCGGTTGGCCTCCGGCGATGCGCAGATGAGCTACGACATCGCCGTCACCAATCGTGAGGCGCTCCTGGGCTGGCTGGACCGCTACCTGGCGCAGCTGGCGAGCCTGCGCCAGGCCATCGCCGACGCCGACCCGCAACTCCTGGAGCGCTTTGCCCGCATCAAGCTGAAGCGCGATACGTTCATCGAGTCGCCCGCCGGACGTCCCGACATTCGAGCCGCAGGAGTCCCAGCCGAAGGCGAGCTTGAGCAGTCGCTTATTGCTCTGCTGGCCGGCCGCTCGGCGGCGGAGCGACTCACCCGCAACCCGCGAGAGCAACGCTCCTGAGGCCATGAACTCCGTCGTCAAGCAGGCGAAGCGCCTCCGCGGTAGCATCGAAGTCCCCGGCGACAAGTCGATATCGCACCGCGCGGCGATGCTCAACGCCATCGCCGGGGGCAGCGCCACGATTGAGAATTTCCAGCAGGGCGAAGACTGTCAGGCCACGCTCAATTGCTTCGGCCGGCTGAGGGTCAACTGGGAGCGCCTTGCCGAAAATGTCTTGCGGATCGATGGGGTTGGCCTGCACGGCCTGCGCGAGCCGAGCGACGCTTTAGACTGCGCCAACTCCGGCACCACCATGCGGCTGCTGGCCGGATTGCTGGCGGCGCAGCCATTCGCCGCGACCATCACAGGCGACGAATCGCTGCGCTCGCGGCCGATGGGCCGTATCATCGAGCCGCTGCGGCTGATGGGCGCCGAAATCAGCGGCCGGGACGACAACTACGCTCCGCTCCGAGTGCAGGGACGGCCACTTAAGGGCGTCGCCTACCGGACGCCGGTCGCGTCGGCGCAGGTCAAGTCGTCGATCCTGTTGGCAGGGCTCTACGCTGAGGGCGAGACGACCGTGACGGAGCCCACCACCTCGCGCGATCACACCGAGCGTATGCTGACCGCCATGGGCGCCGACATCAGGGGCGAAGGCACGTCGGTCCGTGTGCGGCCGGCGCGCCAGCTCCAAGCGCTCTCCTTGCGCGTCCCGGGGGACATCTCCGCGGCCGCCTATTGGCTGGTGGCGGCCTGCATTCACCCGGACGCCGAGGTATACCTGCCCGCTGTCGGAGTCAACCCGACCCGCACCGGCATCCTGGAGGCGCTGCGGGCCATGGGCGCAGACATTGAGGTGACGAATGAGCGGTCGCTGGGCAGCGAGCCGGTCGCTGACCTGACCGCGCGCTCGTCGCAACTGCGCGGCATCATGCTAGCGGGCGACATTATCCCGCGCCTCATCGATGAGATACCTCTGCTGGCCCTGGTGGCCGCTTGTGCGGACGGCGAGACGCAGATCCGCGACGCCGCCGAGCTCCGGGTCAAGGAATCGGATCGCATCCGGACAACTGCGCAGGAACTGCGCTCTCTGGGCGCAGAAGTGGAGGAGCTGGAAGATGGCTTGCGCATCCAGGGACCCTCGCCGCTCTTTGGCGCTGAGGTACAGAGCCATGGCGATCACCGTCTGGCGATGACGTTGGCAGTTGCGGGCCTGGCGGCGCAGGGAGCGACAAATATTGGTAATTCTCACGTGGTTGCTGTATCATATTCTCAGTTTTGGCATGACCTACAGGCAATAGCTGGGGCTAATGACTGACTTGTGGAGCGTAAGGGAAGTGACTCGTTATGGGTACGGAACTCGTCCACGTCGGCTTCGGCAACTTCGTCGCTGCCAACCGCATCGTCGCGGCCATCCTTCCGAACTCGGCCCCCATCCAGCGCCTCGTGCGTGACAGCAAGAAGAAGGGTATCATCAAGGACATCACGCAGGGGCGCCGCACCAAGGCCGTGCTCCTCATGGACGATGGCTCGCTGATTCTTGCAGCCATCACCCCGGAGGCCATCGCCGGTCGCGTGCGCGGCCTGCGCAACGAAGGCCCTCTGCGCAGCGACGGAGAATAAGACCGCAAAAGTTGCCGAACCCCCTCCTCGTGGTCATCACCGGCCCCTCCGGCGTGGGCAAGACCACCGTCACTGAGCGCCTCAAAGAGGGTGACCAGCAGCGGCAGACTCACGGCTTCGATCCCAGATTCCACATTGCAGTCACGGCCACCACCCGGCCGCCCCGCCCGCGCGAGATCGACAGCGTCGACTACTATTTCGTCTCCTCTGAGCGCTTCCGCGAGATGCTGGAATCCGGCGAGTTGCTGGAGCACGCCGAGGTCTACGGCAACCTCTACGGCGTCCCCAAGGAGCCGCTGCGACAGGCCCTGGCTGAGGGCCATACCGTCATTGTCCGTACCGATGTCCAGGGCGCCCGCTACATCAAATCCGTCTACCCGCAGACCGTGACCATCTTCCTGGCGCCGCCGACCTGGGAAGAGCTGGAACGCCGCTTGCGTGGCCGCGCCAGCGATGGCGAAGAGCAAGTGACACGCCGCTTGCAGACGGCGCTCGATGAGATCGCCACCGCCAGCGAGTTCGACCACGTCGTCGTCAACGAGACGGTTGAGGACACCGCCAAGCGCATCGAGCAGATCATCGAGAAGGAACGCCTGCGCGAGCGACCGCTACTGGAACTCTAGTGCCGCAAATGCCTTTTGCCGCCAGCAGACGTTATAATGTACGAAGCATCACGTCCGGCGAAGGGCGGGGAGGTATTGAGAATCCAGTGAGTAAGAGTAAGCCGAGGACCATCGCCGAACTGCGCGCTTCCGGATACCGCCACCAGACGGTCCGCGAAGAGATGCGCAAGAATTTGATCCAGAAAATACGCGCGGGGGAGGAACTCTTCCCGGGGATCGTGGGCTATGAGGACTCCGTCATCCCGCAGCTTGAGAATGCCATCCTCTCCGGCCAAGACCTCATCCTCCTGGGTGAGCGCGGACAGGCCAAGTCCCGCCTCACCCGCAGTCTGGTGAACCTGCTGGACGAAGAGATCCCGATCATCGCCGGCAGCGAGATCAACGACGACCCCTACCACCCGATCAGCCGCTACTCTGTCGACCTCATCGAGCAGCAGGGCGACGACACTGAGATCGAGTGGGTGGACCGTGACCGCCGTTACGGCGAGAAGCTGGCGACGCCGGACATCACCATCGCCGACATCATCGGCGAGGTCGACCCGATCAAGGTCGCCGAGGGACGTTACCTCTCGGACGAGTTGACGATCCACTATGGCCTGGTGCCTCGGCACAACCGCGGCGTCTTCTGCATCAACGAGCTGCCTGACCTGGCTGAGCGCATCCAGGTGGGCCTCCTCAACATCATGGAGGAGCGCGATATCCAGATCCGTGGCTATCGTGTGCGGTTGCCACTGGACATCTTCATCGTCGCGTCCGCCAACCCGGAGGACTACACCAATCGCGGACGCATCATTACGCCGCTCAAGGACCGCTACGGTGCGCAGATTCGCACCCACTACCCGCGCAGCGTGGAGTCCGAGATCGCAATCATGGAGCAGGAGAGTTCCCGCTTCGGCAGCGACGAATACTCCGTTGAGGTGCCGGCCTACATGAAGGAGATCGTCGCGGAGATCACCCGCTCAGCGCGACGCAGCCCGGACATCAACCAACGCTCCGGCGTCTCCGTCCGCGCCTCGATCAGCAACTATGAGTCGCTGCTGGCCAACGCCATGCGCCGCTCCATCCGCCTGGGCGAGAACGAGGTGGTGCCGCGCATCAGCGATCTGCCCTACGTCCTCCCGTCCTTCAGCGGCAAGCTGGAGTTCGAGACCCTGGACGATGGGCGGGAGGAGCAGATCATTGACAGGCTGATTCAGAGCGCCGTCCTGGCCGTCTTCAACCGTTACTTCACCCTGAACGAGCTCGAATCGATCGTTACGCACTTCAAGAGCGGCCATGCCGTCGAAGTCGCCGACTCGCAGCCGTCGTCAGACTACATGGCACTGGCGGACGGCATCGAGGGCATGACGGACGCCCTCAAGAAGCTGGAATGCGCCGAGAGCGGCCCCCTGGTGGCCTCTGCCACGGAGTTCATCCTGGAAGGCCTGCACCTCAACAAGCGCCTGAACAAGGATCGCGTCGCCGGATCGACCTACTACCGGGGCTAGTGTCGGCGCGGCCAGACTGAAGGGCTGGTATGGTACGGTTCCGCTACTCTGACTGGGATGGCACCCAGGACTTTCCGCCGCTGGATGCGGAGGAGCTGCTGGAGGCCGTCACTGACGACCTCATGAACTTTGGGGACCTGCAGCAGGCCCTGCGCAATCTCATGCAGCGGGGCTATCGCAACCCCATGGGTCAGCGTATGCAAGGACTGCGCGACCTCATGCAACAGCTGCGGCAGAATCGCCGCCAGACGCTGGATCGCTACGACCTCAGCTCCGCCTTCGACGACATCAAGAAGAAGCTGGACGAAATCCTGGACCTGGAGCGCGGCACACTGGAGAGCCGGCTGGCCGATGCCGATCGCCAGCTCTCCGGCGGCGAGAACCCACTACAGGCCTTCGAGGACGCCTGGAACACGCCTGACCAGCCGGCCGATGGCCAGCAGGGCCAGAACGGCGAAGAGGGCGAATCCGGGCAGCCGGGGCAATCGCCAGAAGGACAGCAGGGCGGTCAGCGCTCGCAGTCCGGACAGCCCTCGCAGAGCGGCCAGCCATCCCAGTCGGGACAGCCCTCGCAGAGCGGCCAGCCATCGGAGCAACAGCAGCTGGCTCAGATGCTGAAGAACATCGCCGGTAAAAAGCAGGACTTCCTCAACAACCTGCCGCCGGACGTCGGCGGGCAGGTCAAGGAGCTGCAGAACTACGAGTTCGTGGACCCGGAGGCCGCGGCCCGCTTTCAGGAACTGATGGAAAGCCTGAAGCAGGCAATGATGGATACCTTCTTCAAGGATATGCACCAGCAGATCTCCGACATGTCGCCGGAGCAGATGCAGCGCATGAAGGAGATGCTGCGCGACCTCAACCAGATGCTCTCCGAGAAAATGGCCGGCGGCCAGCCGGACTTCCAGGGGTTCATGGACAAGTACGGCGACATGTTCGGCGATAATCCCCCGCAAAGCCTGGAAGAGCTGATGGAGCAGATGCAGCAGCAGATGGCCGCTATGCAGAGCCTGCTGGACAGCCTGCCGGCGGACATGCGCCGCCAGCTGCAGGACCTGCTGATGGAGAAGATCGGCGACGCCGACCTGCAGCGAGAGCTCCAGGAGCTGGCGATCAACATGGAGATCCTGGCGCCCGCGCAGGATAGCCAGAACAGCTATCCCTTCCGCGGTGACGAGGAGTTAGACCTGCAGCAGGCGATGCACCTGATGGACCAGCTGCAAGACATCGATAGCCTGGAAAAGCAGCTGGAGCAAACCCAGTACGGCGGCAGCCTGGACGACATCGACGCCGAGAAGCTACGCGAAATCCTCGGTGACGAGGCCTACGAGACGCTGAAGCAGCTCAAGGAGTTCCTGAAGATCCTGGAAGACTCCGGCTACATCCGCCGCAAGGAAGGCGGCTACGAGCTGACGCCTCGGGGCGTGCGCAAAATCGGCCAGAAGGCGCTAGGCGAGATCTACGCCCAGCTCAAGAAATCGCAATACGGCAAGCACCAGACGCCGGAGCGTGGCGCCGGCGGCGAGCGCGCCGACGACACGAAGCTCTACGAGTTCGGCGACCAGTTCCACCTGCACATGGGCCAAACGACGATGAACTCGATCATCCGTGAAGGCCCGCAAGTGCCGCTGCGGCTGCAGGAGAAGGACTTCGAGGTCTATCGCACGGAGCTGCTAACCACAACAGCGACAGTCATGATGCTGGACCTTTCCTGGTCAATGGCGCTGCGCGGCAGCTTCCAGGCCGCCAAGAAGGTCGCTCTCGCCCTCAACAACCTGATCCGCACCCAGTTCCCCAAGGACGCGCTCTACATCCTCGGCTTCTCAGCCTACGCGCGAGAGCTGAAGGCAGAGGAGCTGCCCTACGTGCGCTGGGACGAATCGGTGCTGGGCACCAACATGCACCACGCGCTCATGCTGGCACAGAGTCTGCTCTCCAAGCACAAGTCCGGCACCAAGCAGATCATCATGATCTCAGACGGCGAACCGACAGCACACCTTGAGCACGGCCGCTCCTTCTTCTCCTACCCGCCGAGCCCCATCACGATCCGGGAGACGCTCAAGGAAGTCCAGCGCTGCACCAAGAAGGACATCACCATCAACACCTTCATGCTGGACCGCAACTACTACCTGAAGGAGTTCGTCAACCAGATCGCCAAGATTAACAAGGGCCGCGTCTTTTACACCACCCCTGACCGCCTGGGGCAATACATCCTGGTCGATTATGTCGACCAAAAGCGCAAGCGCGTCAACGCCGCCTAGCGTCTTGGCTACGCGACGCCGTAACGCTGACCACAGCGGCGTCTATCGCCTGCTCACCGTTGCCGGCTCGATTATCTTCGTCTTCGTCTTCGGCTGCGCGGGCTACATGATCATTGAGGGCTGGAGCCTCCTCGATGCCGCCTACATGACCTCGACGACAATCACCACCGTCGGCTTCCGAGAGGTGCAGCCGCTAAGCGATGCCGGACGCATCTTCACTATGGTCCTCATTCTGGGCGGCGTCAGCGTTTTCTTCTACGGCTTTGTCAATATCGTCGCCTTTGTGGTAGAAGGTGAGTTGGGCAACCTCCTGGGTACCAAACGAATGCGCGGCAAAATCGAAAGTCTGCAAGACCACTTCATCCTCTGCGGCTTCGG
>Ga0070741_10013201_pt1 | contig 14673 bp, 15 predicted proteins | sample Coa_R1_4_FD_66440 | JGI IMG/M metagenome (GOLD analysis project Ga0070741, IMG submission 66440) | Surface soil microbial communities from Centralia Pennsylvania, which are recovering from an underground coalmine fire - Coalmine... | ecosystem: Environmental > Terrestrial > Soil > Unclassified ...
CTGGCCGAGGAATGGGCGGTAATCAGCGCCGAGGGTCCGGAGATGGGCGGCGAGGAGCGCCAGGTGTGGCTGCGTCAGCGCCTGATATGGCTGCGTGCCCGTACCGCAGAGGCGCGGGTCGAGCGGGAGACGCTGCTTTCCAGCCCGCTGGGTCAGGTACTCGCCGAGTTCGGGGCCGAGCGGGCGCTTGACGCCCTGTACGCGCGGCTCTACCAGCAGATCCAGTACAAGGAGCGGGAGCTGCACGGCGTGTACACGGCAGATGCCGCATATGCGACGAATGGCACCTATGCGGCGGCTGAGCCGGGCTATACGGCACAGCACGCCTACACGGCTGATCCCGCGTTTGCCACTGAGTCCGCGTACGCAGCAGGCGGCGTGCACAACGGCCAAACCATGTACACGACCGAGTCGCCGGCTCCGATGCAGTACGCGACGCCGTATCCGGCTCAACCGCAGCAGGAGAAGCCGGGCTTGGGCTTCTTCGGATAGGGCGCTAGCCGATCAGTCCGGTGGCCAGTGCCCGGCCGGTGGCCCGGTCGAGCAGGTACGGCTGCAGGTCGCCGCAGCTGCTCTTGATCTCGATGACCTCGTCCTCGATCCCCGGGCCGAAGCGCTCGGTCAGCTGCGGGGCGATCATCGCGGTCGGGTCGGAGTGCGCCACGACATTGAACCAGCGGCGTATCGCGGCCGGCCAGTGCCCTTGTTCGTTGCGTGGTGCGGGCTCCAGCCGGGCGAAGACCTGCTGTGGCCCGCACATCGCGGCGCCCAGCGAGACGAAGGCGACCGAGACCGCGTCGCTCAGCGCGCACAGCGCCTCGTAGGCGATCAGCGCGCCGATACCGTGGCCGACCACCACCTTGGTGTCCGGCAGGATCGCCGCCTGGGTCCGGTCGCGCACCTCGTGCCGCAGCTTCAGGTCGGTCAGATAGCGGCTCAGCGCACGGGCCTCCGCCGCGGCCAAATCCGGGGAACCGCGAAAGTAAGGGCTCGCGCCCAGGGCGGCGGACAGGGCCGCGATCCGGACCGGGCCGTCGGGGCCGTCGGTCGCCTCCGCTCCGGGGTCCACCGCGCCGGACGGCCGGGTCTCGCCCGGTGGCACTGAGTTCTGGGACGGCACTGAGTTCTGAGATGCCGAGTTGTGGGACGACGACGAGTTCTGGGCTTCGGAGGTGTGGGACGAGCCCGGTCCTGGCCGGCGCCGCCGATCCGCGTGCCCCTCGAACGTGCCGATCCGGGTCGCCGAGGTCCACCAGCCGCTCAGCAGCGCCTCAGTCAGCTCCTCGTTCTCATCGCGCGTCGCGACGCCGTTAGCGCCAGCCGACGCCTTTCCGGCGCCCTGATACGCCGTCTTGTCGTGCTCGGTGCGGCCGGCGAACAGGTCTGCGACGTCGAGTACGACGACGTCCCCTGATCGCGGGACCGGTCCCCGTACCGCACGCACCGAGGACGAGAGGGCGGTGACGACGCGCTGTACCGAGTCCGTGCGGCGTACCCCGGAGCCGACGGATAGTGGACCGACCGAGACCGGACCTACCGACAGCGGGCCGACCGAGAGTGGACCGAGCGACCGCGCGCCGGGCGACCGGGAGCCGCCTGGTCCACTCGGTCCCGGAACCACGACTACGAGCGCCAACGTCAACCCCCTCGTGCGTCGATCCGTGCTCGCTGGACTACCCGCTGATCCCGCACCGAAGCGGCCTCCCGGACATCCCGCCCCGGTACGCCCTCTCGCGCCGCCCTGCGCCGTCCTTTCGGCGCCGCCGTTCGGCAAATACGCGCGAACGGCCGGGAATCAGTCTTGTGGCCTAGCGTAACTGACTCAAGACGCCAGGTGAGACCTGTGGCGGGAACTTGCCGTCCTCACGTGCGGATGCACACGGCGCGGCGTCTGACGCGACGTCAGCAGCGGCACCCCGTCACGCCGACTGCGACCTGCACGGTGTCACGCGGAGCAGCCGCCGCGGGCGTCGTCGAGCCAGGCGCGCGCCGCCGTGAATTCTTCGTCGCTGGTGCCGAACCGCAGCGCCGGCGGCTGGCCGTCCGCACGCGGATACGAACCGAGGAAGCGCATGTTCGCGCTCGATCTGCGCAGCCCCATGAGCGCCTCGCCGACCCGCGCGTCCGCGATGTGCCCCTCACAGTCGATGAAGAAGAAGTAGCGGCCCATCCCCTGGCCGGTGGGCCGCGACTCGATCCGGCACAGGTTCACGCCGCGGGTCGCGAACTGCTCAAGGATCTCCATCAGCTCACCGGGGTGGTTGTCGCGCAGGCCGACCGTGATCGAGGTCTTGTCCACCCCGGTCGGCGGCGGAACCGAGCCCGGCCTGGTCACCAGCACGAACCTGGTCTGCGCGCCGGCGATGTCGTGCACCGGCTCGGCCAGCACCGCCAGGCCGTAGCGCGCGGCCGCGAACGAGCCGGCCAGCGCCGCGTCGTAGACCCCGTCCTGCACCTGGCGGGCCGCGTGCGCGTTCGAGGTGGCCGCCTCCCAGCGCGCGTCGGGAAGGTTCTCGCCGAGCCAGCGCCGGCACTGCGGCTCGGCGACCGGGTGACTGGCGACGGTCTTGATGTCCTCGAGCGCCGTACCGGGCCGCACGAGCAGCGCGAAGCTGACAGACAGCAGCAGTTCGCGCACGATGATCAGCGGCTCTCCGGAGGCCAATTCGTCGATGGTCGCGGTTACCGCACCCTCAACCGAGCTCTCCATGGCCACGACGGCGGCGGCGCACTCGCCGCGGCGTACCGCATCGAGCGCTGACGGCACGGTCGGGCACGGCACCGCCTCGACCGACCCTGCTTCCGGTAGGGCGAGCAGCGCCGCCTCGGTGAAGGTGCCTTCAGGCCCGAGGTAGGCGTAGCGCACTGGTTGCTCAACGGACATGGTCACCACGGTATCCCTCCCTCGCACCACGGTGCGTAGCCGTCTCGCGAGCGCCTTCGTGCCCGACATACATCCGTATGAGTGATCTCACTGCGACATCGTGTCGCGTTTCACGGCCTTTGAGCGCGTATTGATCCGCGCGAGCGGTAATACGTAACTGCGTGCCCCTCGACCGTGGGAGGTTGTGGCTCGTGGACGTCAACTGGACCCTGCTACTGCCCCGAGAGGCGGAGAGCGTGGGGAAGGCCCGGCGGATGCTGCGGGACACCGCGACGCTCGCCGGGATGGATCCCGACGTCTCCTTCGACCTGGGCGTGGCACTCACCGAGGCATGCGCGAACGTGATCGAGCACGCCGGGCAGGCCGAGGGCTATTGGGTCGCGGCCGGGATCAGCGACGAGCGCTGCTGGATCGACGTGATCGACAACGGGGTCGGATTCGCTCCGCGCCGACTCACCGAGCACTCGACGGCCGCTAAGGGCGGCCGGCAGCCGCGGCTCGCGGCGGTGAGCATCGCGGACACCCCCGAGGGCGGCCGGGGTCTGATGCTGATCGAGGCGCTGTGCGATCGGGTGGACATCCGCAACCACCCCGCCCGCGGCGCGATGATCCACTTCGAGCGGGACCTGAAGCCGCCCGAGCGTGTCGCCGCGTAGCGAAGAACCCGGCCATGTGCGTTTACTGAGCGCGTGGACGTTCTGATACTCGCGGGCGGGGAGGCGCGTCGGCTGCGCGGGGCGGACAAACCGATGGTCGAGGTCGGCGGAAGAACTCTTCTCGACCGAGTCATTGCGGCCTGCGCCACGCTCACCGACGCGGACGTGGGCGATTCGGGGGAACTCGTCATCGTGGGGCCGCCGAGGACAACGGGACGTGAAGTGCGTTGGGTCCGCGAGGAGCCGCCGGGGGGCGGTCCGGTCGCGGCCATCGCCGCAGGTCTCGCCGCACTCGCGGAAGTCACCAAGGGTTCGAATGACTGGATCGGCGTTTTCGCCGCCGATCTTCCCTTCCTGACGCCGACTGCTGTCCACAGCCTGTGGACAGCAGTCGGCGCAGCGGAGCCCGGCTACGACGGCGCCGTCGCCGTGGACGCGGAGGGTCGCGAACAGTGGCTGAACGCCGTGTACCGGCGCGAGGCGCTCGAATCGAAGATCGCTGAGTACGGGCCGGACGGGGTGCGCGGCCTTCCACTGCGCCGACTGGTTCGTGATCTGCATCTGCTTCGGATCACGCAGCCTGGGAATTCCGTGCTGGACTGCGACACCTGGGAGGATGTGGACGCGGCGCGGCGGATCGCCGATTCCGCGACGTGATCCATGTTCGACGGTCCGGGTGCGGGCTGAGGAAGGGAACTGACAGCGGATGTTCGACTCCTGGCTCAGCGAGGCCGCGGCGGAACTCGGCCGTCCCGAACTCGCGCTGACCGCCGCGCAGCAGACAGCCCTGCTTGAGCTCGCCCGGGCGGCCGCGCACTCGGTAGCCCGCCCCGCCGCGCCGCTGACCACGTTCCTGGCCGGTTACGCACTCGGGATCGGCGGAAGCCTGGAAGGACTCGACAGCGTCGTGGCCACGCTCACCGCCGCAGCCGAGGCGCACCAGCAGGCTCAGGAAGAGGCGCACGAAGCCTGACCGCGATCCCGGCTCGCTTCCAGAAGCCGAGCCGGGTTGCCGCGCCGCCCGCAGGCCACGCCGCGCGAGGTTTTAGGGTGGGGGCATGAAGGCGATCCAGATCACGGAATCCGGCGGCCCCGAGGTACTCGCGTGGACGGATGCACCCGATCCGGTGCCCGGCGTCGGCGAGGTGCTGATCGAGGTCGCCGCCAGCGCGGTGAACCGGGCCGACCTGCTGCAGCGGGCGGGCTTCTATCCGCCGCCGACCGGCGCGAGCGAGATCCCCGGGCTGGAGTGCTCAGGCCGGATCGCCGCTCTCGGCGACGGCGTCAGCGATTGGAACGTCGGCGACGAGGTCTGTGCGCTGCTGGCCGGGGGTGGTTATGCCGAGCGGGTCGCGGTTCCGGCCGGTCAGGTGCTGCCGGTGCCGAAGGGCGTCGACCTGGTTACCGCCGCCGGGCTGCCTGAGGCCGTATGCACCGTCTGGTCGAACGTGTTCATGGGCGCTGCCCTCCAGCCGCGCGAGACGCTGCTTGTGCACGGCGGCACCGGTGGCATCGGTACGGCTGCGATCCAGCTCGCCAAGGCGCTCGGCGCGCGCGTTGTGGCGACTGCGGGCTCGCCGGAGAAGGTCGCTCGCTGCCGCGATCTCGGCGCGGACGCGGCGATCAATTACCGCACCGAGGACTTCGTCGATCGGCTGGGCGAGATTACGGCTGGGCACGGCGCGGACGTCATCCTGGACAACATGGGCGCCTCGTACTTGAGCCGCAATGTGGAGGCGCTGGCGGTCAACGGGCGCCTGGTGATCATCGGCTTTCAAGGCGGCGTCCGCGGCGAGCTGGACCTCGGCCGGCTGATGGCCAAGCGCGCCGCGATCCTGTCGACCGGGCTGCGCGCCCGGCCGGTCGCCGAGAAGTCCGCCATCGTGGCCTCGGTGCGCGAGCACGTCTGGCCGCTCACCGAATCCGGCACCCTGACCGTGGTCGCTGATCAGCGCTTCCCGATGTCCGAGGCGGCCGCCGCGCACCGGCTCGTCGAATCGTCGGGGCACGTCGGTAAAGTGCTGCTCGTTGTATAAATCACACCTGTCACCCCGCCGACCGTCGTCCCGCCGGAGCAGCCGATGAACCTGCAGAACTCGGAATACCAGGACCAGACCGAATTCCGGGCTGGCCGCTACGTCGTGGTCGGCCCTGACGGGCACCCGGTGGTCGAGACCGGCGCGGAGCCCGAGGAGCCGGCCGACGAGCGCAACGGCGAGGACCCGACCAGCGTCGCCGAGATGGTCGAGCAGCCCGCGAAGGTCATGCGGATCGGCTCGATGATCAAGCAGCTGCTCGAGGAGGTGCGGGCCGCGCCGCTCGACGAGGCCAGCCGCGCGCGGCTCAAGGAGATCCACAAGTCCTCGATCGCGGAGCTGGAGAAGGGCCTGGCGCCCGAGCTGATCAGCGAGCTCGAGCGGCTCTCGCTACCGTTCGCCGAGGAGGGCGTGCCCAGCGAGGCGGAGCTGCGGATCGCCCAGGCGCAGCTGGTCGGCTGGCTGGAAGGGCTCTTCCACGGCATCCAGACGGCCTTGTTCGCCCAGCAGATGGCGGCGCGGGCGCAGCTGGAGCAGATGCGCAGGGCGCTGCCGCCCGGCATGTCCGCGGAGCAGCCGCACGGCAACTCCGCCGCCGCGGGGCCGTACCTCTAATGCGAAAGATCGTCGTGCAGATGTGTGTGTCCCTCGATGGATTCATCGAGGGACCGCAGGGCGAGCTGGACTGGCATCTGGTCGACGAGGAACTGCACTACCACTTCAACCACCAGCTGAGCGCGATGGGCGCGTTCCTCAACGGACGCGTGATGTACGAGTTGATGGCGCAGTATTGGCCGACCGCGGACCAGGACCCTGACGCTCCGGCTCCGGTGGTCGAGTTCGCCCGGATCTGGCGCGAGATGCCGAAGCTGGTCTATTCCAGGACCCTGCAGAAGGCCGATTGGAATGCCGAGATCGTGCGCGAGGTCGCGCCGGAGGAGGTCCGGCGGCTGCAGGAGGAACCCGGCGGGGACCTGGCGCTCGGCGGCGTCGACCTGGCCGCGGAGTTCCTACGGCACGGCCTGGTCGACGAGTACCGGCTTTACGTGCAGCCGATCGTGATCGGCGCGGGCAAGCCGCTGTTTCCGCCGGGAACCGCGAAGACTTCCTTCCGGCTCCTGGAGAGCCGCACCTTCGGCAACGGCGTCGAGCTGTTGCGGTATCAGTGCGTTCAGTAACCGCGACTAAGAGTCCTGCGCCTGATTAAGTGCCCTGCTCGCTGAGTGCCCCGCTTGGTAAGTACGCCGCCTGACGCGGTCAGCCGCAGAACGCGTCGAGGACCTTCTCGTAGTGGTGCGTCCACCACACCACCAGTGCCGAGGCCGCCGGGAACTGTTCGTCGGTGCGGGCATCCTGGCGTTCATAGCGCCAGCTGAGCATCCAGAAGTCGGTCAGCCGTTCCCACCACAACCGGTGCACGGCCGCGGCCAGTTCGTCGGCCATCCACGACCGCACGTCGACGTATCCGCGCACGTATTCGCGCACGCGGGCGAGGTCGAGCTGCCCGTCGTGCGGATCGACGAACAGGATGAGCGCGGAACGCACCAACTCCTCGCCGTACGGCTGCACACTGAGCCGGTCCCAGTCGACCACCGAGCAGATCTCGCCGTCCGCGCGATGAAAGACGTTGAGGCCGTGGAAGTCCCCGTGTACGTGGCCCACGGTCAGGAGCGCACGGTCGGTCGGCCGCCGGTGCGCGAGCTTGCCGAGCAGGCCCAGCCGTTCCACCAGCCGGAACTCGGCCAGGTCGTCAATGCCCTCACGCACTGGCCGGTTGCGCAGCAGGTCCAGCAATCGCAGAGCCTTGGCACGTGCCTCGTCCACCTGCGTCGTGGGCTGCGTCAGGGGTTGAGCGACCGGGCCGAGGATGTCGTCCAGTGCGTCGTGCAGCCGACCGAGTAGCGCGCCGAGCGCCCGGCATTGTTCGAGTTCGAGGACGAGTCCCGGCCGATGCTCGCCGTCGACCCACGGATAGAGCGCGAACAGCCGCGAGCCGGCCCGATTCAGGGTTCTGCCGGACAAGTCGGCGAGCGGGGCCACGACCGGCAGTCCCCGCGTGGCGAGCGCGGTCGTCGCGGCGTGCTGCGCCCGGATCGTGTGCGGCTCCTGATCCAGGTAGTGCTTCAGGAACAGCCGACCGGAGCCGGTGCGCACCGCGAAGGAGCGGTTGAGCAGGCCCTCGTCGAGCGGTCTGAACCCGAGCACCTCGGCGATCCCATAGCGCCGAAGCAGTGCCGCCAGCGGAGAGTGGCGTGGCATGGCGGTACTTTACGCCCGCGCGCACTCCGGGGGAGCGCGGTTCCGCGAACGCGCCCCCTCCCGCCACGGCGTCTCAACCGCCGGACGGTCCGGTCTCGCCGCGGCGGCGCGGACCGGGACGCCGAGAGCCGGCGCCCGATCCGTCGGCCGGGGGTTCGCCTGCTACTTGGCAAGGGGGCTGAGAACCTCGCGGCCGCCGAGATGCGGCCGCAGCGCCTCGGGCAGCCGGACCGACCCGTCAGCCTGCTGATGGTTCTCCAGGATCGCCACGATCATCCGGGTCATCGCGCACAGCGTGCCGTTGAGCGTGGCCACCGGGCGCACCCCGTCGGCGTCGCGCATCCGCACGGACAGCCGGCGGGCCTGGAACCCGGTGCAGTTCGACGTCGAGGTCACCTCGCGGTAGCGGCCCTGGGTCGGGATCCACGCCTCGCAGTCGAACTTGCGCGCGGCCGAGGAGCCGAGGTCTCCGGCCGCCACGTCGATCACCCGGAACGGCAGCTCGAGCCGGCTGAGGAACTCCTTCTCCCAGCCGAGCAGCCGCCGATGCTCCTCCTGCGCCTCCTCGGGGGCGCAGAACGAGAACATCTCGACCTTCTCGAACTGGTGCACCCGGATGATTCCGCGGGTGTCCTTACCGTACGAGCCGGCCTCGCGCCGGTAGCAGGACGAGTAGCCGGCATACCGCAGCGGCAGCGCGGAGGCGTCCAGGATCTCGTCCATGTGGTAGGCGGCCAGCGGCACTTCCGAGGTTCCGACCAGGTACAGGTCGTCCTCGGCGAGGTGGTAGACGTTCTCCGCGGCCTGGCCGAGGAATCCGGTGCCCTGCATCGCCCCCGGCTTGACCAGCGAGGGGGTCACCACGGGGGTGAAGCCGTAGCTGAGCGCCTGTTGGATCGCCAGGTTCAGCAGGGCGAACTCCAGCAGCGCGCCGACCCCGGTCAGGTAGTACTGCCGGGCGCCGCTGACCTTGGCCCCGCGCTCCAGGTCGATCGCGCCGAGGATCCGGCCGAGCTCGACGTGGTCGCGTGGCTCGAAGCCCTCGGCCGTGAAATCGCGCGGCGTGCCGATGTGCTCGAGGACCTTGTAGTCGTCCTCGCCGCCCTCAGGCACGCCCTCCTCGACCAGGTTGGAGAGCGCCAAGGCGAGCCGGCGCGCCTCCTCGGCGGCCTCGCTCTGCTCGGCGTCCGCGGCCTTGACCGCGCCGGCCAGTTCGTTGGCGCGCTCGAGCAGCGCGGCCTTCTCCTCACCGGTCGCCTTGGGGATCTGCTTGCCGAGGCCGCGCTGCTCCGAGCGCAGCGTGTCGAACCTGAGCGAGGACGATCGGCGCCGTTCGTCGGCCGCCAGCACCTGGTCCACCAGGGCCGGATCTTCGCCGCGGGCGCGCTGGGACGCGCGGAAGCGGTCCGGGTCGTCACGTAGCTCTCGTAGGTCGATCACAGCGCAAAAGCTACCTTGAACGCGCCGCTGATCGGTAATGAGATCGGGCCCGTATGGCGGCGCGGCTTCCCGCGCGCTACGGCGCGGGGCGGTCGGCGTCACGAGCCGAACGAACTCTTAAGCGAGCCGATGGGAACAGTTTCGTGGAAAGGGACCGGGGAGGCAGCGGCGCCTGCCTCCCCGGCATTCTGGGGGACCGAAGTCCGCCCCCGTGTTCCGTCCCGTGTCAGGGTTTCGGCCGTGGCTGGGCGGCGTCGTTCGGAACACGGTCCCGTCGGAGGTTTCCCGACACCGCTTCCGACCGGCGCTTGCACAACCCGGCATGCCAAAAATGGACTAGACCAGATCGGGTGTCAAGAGCCAGGGGAACCCTCGGTGAACCAACCGGCGCTCCCTGTGCTTCGCTTAACCTTGCATTGACCCGATCTTCAGGGCGCACCCGCCACACCAGACTCAGCAGAGACGGAGCGAAGCCTCGATGATCTTCCAGTCCCCGACCCCCGCCGTGGACGTCGCCGGCCTGCCCGCCGGGGCATACCTCATCGACGTGCGTGAAAGTGACGAATGGCAGGCAGGCCACGCTCCGGAGGCGGTGCATCTGCCGCTGAGCGAATTGGTCGGCCGTATGGAGGAGGTGCCGGCCGATCGTGACGTTTACGTTATCTGCAAGGTCGGCGGCCGTTCCGAGCAGGCGGTGCGGTACCTGAACCAGTCCGGCCGCACCACGGTGAACGTGTCCGGCGGAATGCTGGCTTGGTACGCGGCCGGCAAGCCCATGGTGAGCGAGAGCGGCGGTCAGCCCTTCGTCGCTTGAGACAGGGCTACGGCGGCTGAGACTCGCGGGGCGCGCCAGCGCCAGATGCCGATCGCCGCGCAGGCGAGCAGTGCGGCGATCGAGAACACGGGTGCGGCGTCGGACCTGATCCACGATGCCCAGCCCGCGACGCCTGACGGCAGCGGCACATCGAGGCCGGGCACGTAAGCAGCGGCGAGAACTGCGGTACGCGCGATGAGCAGCAGGTCCAGCGGGCCGGCCGCGCACACGACCAGCGGCGCCCAGGCGACGATGTCGTACCAGGGCAGCGTGTACGGCGCCGCCAAGACCCAGGCGACGCCGAGCAGCGCGAGCGCCTGAGCGGCCTGCACGCCGGGCGACCCCGCGGCCCGCACGCTGGGCGATTGCGTGGCCGGCGTCGCGGCGTTGGCGCTGTCGGCGTCTGCTCCGGCTTTGCGTGCGCGTAGCAGCGGGGCGAGCAACATGACGAGCAGCACGAGCACGAGCCAGCCGAACACGGAGATCAGATCCCTGGCCGTGCCGTCACCCACCGCGCGCTGAAGCGGCGCGAGCAGTGGCCGCCACGCCGACCCGAGCGACACCATGCGCGCCCCCTCGCGGGCCGGCCGCAGCGCGACGCGGCCGTAGGGCAGGTATGTCAGGCTTCCGACGGATGCCGCACAGAGCACGAATACTCCCGCGCTGCGCCAGCGGTGTCGCAGACCCCAGATTCCAGCCAGGACGGCCAGACCGAGCGACAGCTTGGCCGCACAGCCGAGACCGATCAGCGCGCCCGCGAGTGCCGCCCCGAACGCGTCCGGACGTCGATGCAGCGCGTACAGGCCGGCAACCGCGAAGAAGACCGCGAAGGCGTCGAGGTGGGCCGCATTCACCGTTTCCAGCAGCAGCAGCGGGTTGAGGCCGAACAGCACGGTCACCCGCACCGGATCGCCGATCCGCCGCAGCATCGCGCCCATCGCCACGAACGCGGCCGCGCCCAGGAAGGCGAGCACGAACACGGTGGTGTGCGCAGACGTGCCGCCGATCCACGAGGCCAGCGCCTGCTCGGCGGTGGCGAGCGGACCGTACACGGAGGAGGTGTTGGTCCACGGCGGCTGAACCGCCAGGCCGATCGGGTCGCCGTGCGCCGCGAGCGTGGCGGCGGTCTCGGTGTACGGATTGCCGCCGGCGGTCACCAGACGGCCGTAGGCGGCGTAGACCAGGTGGTCGGCGGAAAGCATCGGCGGCACGAGCACCATCGCGCCCGCGGCTCCCCAGGAGCCTGCGATCAAGCCGCTGAGCCGCGGGGTCCAGCCCCGCCGCAGCGCCGACCAGGCGAGTGCCATTCCGGCCGCGCCGAGGACGAGGGCGAGATCCGGTAGCACGGTCACCAGCCAGGCCGGCGGGTTGGCGCTGAACCAGAACGGCGGGCTGACCACGCGGCCCGGCAGCGCAGCCTCGGCTACGGAAGGCCCGAGCAGTCCCGTGAGCACGATCAACGCTATGGAAGCCGCGATCAGGACGAGCCCGAGCCGACCGCGTGAGTTCGCCGCCGAGACTGGATTCGTCCTCATCCCGAACGGCGGCCGCGCCAGGTCGCCGGACGCAGCTCGGCCGGGAGGCGCCGGACCGCGAGGGCGAGCGCGACATCGCGATACTGCCGCGCCCGGTGCAGCTGAGCGGCGAGATCGGTTCCGGTGACCCGGTGCCGGAAGTCCACCTCGACCTCGGCGATCCGGAAGCCGGCCCGCAGCACGTCGATGGTCAGCCCGGTCTCCACGCCGAAGCCGCGGGCCAGCGGCAGCGCCGCCTCGAAGGCCGCGCGGCTCAGGCAGCGCTGCCCGGACAGCGGCTGGCGCGCCTCGAAGCCCACCGCGGCGCGGATGCCGTCGCGGGCCAGCCGCACCACGAAGCCGTGGCCGCCGCCCGGCTGCGGCGGCAGCGTCGCGATGGTCATGCCGGCCTCACCCGAGCGCACCGGCTCGGCCAGCGGCGCGGCGTTGCCCGCGGTGGCCTCAAGGTCGCCGTCGAGGAACAGCAGCAGCCGAGGCTCGCCGCGGCCCTCGCGCGCCTCGATCGCCGCAACCGCGGCCGCTCCGCTCTCCATCGCCGCCGCCTTGCCGCGGTTGCGCGCGTGCCGGACCACGACGGCGCCGCACTCGCGTGCGATACGCGAGGTCGCGTCCGCCGAGCCGTCGTCCACGACCACGACCAGATCGACGCCCGGCACCTTGGCCGCGGCCTCGACCGTGGCGGCGATCCTGGCCTGCTCGTCGAACGCCGGGATGATCACGGCGAGGTCACTGATTTCCACTCGCTGATCCTATGCCGTCACCCGGTCGTCACGATCCGGCAAAAGTGCAGCCCGGAAGAGTGAATCCACTACCGGCCGGATAGATCGCGGGACTAACATTCGGTCCGGCACTGATCCGGTGTTCATCCGATCAGACCATTGATCCTTCTCACTTACTCCCCGTTCGAAGGGGGCCGCGCTTCATGCCGCAGACCGCCGGACCCGCCCGCCGCACCGACGCCAAGCCGCTGCGGCCGCATCATGTGCGCTCGATCGCACTGGCCGGGGCGGTAGTCGGCGTCGTGGTGCTGCCCATCGCCGCCGCCCAGGCGAGCCCCCCGGCGAAGAACCGCGACATCCTGTCCGCCTCCGGAGACCAGGGGGCGAACAGCGGGCAGCCGGGAGCCGATCAGACTTCGGCGACGCCCTCGCCGTCGGCGGGTTCCGGAGTGCAGGCCCTCACGCCGGAGTTCTGCGGCGCGCCGCTGACCGCGAGCGTGACCGGCGGCGTCGTGCGCGTCCAGGCGTGCGTCGACCAGTCCGCCGGTTCGGCGTCGGCGCGGGTGTATGTGGCGAACGGCACCAGCACGCAGCAGACCGTCGCGCTCAACCTGACCCGGGCCGACGGCAGCGTGGTGCAGGTGCAGTGCACGATCGCCGCCGCGGACGCCGCCGGGCTGTGCGCGACGAGCCCGACCGCGATCAGCGGGGGCAGCGGCGCGTACAACGCGATCGCGGAGATCGCCGCGCAGGGCGCCCCGCTCTCGGCCGGGGTCGTGCACGTGGAGTCGGGGCTGGTCGCCGCAGCTGCGCAGACCGCCGCACAGTGACCCGGCCGGCGCGGCACTCGGCGGCTCGCACCGCGCTCAGTCAAGCACTGAGTCAGTACCGCGTTCGACCGATCCTGCTATTTCCGTCAACCGGTGAACGCACGTGGCGTTCCGATCGTGCTTCAGCGTGACTGAGGTCATTGCTCAAGCGTCGCGGCTGACAATGGCGTCAGCCCGGCCCGCGTCCCCGTTCCGGCAGTGGAGCGGCGGTTGCGGGCAAGGTGGTTACTGTCCGGTAGCTTTTTGCGTACGCTGGCGGTGATGAGTACTACCCCCTCGGTGCCCACGGCCAACGGCGGCCGTCCCCGCCCCCTGCGTCTGAGTGAGCGGCAAATCCTCGACGCGGCGCGGGCCTGCATCCTTGCCGCCGGGGTACACGACACCACACTCAACGACGTCGCCCGGCGAGCCGGCGTGAGCCGGATGACGCTCTATCGGCGCTACTCCGACATCGGCTCGCTGATCAGCGAGGTGCTGGGGCATGAGTTCGCCCGCATCCTGCGCGAGCACACCACGGAGCCGCCGAACGCGCCGCCGGATCCGCGCCCGGCCCGCCGCAAGCTGGTGGACACGGTGCTCAACGTGGTCCGCGCCTTCCACGCCGATCCGCTCATGCATCAGGTGCTCCAGGCCGAGCCCGAGATTCTGATGCCTTATCTGGTGAGCCGGTTCGGCAGTACGCAGCAGATCGCGATCACCCTGTTGGCGCACCGGCTGGACGCGGGATACCGGGACGGCTCGGTGCGGCGCGGCTCGATCGCGGTACAGGCCCACGCGATCGTGCTGACCGCGCAGGCCTTCATCGTCTCGGCCGCGGCCAGCGGTCCGGTGCCGGTGTCCAGGCTGCTGGCGGAACTCGGCGAGATGCTGGACGCCTATCTGGCGCCCGGCCGCGACGACGGGCCGGACGCCGGCCGCGCGGAGGGGGAGGAACGGCCGGTCGACGAGCCCGCCGACGGGGGCGGTCCGGCCGCCGGCGACGGGGGATGCACCGGCGGCCGAACCGGTTCTGACCTTACCCCGGATGCGTAGCGCGTTCGCAAGACCACTGAGCGGATTGAGGGTACTGTTTTGCCCGGTCTTGACCGGTGGATGAGCGGTGCATTACAGGGTTCTTCAATACCCGTTCCGCGGCCGTCACGCGAGCGGGCGGAACAGGACAGCGGTCAGCAGGGTCACTGTGGTTCACGGCCGCACCGCGACTAACAGCCGCGTCCTCCTGGCCCTAAGGGGCTCCGCTCAGCTCTGCGGATAGGTCGGCAGCAGGTGGATCACCGCGGCGGCGGGCTGCTCGGCCGGCGAAGGGCGCTTGCGGGCGCTCGCCTTCGGCTGCTTGACGGGTTCGGCCGGCGCGCCGTCGTTCGGATTGGCCGGTGCGGACGGCAGGGCGGTCACGGTCGCGGTGACCGAGCCCGCGCGGTCCGCGCGCAGCCTGCGACCCGCGTGCCGGGCTCGCACGGCCAACTCGGCCCACACCGTGTACTCGTCGCCGCCCTCCTC
>Ga0070741_10013202_pt1 | contig 14672 bp, 14 predicted proteins | sample Coa_R1_4_FD_66440 | JGI IMG/M metagenome (GOLD analysis project Ga0070741, IMG submission 66440) | Surface soil microbial communities from Centralia Pennsylvania, which are recovering from an underground coalmine fire - Coalmine... | ecosystem: Environmental > Terrestrial > Soil > Unclassified ...
CCACCGCATCGGCGCGGTGGCGCAGGGCTCGGAAGCCTGCAACGGCTGGACCTTCTGGCATGTCGAGACCAAGCAGGGCCTGCGGCTGATCGACGAGCTGCGCGCCGAAATCCGCAGCCAGATGGCGGCGGGCTAAGCCCTCCACCATCATTCCGGGATGGTCCGAAGGACCAGACCCGGAATCTCGAGATTCCGGGTTCGCTCATTTCATTCGCGCCCCGGAATGACAAACGCCTCCTCACAAACTCGTCGCTTGCAATTTTCGCAGAACATGCACATGCATCGAACGCCACCGCAGCGTCCCGATTTCCGGGGCCAACAAGAACGGAGGAATTCATGCTCAAATTCTACTTCAACGCCGCGCCGAACCCGAACAAGGTCGCCCTGTTCCTGGAAGAGTCCGGCTTGCCATTCGAGCCGGTGCCGGTCGACACCCGCAAGGGCGAGCAGTTCAAGCCGGACTTTTTGAAGGTCAATCCGAACGGCAAGGTGCCGGCGATCGACGATGACGGCACCTTCGTGTTCGATTCGAACGCGATCCTGCTCTACCTCGCCGAGAAGACCGGCAAGTTTCTGCCCCAGAACACGCCGCAGAACCGCGCGCAGACGCTGTCATGGCTGATGTTCATTGCCTCGGGCCTCGGTCCCTATTCCGGACAGGCCGTGCATTTCAAGGTCGCAGCGCCAAAGGATCTCGACTACGCGCTCAACCGCTATCTCTACGAGGCCCATCGCCACTACAAGATCCTCGACGATCATCTCGCCGGGAAGAAATTCATGGTCGGCGACACCTACACCATCGTCGACATGGCGCTGTGGGGCTGGGCGCGCTTGGCTTCCTTCGTGCTCGGCGACGACGGTGCGGCGAAGTACAAGAACGTGAAGCGGCTGGTCGACGAGATCACCGCGCGGCCGGCCGCCGCGCGCGCCATCGCGCTGAAGGACAAGTACACCTTCAAGGCCGAGATGGATGAGGAGGCGCGCAACATCATGTTCGGCCACCTCAAGACCCGGGCGGCCTGATCGTCATTCCGGGGCGCGCGAAAAGCGCGAACCCGGAATCTCGCGCTCCAACTTCTGGATTCCGGGTTTCGCTCGCGATGCGAGCGCCCCGGAATGACGGATGATCAGCCGATCGCGGCAACCGCCTCGATCTCGATCAGCCAGCCCGGCCGCGCCAGCCGGGTCACCACCACCAGGGTCGAGGCCGGCGGTGCCTTGACGTTGACATAGCGATCGCGCACGGCGCGGAATTTCGGCACCTCGTCCGCACCGACCTCGGCAACGAGATAGACATTCATCTTGATGATGTCGGCCATGCCGCCGCCGGCCGCTTCCACCGCCGCCTTCAGGTTCTTGAACACCTGCTCGGCCTGCGCCTCCAGATCGCCCTCGCCGACCAGATTGCCCGACGGGTCGGCAGAGACCTGGCCCGCGATATAGACCAGCGAACCGCCGGTGACTTTTGCGACATGCGAATAGCCCGCCGGCTTCATCATGGTCGGCGGATTGAAGATGTCTTTGGCCACGTTACGCCGCCTTGGCCTGCTGCTCGCCCATCACCTTCTGCACCGCGGGCCGCGCCGCCATCCGCTTCATGTGATCGGCGACCTTCGGCAGGTTCTTCAAATCCACGCTGTCGCCCTCGAGCCAGAGCGCGATGGTGTAGAGATAGGGATCGCAGATCGTGTACTGCTCGCCCATCACCCACGGTCCCTTCAGCATGCCCTTCTCGATCAGATCGACCGCAGCGCCCACGCTCTTCGGGATCATGGCCTTCATGTCGGCGAACGACGACTCCTGCGTCGCCCAGCGATAGCCGCGGCCCTTGTGCGCATGCGCGACATGCACGGTGGCGCAGAGATAGTTGTTGAACGACTGCACCTGCGCGAACGCGAAGGGATCGTCTGTTGGAGCCAGCTTCGCCTTCGGGAAGGTCTGCGCGATATAGGCGAGGATCGCCGGCGTCTCGGTGATGATGCCCTTGTCGGTGACCAGCGACGGCACGCGCCCCTTCGGATTCACTTTGAGATAATCCGGGCTCTGCTGCTGGTTGGCCTTGAAGTCGAGCCGCACGGCGCTGTAGTCGGCGCCGGCTTCTTCCAGCGCGATGTGCGAGGCGAGCGCGCAGGTGCCGGGAGCGTAATAGAGCTTGTACATGTTGGTTTCCTCCGAGGAGTGTTGGAAGTTAACCGCGTGGCGTTCGGCCGTCCAGAGCGATGCCCTTTCGCGGTTGCCCACCGCCACGCTCCCGTGTCATGACATGACCGATGAGTGAGGGCGTATCATGACGGTATTGATCGCGGGCGGTGGCATCGGCGGGCTGACGCTGGCGCTCAGCCTGCACCAGATCGGCGTGCCCGTCCGCGTGTTCGAGAGCGTGCCGCAGCTAAGACCGCTCGGGGTCGGCATCAACGTGCTGCCGCATGCAGTGCGCGAGCTGGTCGAGCTCGGGCTGATGGACGAGCTCGACGCCTCCGGCGTGCGCACCCGGGAACTCGCCTATTTCTCCAAGCGCGGCCAGCCGATCTGGAGCGAACCGCGCGGGCTGGAGGCCGGCTACAAATGGCCGCAATTCTCGATCCATCGCGGCATCTTGCAGCAGATCCTGCTCGACGCCGCGACCGGGCGGCTCGGCGCGGAGAACGTTCTGACCAGCCATCATTTGTCTGACTGGACCGAGACCGCGAACGGCGTCCGCGCCGAGTTCATCGATCGCGCCACAGGCAAGCCGGCCGGCGCTTACGAAGGCGACATTCTCATCGCCGCTGACGGCATTCACTCGGCCGTGCGCGAGAAGCTTTATCCTTATGAAGGCCCCCCGATCTGGAACGGCCGCATCCTCTGGCGCGGCATCACCGCGAGCGATGCGTTCCTCTCAGGCCGCACCATGATCATGGCGGGCCACGAGATGCTGAAATTCGTCTGCTATCCGATCTCCAGGGAGCCGGACGCATCGGGCAAATACCAGATCAACTGGATCGCGGAGCGGCACATGCCGCCGACCTATCAATGGCGCCGCGAGGACTATAATCGCGCCGCCAAGCTCGACGAGTTCCTGCCGTGGTTCGAGAACTGGCGCTTCGACTGGCTCGACGTGCCCGGCCTGATCAGGAACTGCGCCCAGGCTTACGAATATCCGCTGGTCGACCGCGATCCGCTGCAGCGCTGGACCTTCGGCAAGGTGACGCTGCTCGGAGATGCCGCGCATCCGATGTATCCTGTCGGATCCAACGGCGCGTCGCAGGCGATCCTCGATGCGCGCACGCTGACGCGCGAGATTCTCGCGCATGGTCCGACCAATGCGGCGCTCGTCGCCTATGAGGCGGAGCGGCGCCCCGCGACATCGGATCTCGTGTTGCTCAACCGCCGCAACGGGCCTGAGCAGGTCATGCAGCTGGTCGAGGAGCGCGCACCCGATGGCTACAAACTCGTCGCCGACGTGCTGTCGCGAGAGGAGCTGGAAGACATCGCCGCGAACTACAAGCGCGTCGCGGGCTTCCAGGTCGAGGCGCTCAACGCGAAGCCGCCGATCGTCCAGGCGCCCAAAGCGAAGGCGAGTTAGAGCCAGGAAGAATTGGCGGGACCACCCGCTTTGTGTAGGGGTCATGGAGCTGATGATGCGCAGGACTATTCTGGGGATTGCACTCGTCGTCGGATTGATCATTCCGGCATCGGCTCAGAAGGCCGAGATCGAGGCGGTCAATGCGAAATGGATCGAATTCTTCAACAAGGGCGATTTCGCCGGCATTGCTTCGCTCTACACCGCTGATGCGACCGCATTCCCGCCCGGGGCTGCGATGGTGAAGGGCGCGGCTGCCATTGGAGCGATGTGGAAAAGCACCGCGGAAAACGTTGGCGATCCGAAGCTCACGACGCTCGACGTCAAATCGCTCGGTCCCTCCGCGGCACGCGAGATCGGGACCTTCAGCCTGAAGACCAAGGGCCCCACACCGCAGGAAGCAACCGGAAAGTATGTCGTCGTTTGGGAAAAGGTCGGAAACGACTGGAAGCTCGCGACCGATATCTGGAATGACGGCAAGTAGGGCGCCGTCTCCGCTTTTGAATCGCGAGTCCAGACACGCCCCTAACGCAGGGCCCGCGCCGCCTCCAGCAGCCGCGCGACAGTCGTCGCGCTAGCAAGCAGCTTGCCGTCCTCGGCGGTCAGTTTGCCCTCCATGAAGGCGATGGTCTTGCCGAGCTGGGTGACCCGGGCTTCCGCGGTGATCGGGCCAGGCTTCGCGGAGGCCATGAAGTTCACGGTCAGGCTGATGGTGGTGGTGTAGCTCTTGCCCTCTGTCATGATGAGCACGGCGGGGCCCATGGTGTCATCGAGCATCGCCGTGAGGATGCCGCCCTGGATGAACCCGGCCGGATTGCAGAACTCCGCCTTGCCGTCGAAGCCGACCTTGAGCCAGCCTTCCTCAGGCCGCGCGTCGAGTAAATGCCAGCCCAACAGTTTTGCCGATGCCGGCGGTGCAATCTGGTCGAGCGCGGTCTTGATCATGAGAGTCTCCGTTCGATCCCGCGCCTACTAGCACAGCCATCAGCAGCTACTAGTGCCCACTTTCCGAAGTTCGTGCTACATCGCCGCGCTACCGTTCACGAACTTCGGAAAGTTATGGGCACTAGCAAATCTATGATTCTAGTGCCGCTTTCGATCTGAAGTCCCTGAACCCGATTTAGCCGCGAATGAGTCGGGGACTTCAGATCGGCGGCACTAACGAGCCGCATTCGCCAACGCCAACGCCCGCCAGAACGGCTTGGCGATCTCGCAGGCGATGTCCGACCGGCAGACCCCGATATCCTGTAATTCGCGCTCGCTCATGGCTGCGAGTTGACGCCGGACGCGCTGGCGTTCGCGCCAGACGCGGGCGAGCGCAAACACTCGTTCGACGATGGCAAAAGCCGATCCCGCGGGCCTTCGCGACGGCCGCGGCGGATCACGCCTCATGTCGGCACAAGCAAGGCTTGGGGCTTCGGTCTGCGGAACGCTTTCACGCTTCGGGAAACAGGTCGGAGATATCGGGGTTTTGCGGCGATCGAGTACGGCGCTGATCATGGCGGCTCCTCTGGTTTCGCCATTGTCTACCGCAGCCCTGCTGACAGCATGGTGTCAGTAGCCGACGCCGGCCGAAATTCAGGTCCCCAGCCCATGCGCAACCACCTTGCGCATAACGTTCGGCAACGCTTCGCCGGCCAATGTCGCGATCGGCACCCAGCGCATACCAGCGGGCGCGCGCGTTCGAGCGGGAACGTTCGCCGTGTAGACCACCAGCTCCAGCGGAAAGTGTGTGAAGACATGGGTGACGATACCGGTCTTGCGGTGCCAGCGCGTGACGCTCTTGAAGTTCGGTGCCTGCTTCAACGCCGCCTTGTCATCCTGCGCGGCGAGCCAGTCGGAGCCGGGCACTTCGGTCATGCCGCCGAGCAGGCCCTTCTCCGGGCGCGAGCGCACCAGCAGCTCCTCGCCGCGGGTGACAACGAAGGCCGCGCCGCGGCGGAGCGCGCCGGTCTTCTTGGCAAGCTTGCGCGGGAACGTCTCCTGGTCGCCGCGCGCGCGGCTCACGCAATCCTCGCTCAGCGGACACAGCGCGCAGGCCGGCTTCTTCGGCGTGCAGATGGAGGCGCCGAGATCCATCAGCGCCTGCGCGCTGTCGCCGGCGCGAGCGGGTCCAAGCAACGTGGCGGCGAGCTCAAGGATGCGCGGCTTGGCCTGCGGCAGCGGCTCCTCCACCGCAAACAGCCGCGACACCACCCGCTCGATATTGCCGTCGACCGGCATGGTGCGGCGATCGAACGCGATCGCCGCAATCGCGGCGGCCGTGTAGGGCCCGATCCCCGGCAGCGTGAGCAGTCCTTCTTCCGTGTCGGGAAACGCGCCGCCATGATCGCGCGCGACTGCGACCGCGCAGGCATGCAGATTGCGCGCTCGCGAATAATAGCCGAGACCGGCCCACATCCTTAAGACGTCGTCGAGCGAGGCGCGCGCCAGCGCGGCCGCATCGGGCCAGCGCGCGACGAATTTCTCGAAATAAGGACCGACGGCCTTGACCGTGGTCTGCTGCAGCATGATTTCCGACAGCCAGACGCGATAAGGATCGGCGCGCACGCCGGCCGGTGGCCGCCACGGCAGCCTGCGCCGGTGGCGGTCGTACCAGGCGAGCAGCAACGCGGGGCGGTCGTTTTCTTCGTTCCGCGATGAAGCTTTCTTTCGCTGGATGGCCGCGCCTGATAGACTCATGAGCGTATCTACGCAAAGCCTCCGCCCATGTCCAAGCCCGGCCGCAGCTACGCCAAGCCGTTATCCCTGTTGCTCAGCGACGTCTTTAAGGACGCCTACGCCAAGCAGGGCTTTGCCGCGCGCGAACTCGTGACGCGCTGGGCCGAGATTGCCGGCCGGGACGTCGCCGCCCATTCCGAGCCGCTCAAACTGCAATGGCCGCGGCCGGTCGAAGGCCAGCCGCAGGAACCGGCGACGTTGATCCTGCGCGTCGAGGGCCCGATGGCGCTGGAGATCCAGCACAAGTCCGACGTCATCCTGGAGCGCGTCAACCGCTTCCTCGGCTGGAGCGCGGTCGGCCGGCTGGCGTTGCGGCAGGCGCCATTGTCGCGGCGCGAGCGTAGCCAAGCCCCTTCTCCGCCGGACCCGCAGGTCGTCGAGAGCGTTGCCCGGACCTTGACCGCAATCGAGGATGACGAATTGCGCGCGGCGTTGGCGAGGCTTGGCGCCGCAATCAAGCGAAATTGACGTTTTCGCGCGGACCCGGCGTCGTCTCCGGCCATTGCCTCCACAACTGTTTCAAGCTAGCGAACAGCCACATTTCGTGAGTTTCGGGCGCGAGCCGCGCCAAATCTGGAGCAGACCGTTGATCACCATCACGCGCCGCACCTTCACAACCGCCGCCCTGTCCCTGACCGGCCTGGCGGCCCTCGGCGCGTTCACGCCGCTGCGGCTGATCGGCGAAGCGCTGGCCCAGAGCGCCGCCGATGTCGCCAAGCCGGTGTCGCTGCCGGACATGGCGCTCGGACCCGCGGACGCCAAGGTCACGATCACCGAATACGCCTCGATGACCTGCCCGCACTGCGCGGCCTTCAACGCCGACGTATTCCCGAAGATCAAGTCGGAGTTCATCGACACCGGCAAGGTCCGTTACGTCTTCCGTGAGTTCCCGCTCGACATCAAGGCGGCGGCCGGTTCGATGCTGTCGCGCTGCATCGCCAACGGCGACGCCGGCAAATATTTTGCCGTCACCGATCTCCTGTTCCGTTCGCAAGCCGACTGGGTGATGAAGAACACCACGGAGTCGCTGACGCGGATCGGCAAGCAGGCCGGCCTCAGCCAGCAACAGGTCGAGACCTGCCTCAACGACAAGACGCTGCTCGACAAGCTCGTCGCTGATCAGAAATACGCGACCGAGGTGCTCAAGGTGGATTCGACGCCGACCTTCTTCATCAATGGCGAGAAGATCAAGGGCGAGACCTCGTTCGAGGAGTTCCAGAAGCGAATCAATCCGCTGCTGCAGGGCTGATCGCGCGCCGCGTGAGGCGTGCGGGAGATTCAACAGCAAGCTCAAGCCGCTGTTTAAGAGCCGATTCGCAAGCGCCTCGCCGTCAAGATTCATTTTGACGGATAACCCCAGCAAAAGCCTTGGGAAAAGCGGCCCCGGCAGGTTGCCCCGAGGCACCGGCGCAGCCATTGTCCGGGCTCATTCGGGCCGCAGGAAGCGACTCGCAACCACCTCGACATTGCCTTCTATGGTATTGTCCCGGCAGGGAGATTCGCGCCCTGCCAACAGAGAATCGTGCTTATGAAGCTGACGCGTCTTCGCCTCCATGGTTTCAAGTCGTTCGTCGAACCCACCGACTTCGTGATCGAGCCGGGCCTCACCGGCGTGGTCGGTCCGAACGGCTGCGGCAAGTCGAACCTGGTCGAGGCGCTGCGCTGGGCGATGGGCGAGACCTCGCACAAATCGCTGCGCGCCGCCGACATGGACGCGGTGATCTTTGCCGGCTCCGGCAACCGCCCGGCGCGCAACCACGCCGAAGTCGTGATGACGATCGACAATTCCGATCGCTCGGCGCCGGCCGCCGTCAACGACAGCCAGCTCCTGGAAATCTCCCGCCGCATCGAGCGCGAGGCGGGCTCGGTCTATCGCATCAACGGCCGCGACGTGCGCGCCCGTGACGTGCAAATTTTGTTCGCGGACGCGGCGACCGGCGCGCGTTCGCCGGCGCTGGTGCATCAGGGCAAGATCGGCGAGATCATCCAGGCCAAGCCCGAGCAGCGCCGCCGCGTGCTGGAAGATGCCGCGGGCGTCGCCGGCCTGCATGCGCGCCGCCACGAGGCCGAGCTGCGGCTGAAGGCGGCCGAGACCAACCTCACCCGCGTCGAGGACGTGATCGGCCAGCTCGCCGGTCAGATGGACGGCCTGAAGAAGCAGGCGCGCCAGGCGATCCGCTACCGCGAGGTCGCGGCCAGGGTGCGCAAGGCCGAGGCCATGCTGTTCCATCTGCGCTGGGTGGAGGCCAATGCGGAAGTCTCGGAGTCCGCGCATACCCATGATCTCGCCGTGCGCGAGATGGCCGAGCGCACCCGCGAGCAGGCGGAAGCTGCGCGCATCCAGGCGCTGCGCGCCGCCGAACTGCCGGCGTTGCGCGAGGCGGAGGCACGCGCTGCGGCCGGCCTGCAGCGGCTCACCAATGCGCGCGACCTGCTCGACCGCGAGGAAGAGCGCGCCAAGGAGCGTGTCGCCGAGCTCGATCGCCGCCTGACGCAATTTGCCGCCGACGTCGCCCGTGAGCAGCAGCAGGCCGCCGATGCCGATGTCGCCTTGGCGCGGCTCGATGCCGAGGATGCCGAGCTGAAGGACGAGATCAAGTCGCGGGTCGAGAAGCGCAGTGGCGTCGACGCGCGCGTCGCCGCTGCCGAAGCGACCTTGGCGGATGCCGAGCGGCTGTTCGCCGAACTCACGACCGCGCTTGCCGACCTCACCGCGAAGCGCAATCAACTCGAAGCCAGCGTGCGCAGCCACCGCGATCGGCTGGCGCGGCTCGACCAGGACATCGCCAATGTCCAGGCCGAGGAGCAGAAGCTCGCGCAGGAGACCAGCGGCCACGGCGACCTCGCGACCCTCGCCGCCGGGATCGAGAAGGCGCAGCATCATCTCACGCAGTCGGAAGCGGCGGCGCAAACGAGCGAAGCCGCTCACGCCGCCGCGCGGCAGACGCTGGAAGGCTCGCGTGCGCCGGTGGTCGAAGCCGACAAGCGCGTGCAGCGGCTCGAGACCGAGGCGCGCACCATCTCCAAGATCGTCAACGGCGAGACCAAGAATCTGTGGCCGCCGATCATCGACGGCGTCACTGTCTCCAAGGGCTATGAGAAGGCGCTCGGCGCCGCCCTTGGCGACGATCTCGATGCGCCGGTCGATCCATCCGCACCGATGCGCTGGACCGTTGCCGGACATGACGGGGCCGACCCGTCGCTGCCATCGGGCGTCGAGCCGCTGGCCGCGCATGTGCAGGCCCCGCCCGAACTCACCCGCCGGCTGAGGCAGATCGGCGTGGTGGCCAAGGAGCGCGGCGCCGCGCTGGTGTCGCAGCTCAAGACCGGGCAGCGGCTGGTCTCGCCCGAAGGCGACGTCTGGCGCTGGGACGGCTTTGTCACTGCTGCGCACGCGCCGACCGGCGCGGCGCGGCGTCTCGCCGAGCGCGCCCGCCTGATCGACATCGAACACGAGCTCGAGCAGGCGCGCAGCGATGCCGCCGCCAAGCGGCAGGAGCTGGAGAACGCCGACGCCGAGGTGAAGGCTGCCGCGACGGCCGAGAGCGCTGCGCGTGAGGCCTGGCGCACGGCGCAGCGCGAGGCAGATGCGGCGCGCGAGCGCCATGCCGCCGCCGAACGCGAGATCAACCGCCACGCCGCGCGCAAGTCGGCGCTGTTCGAGGCCTATAGCCGTCTCTCCATCGACCGCACCGAGGCCGAATCCGCCCATCAGGGCGCGATCGCAGCATTGAACGAACTGCCGCCGGGCGTGGAGACCGAAACGAAACTCGCGTCGGTACGCACTGACATCGAAGGTTATCGCCGCAACGCCGCGCAAGTGCGCGCCGAGGCGCAGGCGCTGGCGCGTGAAGCCGAGCTTGCCGACAAGCGCGTGCAGGCGATCACGGCCGAGCGTAACGAGTGGCAGGGCCGCAAGACCAGCGCGGCATCGCAGATCGCGACCGTCGAGTCCCGCATCGCGGAGGTCAAAGCTGAGCGAACCGAACTTGAGAACGCGCCGGCTGTGTTCGCGGCGAAGCGCAGTGCACTGATCTCCGAGATCACCCATGCCGAGGACGACCGCCGCGTCGCCGCCGACGCGCTCGCCGCCGCCGAGACCGCGATGGCGGAAACCGATCGCGCCGCCAAGGCCTCGCTCGAAGCGCTCTCCGCCTCGCGCGAGGCGACCGCGCGCGCCGAGGAACGCATGGAAGGCGCCAGGCGCCGGCTGACCGATGTCGAGCGCGAAATCCACGACATGCTGGAGATCGAGCCGCAGGGCGTGGCCGCACTCGCCGAGATCGCGCCGGGCGCGGAGCTGCCGCCGCTGGCCGAAATCGAGGAGAATCTGGAGAAGCTGCGCCGCGACCGCGAGCGGCTGGGCGCCGTCAATCTGCGCGCGGAAGAAGAGCTGCGCGAGGTCGAGGCCCAGCACACCACGCTGACCACCGAGCGCGACGATCTGGTCGAGGCGATCAAGCGTCTGCGCCAGGGCATCCAGAGCCTCAACCGCGAGGCGCGCGAGCGCCTGCTCGCCTCGTTCGAGACGGTCAATGCGCACTTCAAGCGGCTGTTCACCGAGCTGTTCGGCGGCGGCGAGGCCGCGCTGCACCTGATCGAGAGCGACGATCCGCTCGAAGCAGGCCTCGAGATCATCGCCAAGCCCCCGGGCAAGAAGCCGCAGACGCTGTCGCTCTTGTCGGGCGGCGAGCAGGCGCTGACCGCGCTGGCGCTGATCTTCGCGGTGTTCCTCACCAACCCCTCGCCGATCTGCGTGCTGGACGAGGTCGACGCGCCGCTCGACGACCACAATGTCGAGCGCTTCTGCACCCTGTTGCACGAGATGACCGCCTCGACCGAGACGCGCTTCATCATCATCACGCACAATCCGATCACGATGGCGCGGATGAACCGCCTGTTCGGCGTCACCATGGCCGAGCGCGGCGTGTCGCAGCTGGTTTCGGTCGCGCTCGATGAGGCGGTCAAGATCATCGAGCAAAACGTGGCGTGATGCTTCACCTGTCATTCCGGGGCGATGCGAAGCATCGAACCCGGAATCTCGAGATTCCGGGTCCGGTCCTTCGGACCGTTCCGGAATGACGTGCGAGGTGGCATGCTTTCCCCCTCCCTCCCCGCCGAACTCAGAGCTGCGCTGGATGCGAAGCTCGAAGGGTTGTCGCGGCAGGATGCCGCGGTCCGCGCTGCAGCCATCTCGAAAGCCTATCGCGACGGCGGCAACTCCGGCGCGATCGCGTCGGAAGTCGATGCGCTGGCTTACGCACTGGCGCGGATGCCGGCAACCTATGCGGCGATCACTGCAACCCTCAATGCGCTCCAGGACATCCGGCCCGACTTCGCACCGCAATCGCTGCTCGATGTCGGCGCGGGACCGGGCACGGCGGGCTGGGCCGCCGCGGAAGCGTTCCCGACACTTGCGAGCTTCACATCGATTGATGAGAATCCTGCGCTGCGCGCGCTGGCGATGGAATTCGCGACCGGCAGTTCGCGCCTCGGCGCGGCGAGCTACCAGCTCGGCGCGGGACGCGCTTTGCTGGCGAAGGCGGGCGAAGCCGACCTCGTGATTGCGAGCTACCTGATCGGTGAGCTCAGCGAGACCGAACGCCGCGATCTCGTCGACGCCATGTGGGCAAAGGCCCGCGACATGCTGATCATCGTCGAGCCCGGCACGCCCGCAGGATACGCTCGCATCATCGCCGCCCGGTCGGAATTGATCGCGTCCGGCGCCCATGTCGCCGCGCCCTGCCCGCATGACTGCGCCTGTCCCTTGCTGGCCCCAGACTGGTGCCATTTTGCGCAGCGCCTCCCGCGATCGCGCGCGCACATGCAGATGAAGGCTGCCGAAGTGCCGTTCGAGGACGAGAAATTCTCCTATGTGATCCTGACGCGCGAGCCGCTGACACGGCATCCGTCGCGCGTACTGGCGGCGCCAATCATCGGCAAGGCAGCGATATCGGCCAAGCTCTGCACGCCCAACGGTCTCGCCTTCGCGAAGGTGCCTCGCCGCGACAAGCCCGCCTATGCGCGCGCAAGGCGGTGGTCCTGGGGCGATGCGGTCATGGAGAAAAGTTAACGGATTCCAAGGCTTACGCTTGAACTTTCGCCGCCTTGCGGCAGACCAAAGAGATACCCACCTCGTGGCGGCTGATGTCCGCCTGCTGTCATTGACCGTTCCTTCCCTTCCCTCAGGAGTATTTCCATGTCGTCCGGCTGGATCGTTCTCGGCGTCATCGTCGTCCTCGTCATCTTCGCCTTCGGCGCCTACAACCGGCTGGTCGCGCTGCGCCAGCGCGTCGACCAGGCCTTTGCCGACGTCGACGTGCAGCTCAAGCAGCGCCACGACCTGATCCCGAACCTGGTCGAGACGGTGAAGGGCTATGCGGCGCACGAGCGCGGCACGCTCGACGAGGTGATCAAGGCGCGCAACTCGGCGATATCGGCGCAGGGCCCCGCCCAGGTTTCCGCCGCGGAAAACCAGCTCTCCGGCGCGCTCGGCCGGCTGATCGCGCTGTCGGAGGCCTATCCGGACCTGAAGGCCAACGCCAACTTCCAGCAGCTTGCCAGCGAGCTCTCCGACCTCGAGAACAAGATCGCGGCGAGCCGCCGCTTCTTCAACAATTCGGTCCAGGAATACAACACCGGTATCCAGCAGATGCCCGCCGCCCTGTTCGCCGGCATGTTCGGCTTCACTCGCAAGGACTTCTTCGATCTCGGCGCCAGCCGCACCGAGGTCGAGGCCGCGCCGAGCGTGAAGTTCTGAGGGCCGATGATCTATTGCCGTCATTCCGGGATGGTCCGAAGGACCAGACCCGGAATCTCGAGATTCCGGGTTCGCGCTTCCAGCGCGCCCCGGAACGACAGCATGTAGCGGAAACCGAGCATGGCCGCCTACGGTCTCTACACCCACATCGCATCGAACAAGACCAAGTCGATGCTGCTGCTGGCCGGCCTGTTCCTGCTGGTCTATGTCATCGTCTATGCCGGCGCGCTCGTCATCGAAGTCGTCAACTATGGCGGTGCGCCGTTCGACTATTACCTCAAGGCCGCGCTTGCGGACGTGATCCGCACCCTGCCCTATTCGACAGGCGCGGCGCTCCTGTGGATCGTGATCGCCTATTTCTTCCACCAGTCGATCATCGACGCCGTCACTGGCGGGCGCGACGTGACGCGGCAGGAGCAGCCGCGGCTCTATAATCTGCTGGAAAATCTCTGCATCTCCCGCGGCATTCCGATGCCGAAGCTGAAAGTCATGGACAGCGACGCGCTGAATGCGTTCGCGACCGGGCTCAATCGGCGACAATACGCCGTCACCGTCACCACCGGCCTGCTCAATACGCTCAACGACCAGGAGATGGAGGCGGTGCTCGGCCACGAGCTCACCCATATCCGCAACGGCGACGTGCAGATGATGGTGATCGCGGTCATCATCGCCGGCGTGGTCGGCTTCTTCGCCGAGCTGCTGTTCCGCGGCTTCGGCAATTTCGGCGGTTACGGCTGGGGCTGGGGTGGCGGCTCCTATTCGTCCGGCTCGTCTTCCTCGTCCTCGTCGTCGGACAGCAGCAGCGACCGCAAGGGTGGCGGCGGCGGCGCCGCCATCCTCGTCATCGTGCTGGCGGTCGTGCTGATCGTGATCGCGTGGGCGCTGTCGCAACTGGTCAAGCTCGCATTGTCGCGCTCGCGCGAGTTTCTGGCCGACGCCGGCTCCGTCGAGCTGACCAAGAATCCCGACGCCATGATCTCGGCGCTGCGCAAGATCGAGGGCCGCGGCGAGCTGCCGGACGCCACCTCGGCGGTGATGGAGCTCTGCGTCGACAATCCCCGCGAGGGATTTGCCGACATCTTCGCCACCCATCCGTCGGTGGAGGCGCGCGTCGATGCGCTGGTGAGATATGCCGGCGGCCACTACGAAGGCCCGCTGGCGCTGCCTGATCATCCCGATCAGCAGGACGGTCAGCCGGATGCGACCGAAAACGGCCAGCTTCCGCCGCCGCTGCCGCAGGGTCCGTGGAGCGATAACGAGCCGTCGCAGCCTCCTGCTCTTCCACCCGGCGCTGGCCCCTGGGGTAACCATGCGGGACCATGGGGAAGGCGCTGATGGACCATGCGTTCGGTCTAATCCCTCCCCCCACGAGCTCGGCAGCGCACTTGCGCGCCAGAGCGAGTGGGGGGAGGGATCAGACCGAACACGCTTCGAAATTCTCTCGCTCCCGCTCGTCTAATGATTTGAATTCCCCCTTGTTTCTGCCATGTTCGCGCCCAAACAAGGCAATCGGGATCAGCCGGCCGTTCTGGGTCGGGGCGCAACGGGAACGGACATGGCAGCAGCAAAGCCGGCAGTGATTGTGGTGGGCGCGGACAAGGGCGGGGTCGGCAAGACCACGGTGTCGCG
>Ga0070741_10013203_pt1 | contig 14671 bp, 11 predicted proteins | sample Coa_R1_4_FD_66440 | JGI IMG/M metagenome (GOLD analysis project Ga0070741, IMG submission 66440) | Surface soil microbial communities from Centralia Pennsylvania, which are recovering from an underground coalmine fire - Coalmine... | ecosystem: Environmental > Terrestrial > Soil > Unclassified ...
TACCTGTACATCGACGCCTCGGAGCGGCACGGCAAGGCGCCGGAGACGGACCTCCGGGAGGGGCTGCTCGAGTACTTCGGCGCGGTGTCGCGGGCCGTCCGGATCCCGATCATGCTGTACAACTCGGTCTGGGGCACGGTGTCCGCCAGCCCGGAGGCCCAGGCCGACCTGGCCGCCCGCGGCTACATCCAGTACGTCAAGGAGTGCACGGGCATCGTCACCATGCAGCAGACGATCGCGCTGGTCGGCGACCGGCTCTCGATCTTCAACGGCATGGAGGACTCGGCATTCCCGGCGTTCGTCCTGGGGGCGACGGGGTGGTGCAGCGGCACCGCGGCGGTGATCCCGGAGAAGTGCATCCAGCTCTTCGACCTGGTGCAGCAGGGGCGGATCCGCGAGGCGCGCGAGCTCTGGCTCCGCATGGTGCCGCTCACGGTCTTCCTGGAGAGCGGCAAGGGCGTGCAGCTCATGAAGTACGCCTCCGCCCTCCAGGGCGTCCCGATCGGGACCGCGCGGAAGAGCCGCGCCAGCCTGACCCCGGCCGAGAAGCAGAAGATGGAGCGGCTGCTCAAGGAGCTCGACGTCCTGTAGGCGACCCTTGCACGGCGCGCGACGCGCCCCCGACAGGAGGACGGACACGATGAGGCGGAGCTGGGTGTGGCTCGTGCTCGCGGCGGTCGCCGGCGCGCTGGTGAGCGGGTGGCCCGCGGTGGGCGCCGGCACCGTCGCGTTCACGCTGCGGTACGGGATCCTGTCCGGCCTGACCGGCGACCCGGCGGTCTCGGGCCAGGCGTGGAACCAGGCGGCGAAGATCGGCATCGACTACATCGACGAGACCCTCAGGAAGGTGAACCTGCCCGACGTGAAGGTGGTCCTGGCCGACTCCCAGGACAGCCAGGGCAATCCCCAGGCCGGGGTCGAGGCCGCGCAGAAGCTCGTGAACATCAACAAGGTCCACGTCATCATCGGGGACCCGTGGAGCGGGGTGACCAGCGCGGTGGCGCGGGCGGTGGCGATCCCGAACCGCGTGCTCATGTTCACCGGCGGCACCAGCCCGGCGCTCACCAAGCTCAACTCCGAGGGCCCGGCGTTCATCTGGCAGCCGGTCGCCTCGGACGACATCCAGGGCCGGGTGCTGGCGGCGATCATCGCCGACGCCCTCGGCAAGACCGCCCGCATCAACGTCGCCGCGCGGAACGACGCCTACGGCACGAACCTCTCCGCGGTGTTCAAGGACGCGTGGACGGCCGGCGGCGGCACGATCCCGAAGTTCATCGTCTACAACCACCAGCAGCCGACGCTCGACAGCGAGGCCCAGGAGCTGATCCAGGGCAACCCGGACGGCTGGCTCTTCATCGACTTCTGCCCGACGTTCGCGAAGCTGGCCCTCCCGCTCTCCCGCACCGGGAAGTGGGACCCCGCGAAGAGCTTCGGCTCCGATACGCTGGTCGACTGCCAGAGCCGCGGGGTCAAGAGCTGGCCGGGGCTCAGGGCGACCCAGGCGAACGCCTCGTCCGGCTCGTCGTTCCCGGCCTACAAGGCGCTCTTCGAGCAGAAGGCCAAGCCCGGCACCCAGTTCGCGTCCTGGACGGCGGAGGCGTTCGACAGCACGTTCATCGCGTTCCTGGCCGCGCTCGAGGCCCGCTCGTCGGACCCGGCCAGGATCAGCGAGCACCTGGTCTCGGTGACGAATCCGCCCGGGAAGCCCTACACCTTCCAGCAGCTCGACCAGGCGATCGCGGCGATCCTGGAGGGCCAGCGGATCCACTTCCACGGCGCGACCGGGCCCATCCAGTTCACGAAGGAGGGCCGGGTCAGCTCGACCGCCTACGACATCTGGCAGGTGAAGCCGGACGGCTCCAGCGCGCCGTTCAAGACGATCACCTTCCGGCCGTAGGCGAAATCCTGGCGATCCGTCGCGCCCGCCGCTCGGCGAGGTGTCCGGCGCGCGCCCCCCGGCCCGTCCCGGGGGGCGCGGGCGCGCCCGCCGGGACGGCCTGACCGCCCGCCCTCTCCGGTGCTCGCCTACCTCGCCCAGCTCACGCTGAACGGGCTGCTCACCGGCGCCATCCTGGCGCTGACGGGCGTCGGGGCGTCGCTGGTCTTCGGGATCCAGCGCATCCCGAACTTCGCTCACGGGGAGTACCTGACGTTCGCCGCCTACGTCGCGCTCGTGCTGAACGCCGGGCTGGGCCAGAGCATCGCGGTCGCCGCCGCCGGGGCGATGGCTGCCACGGCCCTCCTCGCGGTCGTGGTCCACTGGGTCGTGCTCCGGCCGCTCCGCAATCGCGGCCTGGTGGCGCTCTCGCTCATCACCACCGGCCTGGCGCTCATGCTCCGGAACGTGATCTTCCTCGGCGCGGGCCCCCGGATCCGGCAGTACGGGATCGACCAGTCGTTCGTGTTCGACCTGGGGCTCGTGCGGGTCTCGCCCGGCCAGGCGGTGGCGCTCGCGATCTCCGCCGTCGTGGCGCCGGCCGTGGCGCTGTTCCTCGCCCGCACGCGGACGGGGAAGGCGATGCGGGCGGTCGCCGACAACCGGGACCTGGCCGCCATCTCGGGGATCGACGTGGGGCGGATCGGCACCTACGTGTGGCTGCTGGCCGGCGCCCTGGCCGGCCTCGGCGGCGTGATGTTCGGGGTGGTGCAGGGGACCTTCGACCCGAACCTCGGCTTCCAGGTGCTGTTCCTGATCTTCACCACCGTGGTGCTCGGCGGGATCGGCAGCGCCTACGGCGCGCTGGTGGCCGGCCTCGTGCTCGGGCTGGCGATGGACCTCTCGACCTGGAGCGGGTTCGCTGGCGGCCTCGACGCGCGCTTCAAGCCGCTGCTCGCGTTCGCCGCGCTGATCCTGCTCCTCCTCTACCGGCCGCAAGGGCTGTTCGGCAAGGCCCGGGTGCTGTGAGCGCGAGCTCCCGCGCGGCCCGCCCGCCGGCCTCCCTCGCCCGGACGACCATCGTGCCCCGGGACGGGAGGCTCGAGCCGGTGACCTCCCGGGCCGGTCTCCGGCGACGCCGATGGACGTCCTGAACCCGGCGTTCTGGACCTTCATGGCCGTGATCGCCGGGATCTACGTGATCCTGTCGCTCGGGCTCTACGTGCAGTTCTCGATGGCCGGCCTCCCGAACTTCGGCCACGTCGCCTTCATGGCGGTCGCGGCCTACACGATGGCGATCCTGGTCGTCCGCCTGGGGCTCCCGCTGCCGCTCGCCTCTGCCCTCGCCCTGGCGGCCGCGGTCGCCCTCGGGCTGGTGCTGGGCGTCCCCGCGCTGCGCCTCCGGGCCGACTACCTCGCGATCGCGACGGTCGCCGGCGGCGAGATGGTGCGCTACCTGGCGATGAACTTCCCCGGGCTCACCGGCGGCCCGCTCGGGTCGATCGGGCTCCTCGGCCCCGGCGACATCGCCACGTACAACGACGGGTGGCTGCGGATGCTGAACGGGCTGGCCGCGCGCGCCGCCGCGCTCCTCGGGCGCCCGGTCGCCCGCGACCTCGTCATGGCCGCCCTGGTCTGGGGGCTGGCGCTCCTGTGCCTCGGCGTGTTCTGGCGCCTCGAGCGGTCGCCGTGGGGGCGCGTCCTGCGGGCGGTCCGCGAGGACGAGGTGGCGGCGGCCTCGGTCGGGAAGAACGTCTTCGCGTTCAAGTTCCAGGCCCTCGTCCTCGGGGCGCTGCTGGGCGGCCTGGCCGGGCTCCTGCTCGCGTGGCAGATCGGCGTGTTCGCGCCCGACGACTACCAGCCGACCCTGACCTTCTACGCCTACCTCATCCTGATCCTGGGCGGGATGAACCGGCTGTGGGCCATTCCGGTCGGCGCCGTGCTCTTCAGCCTGCTCTACACGGGGACCCGGTTCCTCGACTTCTATCCGCTCTCGCTGATCGACTCCGGGTCGCGGGCGTTCCTCCGGCTGTTCCTGGTGGGGCTCCTGCTGGTCCTCTTCATGGCCCTCCGGCCCCAGGGGATGCTCGGGAACCGCCGCGAGCTCCTGCTGGAGCGATGAGGGCGCCCCGCGGCCGCCGCCCGCCTCGCCCGCCTGCCAGGTCCCGGGGCGGCGGGACGGCGGCCGGGCGGCGCGGCCGCGGCCGGTCCGGCGCGCGCGCGTGAGCCCCGCGCTCCTGGAGGTCGACGGGCTCGACAAGGCGTTCGGCGGCGTCGTCGCCCTCTCCCGGGCCACCTTCGCGGTCGCCGAGGGGTCGATCACCGCCCTCATCGGGCCGAACGGCGCCGGGAAGACGACCGCGTTCAACGTAATCTCCGGCTTCCTCAGGCCGGACGCCGGGACCATCCGCTTCGCCGGATGGCGGATCGACGGGTGGCGCGGTGACGCGGTGGCCCGGGCCGGCCTGGTGCGCGCCTTCCAGGCGCCGCGCGTCCTGACGCGCATGAGCGTGCTCGACAACCTGCTCCTGGCGGCCCAGCGCCACCCGGGGGAGCGGCTGTTCACCGCGCTCGTCGCACGCGGGCGGGTGGCGCGCCGGGAGCGCGAGGTGCGCCGGCGGGCGGACGCCCTCCTGGACCTGCTGCGGCTCGCGCCCCTGGCGGGCGACTACGCCGGGACCCTCTCCGGGGGGCAGCGCAAGCTCCTCGAGCTCGGGCGCGCCCTCATGGTCGAGCCGCGCCTGATCCTGCTGGACGAGCCGATGGCGGGGGTGGCGCCGGTCCTCGGGCTCCAGCTGCTCGACCACATCCGCCAGATCCGCGACCGGGGGACGACGGTCCTGGTGATCGAGCACGACATGGACGTCGTCATGTCGCTGAGCGACCGGGTCATCGTGATGGACGAGGGGCGGGTGATCGCGGCGGGAGCGCCGGACGCGATCCAGCGCGACGAGCGCGTCATCGAGGCGTACCTCGGCCGGCTCGCGCCCCTGCCCGCCGCCGGCTCGCCCCCCGCCGCGCCGTGACCGAGCTGGCGCTGGCGGTCCGCGAGGTCTCGGCCGGGTACGGCGGCGAGGACGTCCTCCACGGCGTGTCCATCGACCTTCGGCGCGGGGCGATCGTCGCGGTGATCGGTCCGAACGGCTCGGGCAAGTCCACGCTCCTCAAGACGATCTACGGGCTGGTGTCCGCGCGCGCAGGGGCGGTCACCCTCTTCGACCCGGCCGGTCGCGCGATCCGCCTCTCGGGGCTCCGTCCGCACCAGATCACCGCGCTCGGGGTGAACATGGTCCCGCAGATCGCGAACGTCTTCCCCGAGCTGTCGGTGCTGGAGAACCTCGAGATCGGCGCCGGGCCGGTGCGGGCGCGCCAGGGCGAGCAGCTCGCGCGGGTGCTGGCCGCGTTCCCGATGCTCCGGGGGCTCCTGCGGAAGCGCGCGGCCACGCTCTCGGGGGGGCAGCGTCAGATGCTGGGGGTCGCGCGCGCGATGATGTCCGACCCGCGCGTCCTGATCCTCGACGAGCCGTCGGCCGGCCTGGCGCCGGCCGTGCTGGACGAGGTGTTCGCCCGCGTGCGCGCGATCAACCAGGCGGGGGTCTCGGTCCTCATGGTCGAGCAGAAGGCGCGCCAGTGTCTGGCGATGGCCGACTACGGCTACGTCCTCGACCAGGGCCGGAACCGCCTCGAGGGGCCGGGGCCGGCGCTCCTCGAGGACCCCGAGGTCGTGCGGCTCTATCTCGGCGTGCGTGCCCGCCCGGAGCCCCCGGCCCGATGAGCGAGCCGGGGCCGGCCGAGCGGGCGGACGTCCTCGTGATCGGGGCGGGCGTGCTCGGGTGCGCGGCGGCCTACCACCTCGCCCGCCGGGGGGCCGACGTGCTGATCGTCGAGCGCGGCGAGCCGAACCGCGAGGCGTCGGGGTCGAACGCGGGCACGCTTCACGTCCAGATGCCGGGCAAGCACTTCCGGGCGAACTACGACGGCCGGGACCTGACCGCGGCCGAGCGCGAGCACGTCCGCGCCACGGACCGCCTCTACCGCGAGGCGGCGTGCGCGTGGGCGGGTCTCGAGGCGGAGCTGGAGGCCGACCTGGGCGTGCGCCGCCACGGCGGCCTCATGGTGGCCGAGAGCGAGGAGGAGCTGCGGCTGCTCGAGCGCAAGTCGCGGCTCGAGCGGCCGCTCGGGATCGAGACGGAGATCCTCCGGACCGCGGAGGTGCTCGCGATCGCGCCACATCTGTCGGAGCGCCTGGCCGGCGCGTCCTACTGCGGGGAGGAGGGCTTCGCCAATCCGCTCCTGGTCGCGCCGGCCTACGTCCGGGCGGCGCGGCGGCGCGGCGCCCGGCTCCGGACCCACGCGGGCGTGACCGGGATCGAGCGCGCGGGGCGCGGGTTCCGCGTCCGGACGGCGGCGGGGACGATCGACGCCCGGCGCGTCCTCTGCGCGGCCGGCGCGCAGACGCCGGAGCTCCTGGCGATGGTCGGCCTGGCGCTCCCGATCGTTCCGCACGCGCTCCAGGTGATGGTGACCGAGCCGCGGCCGCCGGTGCTGGCCCAGCTGGTGCAGCACGCGGCGCGCTCGCTCTCGCTCCGGCAGACGCCGCACGGCACGTTCGTGATCGGCGGCGGCTGGCCGGCCCGGCCGCCGGCGGGCCCCGGGCGGCCGACCACGATGCCGGGCTCGCTCGCCGGCAGCGCGCGCGTGGTGCGCGACGTGCTGCCGGCGGTCGCCGGCGCGCGGGTGCTCCGGGCCTGGGCGGGCATGACGACCGCGACCGGGGCGCGGAACCGCGTCGGCATCGTCGGCGAGCATCCGCGCGAGGCGGGGTTCTTCGTCCTCCTGGCCGGCGGGTGGGGATTCGCGCTCAGCCCCGTGCTGGGCCGCCTCGCCGCCGAGCTCGTGTGCGAGGGGCGGTCGAGCCTGCCGCTCGAGGAGTTCAGCGTCGCGCGCTGGGCGGCGCCGCCCGGCTAGCGCGCGGTCCCGCCGCCGGCGGGCGCCGGGAGCGTGTCGAGCGCGGGGTCGGCGAGCACGGGGTCGGCGAGGACGGGGATCCCGACCGGGCGGGCCGGGAGTCGCGGCGGGAAGCGGCCCGCGCGCTCCGGCGGCACCCCGCCCCAGCGCTCGAGCAGGCCGACCACGCCGGAGACGCAGAGGCGACCCTGGCAGAGGCCCATGCCGGCGCGGGTGACCGCCCGGACCTCCGTCACGCGGCGCGCGCCCTCGTCGATCGCGGCACGGATCTCGCCCGCCGCCACCTCCTCGCAGCGGCAGACGATCGTCTCGTCGGTGGCGAGGGCGTAGAGCCCCGGGCGCGGCCGGAGGAGGTCGCCGAGCACGCTCCGGAACCCGGCGAGGCGCGCCAGCGCCCGCCGCGCCGGCGCCGCCCGCGTGGCGAGCTCGGCCGGGCCGAGATGGCCCGTGTGGGCCGCCGCGCCGAGGCCGGCCAGCTGGCCCTCCGCCGCCGCGACCTCCGCGCCGCCGATCCCGGCGCCGTCGCCGGCGACGAACACGCCGGGCACCGAGGTCGCCATGAGCCGCGCGGGCTCGGCGGCCGGGACCCATCCCCCCCGCCCCGGGTCGTACGTGAGCGTGCACCCGGCGAGCTCGGCCAGCTCGGGGGAGGGCACGAGGCCGTATCCGAGGACGATCGTGTCCACCCGGACGGAGCGCGCCGTCCCGGCCAGCGGCCGCCACTGGGCGTCGACGCGCGCCACGACCGCCTCCTCCACGCGCTCCGCGCCCTCGATCCGGAGGAGCCCGTGGCGCGCCCAGAGGGGAACCCGCCAGAGGGCGGCGGCGAGGCCGAGCGCCTGGGTCGCGACCCCGGGCCGCAGCAGCCCGGCCAGCCGCCGGCGCGGCGCGGCCTCCGCGATGCCGACCACGCGGGCGCCGCCCCGCACCAGCGCAGCGGCGGCCGCCAGGAGGAGCGGGCCCGTGCCGGCCAGGAGGACGCGGCGTCCCGGGAGCACGCCCTGCGCCTTGACGAGCGCGGTCACCCCACCGGCCGTGATCACGCCCGGGAGCGTCCACCCCGGCAGCGCCGCCGGGCGATCGTAGGCCCCGGTCGCCAGCACGAGGGCGCCGGCACGGAGCGCCCCGGCGCGGCCGGCCTGCTGGACGAGGACCGTCCGGTCGGGGAGGACCCCCCAGACCTCGACGCCCGGGCGGACCGCCACCGCCGCGCGCCCGACGGCTGCCAGGAGCGGGTCGCCCTTCCGGCGGGCGCGGCCCAGCGGATCGCCCGCGCCCGACCGGATCTCTGCCGGGAGCTGGCGGTAGATCTGGCCACCGGGCCGCGGCGCCTCGTCCAGCAGCAGGACCCGCGCGCCGGCCTCGGCGGCGGCAACCGCCGCCCGGACGCCCGCCGGGCCCCCGCCGACCACGATCACTTCGTGGTCCTCGAGGGCGCCCGGGGCGACCGTACCGTCCGCCGCGGCGCCGCCCGCGGTCCCCGGCGGCTCGACGGGTCCGAACCCGACCTGCGTCTCGACCGTGATGCCGGGCCGCGCGGGCTCGAGACACGTGCGCACGTTCGCCCGGCCATCCACGATCATGCGGCAGTCGTGACAGACGCCGATCGCGCAGAAGAGGCCGCGCGGCGCGCCGCGGTGCGCTGTCCGGCGGGCGGCCAGTCGGCGGGCCGCCAGGAGCGCGGTCGCGATCGTCTCGCCGGGATGGGCCTCGACGGCCTCGCCGTCGATCGTGAACCGAAACGGCGCCTCGCGCGTGAGGCCCGCGGTGATCCGCCCGGCCGCGGCCGCCACGGGCTACCCTCGCGCGCCGCCGGGCCGGGCCGCGCGGGCGCGCGCGTGGGCCGCGGCGGCGAGCCGCCCGGGATCGCCCGCCGCGGGGCGGTGGGACGGCGCCGCGGGCGGCGGTGCCGGGCGGGGCGCGTGCGTCGGGCGCCGCGCGCGCTGGGGCGTCGGGCGCCGCGCGCGCGGCTGGGCGGGGCGGCTCACCCGGCGGGGGGGGCCGGGTCGCCGCGGAATCGGCGGACGAAGTCGGCGAGCGCCCGCGCGGCGGCGTCGATCGCCTGCCGTCCCTTGTCGGCGGTGCCGGCGTGGGCTGCGCCGTAGACGCCGTGCGGCGCCTCCATCCGCGGGTTCGGCGGGAGATAGATGCCCTGGTCGGCGGGGTCGTCGCGCTCCGTGCGCGGGCCGAGGGCCACGCACTGCTCGGGCGTCACGTCCTTCAGCTCGACGCACTCCGGCTGGAGGTGAAGCTGGATGGAGGTCTCCATCTCGCCGGCGTGCCCGATCGAGCCGGCGTCGCGCTCGGTCAGGTCGCGGAGCACCTCCGGGATCAGGTTCCAGTAGGAGAGCGCCGCCACCTCGAGACCGGCCTGGGAGCTCTTGACGGCCGCGGCCTGGATGAGCCCGTCGTTCCCCCCGTGCCCGTTCACGATGACCAGGCGGCGGAGGCCGTGGTGTGCGACGCTCTCGGCGACGTCGCCGATCAGGGCGAGCAGCGTCTCGGGCCTGAGCGTCAGCGTGCCCGGGAACAGCATCCAGTACGGGGAGAGCCCCCACCAGACCGGCGGCAGCACGAGGACCGGGAACTCCCCGATGTCCTCGGCCGCGCGCGCGCAGACGGTGAAGGCGGTGAAGCTGTCGGTGTCGAGGGGCAGGTGGGGCCCGTGCTGCTCGACGGCGCCGGTCGGGAGCAGGGCGACGGCGCCCGCGGCGGCGGCATCCCGGATCTCGCCGCGGCGGCGCTTCTGCCACAGGACGGCTCGCGAGATCTCGTGTCCGGCCATGATGCCTCCTCGCGGCGGTCGAGCCGGCGGGCGATGCCACGACACCATGGGCGTGCAGTCGTGTCAAGCGCGCTGCGCTTCGGCGGTGCCGAGCGGCTCGGGCGACGAGCCCGCCAGCCTGTCGGCCGCGCGCCGGATCGGCGCGCGGGCTCCCAACTCAGCGGCCGCGGGTTCGGCGCGGGCGCGAGGGGCGGGCCCGCGGCCGGCGGGGGCGCGCGTCCGTCCCGCCCCGCGCGCCGTTCGTCGCGCGCCCGCCGCTGCGTGATGGCGCGGCGTCGGCGTCGGCGCTCGGGACCACCATGAACCCGAGGACCCGCATCAGCGCCTCCGCGGCCGCGGGCGAGTGCCGGCGCTCGTCGGGGGGACGCGTGGTCGCGGTCGCGCTCGCGCGCCGGTCCACGATGACCCGGCCGCGCCCGCGCGGCTCGTGCCGCGGGCGCAGGAACGCGGCGAGGTCCGCCAGCCCGCGGCTCACGACGATCAGGTCGTCCGCGCCGGGGCCGACCTGCACGGCGGCGCGGGTCGCGGCGCGGCCGGCCCGGCGTCCTCCCGTCGCGGAGCCCCGCGAGGGGGGAGGCCGGCGCGAGCGCGGGGCCGGCGGCGTCGCCATCGATCCGAGCATGCCAAACCCGGGCGATCCGGCCAAACCTTTCCTCGACGCCCGTGGGTGCCGCCCGACGGGAGCGTCGAGGCGGATACGGTCCGGGGTGCCTGCCGTGCGCCAGAGTGTCGCAGCGGGGGCAGGTGGCGAGGGCGGGGCCGATGGGCGCCCGCCGCCCGACTCCCGCGACGTCGGCCCGCGCACGATGGCACTGCTCTCGCACTCCTGCCACTCCAGGGTCGAGGGGAGGAGGGGAGCGCGCAGGGAGGTATCCATGCAGGCAATCGCGTTCCTGAGGCAGCAGCACGGGGAGGCCAAGTCGGCCTTCCACAAGATCGAGGCGGCGTCGCCGGCGCAGCGCGGCGCACTCTGGGAGAAGCTCCGTCCGGAGCTCACCCTCCACGAGCAGATCGAGGAGCGTCACCTCTACGGCCCGGTGGCGCGCGAGGTCCAGCGCGACCGCGTGCTGTCGGACTGGGAAGCGACGCACGAGCACGAGGTGCAGGAGGCCGAAAGCCTCATCCGCGAGATCGACGGCCTGCGGCCCAGCGAGGACCGCTGGCTCGAGACGGTCAAGCAGCTCAGGACGGCGCTCGAGGCGCACATCCGGAAGGAAGAGCAGGAGATCTGGCCGAGGATCGAGCAGGTCTGGAGCGGGCCGCGTCTCGAGGAGGCGGGTCGGCAGATGCAGACGATGACCTCCGAGCACGCCCGGACCGGTCGCTGATCCATCCGCAGTCCACGGAGCGGGCCCCTCGGGCCCGCTCCACCCAGGCGGGGCTGGGGGGCCGACGCCCCGGGACGCTCGCGAGCGGCGGCCAAGGCGGATCGGCACCGGTTCAGGCCGCGCGGGCGCGCGCCCCGGTGGGCCGGCGTGCGGGTCTGGCCAGGCGCGCCTCGAGCCAGTCGAGGATCTGCGGCCACAGCGCCTGGTGGGCGCGCCGCCCGACGAGGGCGGTGACGTGTGGCAGCGCGGTGCCCACCTCGGCGGGGTGGGCGAGGAGCGCCGTGTCGCGCGTGCGCGCGGCGGCGAGGAACGGGAGAACCGCGGCCGGCGGCACGAGCCGGCTGACCGGGTCCACCACCGCCAGCACCGGCACCGGGACCCGATCGGGGCCGATCCGGCGCCCGCCGATGGTGAGCGTGCCGCGGCGGAGCGCGTCCGTGCGATAGAGCTGCTCGACGACGTCGGCCAGGAGCCGCCCCGAGAGCGCCACCTCGTCGAGGAGCCAGCGCTCGACCCGGTGATGGAGCAGCCACGCTGCCGGATCGGCGGCCGAGGCGAACCGATCGGCCCAGCGGGCCCACACGAACAGCTCGGGGGCGGCGCTGGCCGCCACCCAGTCGAGCGCCGTGCCGGGGATTGCTCCGGCCCGGCAGGCGAGGGCGTCGAGCCGCAGGGCCGCGAGGACCGGGCCGAGCGCGCCGCCGCCCGCGCCGGCGAAGCAGAGTGGCGCCTCGACCAGCACGAGCGCCGCGACGCGATCGGGGTGGAGGGCGGTGAGGATCGTGGCGAGCGTGCCTCCCAGGGAATGGCCGACCAGTCCCAGGGCGGCCCCGCGCGGGCCGTCCCGCGCCACGGCGGCGACGGCGGCGCCGAGGGCCCCGGCCGTGTACTCGGCCAGGCCCGCCGGCGCGACGCGCGGGCCCGGCTCCGCCCAGCGGAGGAGATAGACGCGGAACGCGCGCTCCAGGGCCCGGCGGACGACGCTCACCGCCGGCGCCAGGTCCCAGATGTACGCCCGCTTGATGGGGGCGGGGACCAGGAGGAGCGCGGGACCGGGCGCGTGCGGCGCGGCGAAGGCGAGGAGATCGAACAGGGGCGCGGCGTGGAGAACCCGGGCGGGCGTGGAGCGCGGCCCCAGGCCGAGCGCCTCGAGCCACGCGCCCGTCAGCCGCCGTGCGTGGTCGGCGGCCCGCATCCCGTCGCACACCGCGCGGAGGCCCGCCGGAGGCGTCACCTCCCCGAGCGTGCGCCTGGCCGGCCCCGCCCGGCAAGCGCAGGCGCGGATCAGGCGGCGCCGGCGGCGAGCGGCGTGACCGCGGGCCCGGCCAGGGAGGCGATCAGGCGCACGAACGCGCCCTCCTCGACCGGCTTGGCCAGGTAGTGCTCCACCCCGAGCCAGCGGGCCAGGTTCAGGTGCTTGGCGCCCGCGCGGGTGGTCAGCACGACGACCGGCACGTCGCGGGTCGCCGGGCGGCGGCGGAGGTCCTGGATCAGCTCGAATCCGTTGACGCGCGGCATCTCCAGGTCGGTGACCACGACCTGGAACTGCGCCTGCGTCACCCGCTCGAGCGCCTCGGCGCCGTCGGCCGCGGTGACGACCTCGAGCCCGGCCCGCTCCAGCATGTGGCCGACGAACTTGCGCACGCTGAGGGAGTCGTCCACCAGCAGAACGCGCGGCGGCGTGCCCCCCGTGGGCGGCGCGGGCGCGCCCTCGGCGTGCGTGCCCGCGGCGCCCGTGCCCGCTGGCTCGCTGGCGTCCCCGTCCAGGGACTCCAGGAGACGGTCGGGATCGAGCACGAAGATGACGCGGCCCTCCGCGGACACCGTGACGCCGGCGAACGGGCCGAGACCGTCCAGGAAGGCCCCCACGCTCCTGACCGTGTTCTCCTCCTTTCCGACGATCTCGTCCACCACGACCGCCGCGACGCGGTCCCCTGCCTGGAGCAGGACGACCGGGCGGCGGCCGGCCACCTCGGTGGACGGAACGCCCAGCATCTGGTCGAGGCGCAGGACCGGGACCGGCCGGTCGTCGACCACGATCGACTCCGCCCCGTCCCGCGCCTCGATCGCGTGTGGCAGCGCCATGACGATCTTCTGGACCGCGCGCATCGGCAGCGCGACGGTCTCGGAGCCGATCCGGAGCAGGAGCGCCTCGGAGGTGATCATCGTCAGCGGCACGGTGAGCGCCACCCGCGTCCCCGCGCCGGGCTCGCTGCTGACCGCGACCCGGCCGTTCACGCGCGCGACGTTGGTGCGGACGACGTCCATCCCGAGCCCGCGCCCGGCGGCGGCGGTGACGGCCTCGGCCGTGCTCACGCCGGGCAGGAACATGAGGTCGAGCGCCTCGGCGTCCGTGAGCCGCCGCGCCACCGCCGGGGGCACGAGCCCCCGGCGCACGGCGCGCGCGCGGAGCTCGGGGACGTCGACGCCCCGGCCGTCGTCGACGACCTCCAGGCAGACGACGCCGCCCCGGTGCGCGGCGCTGAGCCGGACCGTGCCGTGGAGCGGCTTGCCGGCGGCCAGGCGCTCGTCCTCCGGCTCGATCCCGTGGACGATCGCGTTCTGCATGAGGTGGAGCAGGGGATCGGCCAGCTGCTCCACGATCGCGGTGTCGAGCTCGACGCCCTGGTCTCCCAGCGTGAGCACGACCGACTTGCCCGCCGCCCGGGCGGCCTCGCGGAACTGGGGGCGGAGCCGCGCGAAGAGCGTGCTCACCGGCACCATCCGCGTCCGGGTGATCTCGGCGCGGAGCCGGCCGGTGAGCTGCTGGAGCGTGCCGGCCTCGCTCGTGAGCGCCCGGGCCGCGGCGCCGAGCTCGCCGTGCACCTCGCCCAGGTCCGCGGAGATCTCGGCCAGGCTTCGGGCGAGGAGGTCCGCGTCGTCGTAGCGGTCCAGCTCGAGGTCCCCGAACAGGTCGGGCGGGCCTTCCGGCGGCGCGACCGCCCCGCGGTCGGGCGGCGGGCCGTGGCGATGCCGCGTCCGCTCGAAGTCCTTCACCACGCCCGCGATCCGTGACCGGCTCGCCGCGAGCAGCGACCGCAGCCGCTCGAGCTGCCGGAGCTGCGGGTCGAGCCGGTTCCGGGCGAGGACGAGCTCGCCCGTGAGCTCGGCGACGGCGTCGAGCCGCTCGATCGCCACGCGGATCGAGGGCCGGGCCGCCGGCCCGGACGGCGGGCCGGGGTCCGCGGCCGCCGGCGGGCCGCTGCCGTTGACGGGACCCACGTCGCCCCCGCGCGCCGGCGTCGCCGGCGCGCGGGGGCGTGAGCCCGCGGCCGTTCCGGCGTCCGGGGTGCCGGGCGTCGCGGGCGGCAGCGGGGTCTCCGGCGCCGCGGCCGGGGCGAGCGCGACGAGGGCGGCGATCGAGCGGGCGGCACCGGCCTCCGCCTCGGCGTCGCCGGGCAGCGTGACCAGGCGCCGGAGCGCGCCGGCGCCCTCGAACGCCGCCTCGAGCACCGCCGCGCTGCCGGCGAGCCGCTCGTCCCGGACCGCGACCAGGACCTCCTCCAGCTGGTGGGTCAGGGCGGCCGCGGGCCCGTGCCCGACCGTGTGGGCCGCGCCCTTGATCGTGTGGAGCGCGCGGAGGGCCGCCGCCAGCGGCGCCTCGCTCCAGCCGCCGGCCTCGATCGCAGCGAGGGCGGCGGTGATGTGCTCGAGATGCTCCGCGGCCTCGGCGACGAAGTAGCTCGGCACCTCGGACTCGAGCGCCGGGGGCCG
>Ga0070741_10013204_pt1 | contig 14670 bp, 18 predicted proteins | sample Coa_R1_4_FD_66440 | JGI IMG/M metagenome (GOLD analysis project Ga0070741, IMG submission 66440) | Surface soil microbial communities from Centralia Pennsylvania, which are recovering from an underground coalmine fire - Coalmine... | ecosystem: Environmental > Terrestrial > Soil > Unclassified ...
GCTGCCGACGGGGACGATCCGCTCGAGCGCGAGCTTCTCCATGTCGACCACCGACACCGAGTCGCCGTGTGCGTTCGCGGCGAGCACGCGGTCGGACGCCTCGTCGAACACGATGTCGATCGGCTCGGCGCCGACCGGGACTTCCGCGACGACCTCGTTGCGGTCGAGGTCGACGACGCTCAGCAGGTCGCTGCGCGAGCAGGCAACGTAGGCACGACGCCGGCGCTCGTCGACGGCGACGCCTTCCGGGTCGAGGCCCACCGGGATCTCGGCGACCGTACGCCACGGCGCGAAGTCGTCGACACGGCAGGCGGGGGCTGTTTCGTCAGTGCTGTGGGCAGTCACGTGCGAGTGACTTTGCCGCATGCCGCAATGTCGTGAGACGGGCAAGCGATGCGAAGTCCTTCGCGGCGACGCTGATCCGGCCCTGGACGACTGCCTTGTGCGCCAGGTGAAGCTGGACACCGATGTCGTCGAACGCCTGCGAGATCGCCTGCTTGTCCTGCGTGAGCGGACCAGGCGGCGTTCGCACGCCGTCGACTCGCGCCGACGCGGCCGTGAGCTGACGCTCGAGACCGGAGGTCCGTCGGCTCAGCGCCGCGGCGCTCGAGACGTCCCCGAAGCGCGAGAGCGAGGTCCCGATCTGCGACACGGCGCCGCGCGTCGCCGCGTTCAGCCGTGCGCATGCGGGCTGCACCGCCGCCGCAGTCGTCGTCCCGATCTTCAGCGTCGCGACGGTGGTTGTCGTGCCGGTCGCGCCGTGATGGCCGCCGCCGCAACCGGCGGCGGCAACCGCGAGGACGACGATCGCGATCGGCCGATACATCACACCCCGATGGATTTCGAGTCCGACGAGGATGAAACCCGCCGCGGCCAGAAGCCGGCCTTGCCGAACGCGACGATCAGGCTCGGGACGAGGATGCTGCGGACGAGCAGCGCGTCGAGGAGGATCCCCACCGCCATCGCGAACGCGAAGACACGGAAGGGCTGGAGCGGCACGATTGCGAGCAGCGCGAAGCTGAGCGCCATCGCGAGGCCCGCCACGCCGATCGCGCGGCTCGCCCGCGGCGCTGCGACCTGTACCGCCTCGTCGAGCGGCCGGTTCTGCGCCTCCTGCCAGATCCGTCCGACCACGAAGAGGTCGTAGTCGGAGCCGAGCGACACGAGCAGCACGCCGATCGCCACCGGCAGGTAGTAGGTCAGCCCGCCGAAGCCGAACAGCCCTTGGAACACGTACGTCGTGATCCCGAACGTCGCGGCGAGCGCTGCAGCGCCGGCCACGAGCAGATAGATCGGCGCGAGCAACGCACGCAGGAACAGCGCCAGGAAGATGAAGTTCACGACGAGCGCAGCAATCGCAATGCGCCAGCTCGACGCGACGATCGCGCGGTCGGCCTCGACACCGAGCGCGGTCTCTCCGCCCCACTCGACGCGCGCTCCGGCGAGCCGCGCATGTGCGAGCAGCCGCGGCGTGTCCGCCTGTATCTGCTTCAGCGCGTCGACGGCGGGCGCGTCGGTCGGCTCTGCATCGAAGACGAGCAAGAACCGGGCTGCGCCGCCGTGCTGCGAGAGGAACAGGCCGAGCCGGCGCACCGACGGCTGCTGCGCCGGGCCGAGCACCGCTCGTACGTGCGGCTCGTGCGCGAGCTCCTGCTGCAGCACGCGCAGTGCTGCGCGGCGTCCGGCGATCCCCTGCTCGCGCAGGAGCAGCTCGGTCGGCGCCAGGATGCCGGGCGCGAACCCGTCCGCGGCGGCCGCCCCCGCCTGCTCCACGTGGTCGCTCGACGGCAGGGCGCGGATGAGCGCCAGGCCGAGGCGAGTCGAGCCGACGCCGGACGCCGCCGCCACGAGCACCGCGAGGACGCCGACCGCGAGCAGGGCCGCAACCGAGCGCCGTCGCACCAGGCGGATGATTCGCCTGCTCCCGCCCGCGCTCCGCACCTCGTGCCGCATCCCCGGCCAGAACGCCCATGGGCCGAGCAGCGCCAGCATCGCGGGCACGAACGTCACCGACATCACGAGCCCTGCGAGAACGGTGACCGCCATCCCGGGCCCGAAGCTGCGGAAGAAGCCGAGCGTGCCGAAGCTGAGCGTCGCGACGCCGGCGGCGACGACGAGCCCGGCGACGAGCGCGATCGGTCCGAAGGTGGCCGCGGTTGCACGCGCAGCCGCGAAACGACCCTCGCCCTCGGCAAGGCGGCGCCGCGTCCCCGTGTAGTAGAGGACGCTGTAGTCGGTGACGACGCCGAGCATCAACGCGACGGCGACCGCGGTCAGCTCGCGCGGCATCCGCAACGAGCCGTCGACCGCGAGCCAGCCGAGGACGCGCTGCGACACGAGGAAGGCGAGACCCGCCGCGGCGATCGTGAGCAGCGGCGCCAGCACCGCACGCAGGCTCACGCCGAGGATCGCGAGGATCAGCAGGACCGTTGCAACCTCGACCCAGCGCAGGTGAGACTGGATCTGTGCGTACTGGTCGATGCGTGCGGGCAGGGCGCCGGACACGCCGACGACGTCATCCGATGCGGGGAAGCGCGCCGCGTAGCGGTACGAAGCACGGTTGTCTGCGCGCGCGTCCGCGGTGATGTCGCCGCGGAAGAAGAGATACGTCACCGCGGTCGTGCCGTGCTCCCGGCTTGCCGGGAACAGTCCGCGCGTGTTCACGACGGGCGCGGCAAGCGCAAGCGGCGCCAGCGACTTCGGGTGGCGCGTCGACACGCTCGCGGCGATGCCGTACGCGTCGGCGATCGCGCCGGCGGAGAGGCCGTGCGGATTCCGCTGGACGACGACGTACGGCGTCAGCAGCGGTACGCGAAACAGGTGCAGCGACTGCTTCTCGGTCTGCGTCGCCGCCGGGTTCTGCGGCAGCAACGCCGATATCGACGCCGGGGGCGCCGAGCTCAGCGACGGCAGGAAGAGGTACGCGGCCACGGCGCCGGCGATGCACGCCGCCGCGACCAGCGGCGCGAGCCCGACGACCAGCCACGCGTACGCGCGGGCGAGGCGCCCGCCTATCGGCCACCGTCCCACCGCGAGCGGGGCAGCAGGTCGAGCCGCTCCAGCTCGGCGTCGGCGAGCGCGTGGAAGCGACCGGCGACCAGGTCGGCCCAAGGGTGATCCGAGATCGAGCGCAGCGTCGCGTAGGGCAGGTTCGTGACGGCGCGGCGCGCGAGGTACTCGTCGAGCAGCGGATCGTCCGAGCGCTCGCGCAGCGCGCGCGCGACGGCATCGCGCTCGCGGTTCCAGGTGATGCGCAGCGGCAGGTAGAGCGCGAGCACCGGCAAGCTCGGGATGAGTGCGATCGCGAGCCCGATCAGCACGGCGAGGGACGTGGCGCTCCCCTTCGTCGCCTTGCCGCTCGCGACGGCGCTTTGCGCGGCCGCGTGGGCCTGGCCGGCCACCGTCGCCACCTGGCCGCCGACGAACGGCACCTTGCCGACCGTCTGCAGCGCCTTGGCGACCGAGTCGACGGCGACGCCCGTCTTCACGAGCGTGTCGCCGACGTCGCGCAGCACGTACAGCTCGTACGCCGTCACGCCGGCGACGGCGACCCAGGCGATGCTCCACAGCAGGAACCCGAGCTGGAGCGCCCGCATCGTGTGGGCATCGAGCGTGCGCGGCCGGATCAGAGGCATCGCTGCCGACGATGGTTCCATCGGCGAACGATGAGAAACCCGCGTGCCTTCAGGCGGCGGGCGGCCAGGGGAGCTCGATCGGCTCGAAACCCTGCGGCCACTCGACGCTGCCGTACGCCTCGTCGGGATCCGTCGTCTCGCTTGCCACGGACGCGCCGTGCCTCGCGGCCGCCTCGCTCACCGGATAGAGCAGCGACTCCGTGTCGCCGCGCGCGCCGATCATTAGCACGGCGCAGGGCCCGTCGCCGGCGCCGACGAGGACGTGTCGCGTGCCGGCCGGGCTGTGGAAGTAGTCCCAGGCGCGCAGCGGCCGCTCCTCGTCTTCGACGATCAGCAGGCACTCGCCGGAGAGGACGAGAAACCCTTCCTGCGCGTCCTCGGCGTGGTAGAGCGCGTTCGCCTCGCCGGGCCAGAGCACCCGCACGTTCACGCCGAGATCCGGGAACGGCGCCTCGCGAGGCTCGAGCGGGTAGAGCGCGCCGCCGCGCGCGAGCCGGACGGCGAGCGCTTCGCCGAGGTTGTGCACGAACCAGCCCTCGGACGTGACGTAGCGGCCGTACGGCGTCTCCTCCACCTGCGCTTCCCGAACGGGCATTTCCTCTCCTCCTTGGTATATGTCTAATCTGACATGTCCGACCATACCTGTACGCTCCCCGTATGCGCAACTCCGTCCTCAGCCGCGCGCTCCTGGGGCTCCTCGCCGGCGAGCCGATGAGCGGCTACGGGCTCGCGAGCCTGTTCAAGCGGACGCTCGCGCGCGCCTGGCCGGCGCGACATCCGCAGATCTACCCCGCCCTCGCCGAGCTCGAGCGGGCCGGGCTGATCCGCGTCTCCGAGCAGGGCCCGCGCCGGCGGAAGACGTATGCGGTCACCCGCGAGGGGGTCGCGGAAGCCCAGGAGTGGCTACGCGCGACGTCGCCGGACCGCACGGTCCGCAACGAGACGATCCTGCGGCTCTTCATGCTCTGGCTGCTCGACGCGAAAGAGGCGGCCGCGTTCTTCGACGACGAGATCGCAGAGCATCGCAGGCGGCTCGAGGGGTTCGAGCAGACCCACGCCGAGGACGAGGCGCAGCGGCGCATCCACGGACGCGCGGCGGGCGGGCCCGCGTTCTGCGCGGCGCTCGCGCTCGAGTGGGCGCTCCGCTACGAGCAGGAGTACGTCGCGTGGGCGACGTCCGCGCGCGACCGGATCGAGCGTGACGCCGCGAAGTGGAACGCGGCGCGCGGACGGCGCCTCGCGTCAGTCGACCGTTGACGCCACCATGCGCGGCGCCAGGTCCTTGCCGTCGAGCTGGTAGTAGACGCCCGGGAACGTCTGGAACCGGCCGCTCGCGTTGGCGTGCAGGTGCGACTCGTCGAACGTCAGCGCGCCCCAACCGACATCGACGACGTCGAAGACCGCGCCGCCGCCCTCACGAGCGCTGTTGCGGGTCATGGTCGTGCCGGCGACGAGCACGTCGTCGTTCTTGCCGTCGAGGTAGATCGCGCCGCCGCTGCCGCCGCCCGGCGTGCCGTGCGCAGCCGGGTTTGCGCCCCAGCCGACCGCCTTGTTGTCGACGAACGTGCTGTTGAAGATGTCCCATTGCACGGAGATGCTGCTGAGCGCTCCGCCGTTCGAGCACCGGCCGCCGCGAAACGTGTCGTTCGTGATGTAGACCGGCCGGTTCCGGAACTGTGCGAGTGCCCGGATCGCGCCGCCGCCGAGATCCGGCCCGTACGCATAGCAGCGGTTGTCGACGAACTGTGCGTTGACCGCCTTGAACCGACCGCCCTCGACGTAGATCGCGCCGCCGCCGTCGACGCCGCCGTACCAGCAGCGCGGCGCGTTCGCCGTGCACGTCGCCTGGTGCGTCGCGTCGTAGCCGTGCGCGAACGTGATGTTCTGGACGACGACCTTCGGATACGGCTGGTCGACGCAGTCGTCGGTCGACCAGTGACCGGCGCACGTGTCGGAGAAGAGGATCCGCCGCTTGCCGCTGCCGCTCAGCGTGATCAGACCGCCGCCGTCGAGGACAACCAGCCGGCTCGTCTTGTTCACGCTCGCGGTCGCGCGCATGACGATGGTGAGCGGCTTCGGCCCGCAGTCGAAGGCGATGATCCCGCCGGCCGCGACGGCACGCACGACCGCAGCGGACGTGCAGCTCGCCGGCCGGCCGTTGCCGATCACGCGATCGGGATGCGACGCGTCGACCGCGCGGGCCGCCGCGGGGACGGGGAAGTGCCCAGGCGCTGCGGCGAGCGCCGGTGCGGCCGTCGACGCCAACGCGAGCGCCGCGACCGACGTCCCGACCCTCATGCGATCATTGAAGGGAACCATGGGCCTGTCTCTACCCCGCATTGCGCTCGGCGTAGCGCTGATCCTGTCGCTCCCGCTGATCGCCATGCACTTCACCGACAGCGTGGCGTGGAGCGTCGGCGACTTCGTCGCCGCAGGAGTGCTCCTGTCGATCGCCGGCGGCTCGCTGGAGCTCGCGCACCGCCGCGCCGGGAATCTGCGCATTGCGATCGGCGTCGGCGCCGTCGGCATCGCGGCGGCGATCCTCGGCACGACCGGCGACGCACCGGGTCTGACCTTGCTCGGCGCCGCGCTCGTCGCGAGCGCGTGCGTGGTCAGCTCTCGTGCTCGCCGGCGCTGAGGGCGCTCCAGCCGAGCATGCCGCTCACGCCGGCGAGGTTCTCGCCGAATGCGATCCCTCGCTCGTCGATCGTGTACCGCATGAGTCCCTTTTCGTGTCCGCTCTCGCGCATCTTGAGCACGCTCAAGGCCCGCGCGATCTCGGAGTGCACCTCGACGTAACGCAAGAAGAACACGTTGTTGAAGAGGAACGACAGGCCCGCGAGCCCGCTGCTGGAACCGAGCGCGGCGATCTCGTTCGTGAAGACCGACGTGCCGCCGGCTGCACGCACGAACCCGCCCAGTGCCCACACGTAGCCCGGAAGCCGGTCGGTGTCCCTCGCCGCGAACGACAGCTCGGCCAGGCTGTCGATCACCACCCGCTTCACCTCGCGCCGCGCGAGCTCCTCACGGATCTGCGACCCGACCTGATCGAGGTCGAGCTCGACCGGTGGGATGTGCCGGATCGTCAGCAGGTCGTCGGGGACCGCCGACCAATCCCAACCCGCCGCTGCCGCCTTCTCGCGCACCTGCGTCTCGGTCTCCTGGAACGAGATGTGCAGGGCGCTCTCTCCTTGCGCGAGTCCCCCGGCGATGAACGCGAGCCCGAGCAGGGTCTTCCCGACGCCCGCGGGCCCGACGAGCAGCGTCGAGTCGCCGCGCGGGATACCGCCGCCGATCGCAGCGTCGAGCCGCGCGTCGCCGAAGGCTGCGCGACCGGTCTGGGTGGGCACGTGCCGCGGCACGGCGCTCTCCAGGCGCGGGAACACCTCGAACCCGTTCCCGGTGATGTGGACGCTGTGCTGGCCGGTCGAGGTCTCGCCGCCGCGCAGCTTGAGCACGCGAAGCCACCGCCGGTCGATCGGCCCACACGGCTCGTTCTCCAGCTGGAGGATCCCGTCGGCAACGGCGAACTCCGGCTGCGAGCGCGTCTCCTCGGCCGCGTACTCGCCGACGAAGATGAGTAGCGCGTCGCTATGCGCGACGCGGCTCGCGAGGTCGTAGACCGCGCGCCGGAGCGCGTCCGCGTCGACCACGTCGTGGAGCGCCTTGCTGCTGTCGACGACGATCACCGACGGGCGTGACTCGATGCTCTGACGGAGGATCTCGTTCGTAACGGCCTCCAGACCGTCCGCATCGGAGGTCATCAGCTCGGCAAGGTGAAGGAACTCGACTCGCTCGCCCAGAGCGTCCTCGTCGAAGAACTCGAACGACTCGAGGTGGCGGATCAGCTTGTCGTGCGGCTCCGACCAGGTGGTGAAGTACAGCGCGCGGTGCTCGCTCGTCGCGTTCGCGAAGCAGATCTGCTGCGCGAGGATCGTCTTCCCGCTGCCCGGCGGGCCACCGATGACGACGAGCGACCCCGCCGGCAGGCCGCCGCCGAGCACCGCGTCGAGCCCGGCGGAGCCGGTCGGCAAGCGATTCATCGCCGCCCTCGCGCGAGCAGGTCGGCGGCGCACTCGGCGAGCTTCTCCGGATCGAACGGCTTCCTGAAGAACACGTCGGCGGCCGTCTTCCGCTCCGATCCGGGGCTGGAGCTGACGAGGATCACGGGGAGCGTCGCGGTCGCCGGGTTGGCGCGCAGCCGGGCGATCAGCTCGCCCCCGTTCATCAGCGGCATCATGAAGTCGGTCGCGATCAAGTCGGGCACGGGCCCGTTCTCGACGCCCTGGATCGCGGCGAGCCCGTTCGGCGCCTCCTCGACCTCGTGGCCGGCCAGCTCGAACGCCACCCGCAGCAGGAAGCGAACGCTCGACTCGTCGTCGACAACCAGTATCCGCGCCACGAACCCATTTCCCCCTCGCCCGACCTCAGAGAAACCGCACTATCCCACACGGATACTCCGAGCGGTACGCCCGATCGGGGGTCGACGACCGGCGATCCTGTCGACCATCGCATCGGCTGCAAGGAGGCCGCCGCGATCTGGTCGTGACCGGGCTGACCCAGGACGACGCCGGTGAGCGTCGTCCACTTACCGTCGATCCATCGCCGGCTTTGGAAGGCGAAACAGCCGCCCGCAGCGTTATCCGACCCCGTCTTGACACCGACGAATCCGTTCAGCCCGAGCAGCGTGTCGGTGTTGCGCACCGTACGGCCCACCGGCGGGCTTCGCGTCACCGTCGAGCTTCCGGGCTGAGGCGCGTCTCGCGGCAAATGGGGCCTTGCCTCCATGTCGCGCGCGTCGCACCGCCCCTACCGTGACGGGTACCAGTCGTGACAGAAGCCACCGTGATCCTCGCCGTCGGCAGCATCCTGGCGGGGAGCACGGTGCTTGCTCTCGGCTCGATCCGCAGCGGTCTGCCCGTGCTGGTCGCGTTCCTCGGGCTGGGGATGGCGCTCGGCAGCGACGGGCCGGGCGGCATCGACTTCACCGACGCGCGGCTCACACGGCACGCCGCGACGGTCGCGCTGGGGCTGATCCTGTTCGACGGCGGGCTGCAGACCTCGTGGCGGCGTCTGCGCGAGGTCGCCGCACCTGCCGCCGCACTGAGCACGATCGGCGTGGTCGTCAGCGCGCTCGTCACGAGCCTCGCCGCACATTTGCTGTTCGACGTGAGCTGGCTCGAAGCGGTCCTGCTCGGCGCGGTCGTCTCGTCGACCGATGCGGCCGCGGTGTTCTCCACTCTGCGCGCCACGGCGATCCGGCGACGCGTGGCGCGGACGCTCGAGGCCGAGTCGGGCGGGAACGACCCGTTGGCGATCGCGCTGACGGTCGGCCTGATCGCGTGGATCGAGCACCCGCACACGTACGGGCTCGGGGACTTGACGCTCCTCGTCGCGCGGCAGATCGGTCTCGGGCTCGCGCTCGGCCTGGCATGCGCCGGCGTCGCGTCGTGGCTCTTCGCCCGCATGCCGGACGAGATCGCGGCGTTCGCGCCCGTCGCCTCGGTGTCGACCGCGGCAATCGCGTACGGTGCCACCGCGGTGGTCGGGGGAAGCGGGTTCCTCGCCGTGTACCTGGTCGGGCTCGCCGTCGGCAGCACGCCGAGCCGCTACCGGCGTCAGCTCGTGAACTTCCACGAAGGGCTCGCGTTCGTGGCGCAGGTCGGGTTGTTCATCCTGCTCGGCCTGCTCGTCCTGCCGCACGAGCTCGGGCGCGTCGCGCTCTCGGGACTCGCGCTCGCGCTGTTCCTCGTGCTTGTCGCGCGTCCGGTCGCGGTGCTCGCCTCGACGTTCCTGTCGGGGTTCAGGCGCCGGGAGCGCATCCTGCTCGGCTGGGCGGGTCTGCGCGGAGCGGTGCCGATCGTGCTCGCGGCGTTCGTGCTCACCTCACGCGTTCCCGACAGGCAGCTGATCTTCAACGCCGTGTTCTTCATCGTCATCGTCTCGGTGCTGCTCCAGGGAACGACACTCGAGCGGCTCGCCCGCCGCCTCGACCTCGTGTCGGCGGCGCCTCCGTCACGACACGCGCCGATCGAAGTGGGCGCGCTCGACCAGCTCGACCTCGTCGACTTCGCCGTGCAGCACGACCATGCGATCAACGGTGCCGCGGTGCGCGAGCTGGGACTGCCGCGGTCGTCCCTCGTCGCCGTCATCGAGCGGGGCGGCGCGTCGATCCCACCACGCGGCAGCACGATCGTCCGTGCGGGCGACCGGTTGCACGTGCTGATTCCCCGCAGACGCCGGCGCGACCTGGCCGACGTGTTCAACCGGTGGCGCCGTCGGGTGTAGATGGGGCCTGCACCCGATGGCAGGCCCACGCGTCCAGCCGTACCGTCGAGTCATGCCGATTCTCCACACCTGCAGCTATCCCGGTTGCACACTCCTCACGTTCGGGCCGTACTGCATCGACCACGAAGCGGTCGCGCCGACGCCGTCCACCGCCGCACGGGTCACCGTCGCGGCGAACGACGACGAGCCGGTGGACGACCAGTGATGAACGCGCGGATCGACGCCTGCCACCGCGAGGACCCCGCGTTTCTCGACAACGTCCTCGCGTCCTACCGCTTCCAGGTACGAGGGCCGCAACGGACGCTGGGACGCGTCGAACGTCATATCTACGGACGCGACGGCCGTCTGCTGGCGCTCGCCGTGCGGAACGGTCGCGTTCGCCGCCGCGAGGTCCAGGTGCCCCTCGACCAGATCGAGTGGGTGTTCCCGCGGGCCGAGACGCTCGTCCTTGCCGACGACGGAGCGTGAGCGATGGGCGGAACCGTCATCTGTTGCGTCGACGATTCGACGGAGGCATTCGCGGCGGGGCGGACCGCGGCCGCAATCGCCGCCGGGCTGAAGCTGCGCCTGCTGATCGCGCACGTCGTCGACGACGAAGCGGGCGACTCGGATTGCCCCACGCGCGTGCTGGAGAGCATTCCGGCGGCGCTGTGCGAGCACATCCCGGCGGAGCTGCGCGTCTTGCGGGGCGATCCGGCGCAGAAGCTGGCGGAGCTCGCGACCGACGAGGGCGCCGACATGCTCGTGCTCGGCGCGCGGCTCACCGGTTTCCGCGGCCGCAGGCTCGAGTGCACCCTCTCGGCGGACCTCGAGGCGGCGACGGATGCGCCCGTCGTGCTCGTGCCCGCCTGAGGATGGAGCCTCGACCCCATGGCGGCGGCACGCCTCTGCGGCGAGCCTACGGGTGAGCGGGTGCCGTGCGGTGGCCCACCGCATCCCTCTCGCCCGCCCACCCCGGACGCCCGCCGCCGGAACCACCCCCGGCGGCGCCGGGGTGCCTGCGACCAGCATCGACGAGAGGACCTGAGATGAGCGCGACCATTGTCTGCGGAGTCACCGACACCTCGAGCGGGCGCGACGCGGCGCTGCTCGCGAAGGCGCTCAGCGACCGGCTCGGCCTGACGTTGATCCTCGTGCACGCGATCGACATGCCCGGCGACGCCGGCGAGAGCGTGTCCGCGCGGCAGCACCGGCAGGGAGCCGAGCGCACGATGGCGGATGTCGCGCGCCAACTCGGGCTCGACGCTGTGCAGTCGCGTATCGGGTGCGGCGATCCCGCCGACCTGCTCGCGGGCGTCGCCGCGCGAGAAGCAGCGGCGATGATCGTGATCGGGTCGTCGGAACGCGGCTTGATGGCACGACGGCTGCGCTCGCGCCCTGCGCGCCGGCTCGCGGCGTCCGGCGCAGTGCCGGTCGTCGTGGCTCCGCCACAGACGCGCCCGCGACGCAGCGAGCGGCTCGTCGCCGCGGGCTAGCCTGGCCCGAACATGTCGCGGTTCTCGCACTTCGCCCTTCTCTGGCGAGTGTTCGCCGTCAACGCGGCCCTGCTCGCACTGGCCACGCTGCTGCTCGCGGTGACCCCGGTCACCGTCCACGCGACGATCTCGTGGCCGGAAGCGGTCGTGCTGCTGTGCGGGCTGGCGGCGATCTCCGCGGTCAACCTGCTCCTGCTGCGCCCGATCGTGCGGCCGATCGACCGTCTCGCGAGGCGGATGGACACCGTCGACCTCCTACATCCCGACCAGCGTCTTGCCGGCGGCGGCGGCCGCGAGGTCGAGGAGCTCGTCTCGACCTTCAACCAGATGCTCGCGCGCCTCGAGGCCGAGCGAAGGGCGAGCAGCCGCCGCGCGCTCGCCGCGCAGGAAGCCGAGCGGCTGCGGATCGCGCACGGTCTGCACGACGAGGTCGGGCAGGTGCTGACCGGGGTTCTCCTGCAGCTCGACGCGCTCGCATCCGCGGACGGAGAGGCGAAGATCGATGCGATCGCCGAGACGAAGGACGCCGTCCGCGTCGCGCTCGACGAGGTGCGCCGAATCGCGTACGAGCTGCGCCCGGCGATGCTCGAGCATCTCGGACTGGCGAGCGCGCTGCGCGAGCTCGCGACGAGCTTCGCGACCCGGTCGGGTCTCTCTGTCTCACAGCAATTCGAGAGCGACCTGCCGCCACTTTCCGACGAGGCGGAGATTGCGATGTACCGCGTCACGCAGGAGAGCCTCACGAACATCGCCCGGCATGCGCACGCATCGGCGGTCGAGCTGTCGCTCGCAGCCGGCGCGCGAAGCGTCGTGCTGCGCGTCGCCGACGACGGCGTCGGGTTCGACGAAGGCAAGGCGTCGAGGAACGGCGGGAGCGGCATCCGCGGGATGCGCGAACGGGCACTGTTGATCGGCGGTGCGCTCGCGGTCAAGTCGAGCGCCGCCGGCGGCACGGAGATCAGGCTCGAAGTACCGAGCGCCGACTGATGCCGGTCCCGCTCGTCACTCGCATCCTGGTCGCGGACGACCATTCGATCGTCCGCTCCGGGCTGCGACGGGTGCTCGACGCCGAGCCCGACCTGGAGGTCGTCGCCGAGGCGGTCGACGGTGCCGAGGCGGTCAAGCTCGCACTCGCGACCGACGTCGACCTCGCGATCCTCGATGTCTCGATGCCGCGCATGACCGGCATCCAGGCGGCCGTCGAGCTGCACAAGCGCAAGCCGGAGCTGAAGCTGTTGATGCTGTCGATGTACGACAGCGAGCAGTTTCTCTTCGAGGCGCTCAAGGCCGGAGCATCCGGCTACGTCCTGAAGTCGGGTGCGGACGAGGACATCGTCGACGCCTGCCGGCAGACGATGGTCGGTCAGTCGTTCCTCTACCCGTCCGCTCTGTCGGCCCTCGTCCGCCAGGCGCTCGAGCGCGGCAGCGAGACGTTCGACGTCCTCACGCCGCGCGAGCTGCAAGTGGTGAAGCTGATCGCCGAAGCACGAAGCTCGAAGGAGATCGCGCAGGAGCTCGTGATCAGCCTCAAGACGGTCGAGCGGCACCGCCAGAACATCCTCGACAAGCTCGGGATGAGCGACCGCGTCGAGCTCACGCGCTACGCGATTCGACGCGGCCTGATTGATCCCTGAACGACGAAAACCCCCGTTGCCGGGGTGTCAGCCCGCGTCACGCTCGATCTGCGCTCGCTGACGGCATGTTGAGGTTGGGTCGGCGGGCTGCGTGTAGAGCGGCGCGCCGAAGGGGTTGTAGGTGTGCAGCGCCGTGCGAGCGCCGCTCGCGTCGGCTTCGGCGGCGAGGTCGCCGTGGCCGTTGTAGTACAGATAGTAGTCTCGGCTTTTGGCGACCTGGGTTGCCATGACGACGGCCACTACTGCTTTGGCCCCGAGTCCGGTGTCGTTGCGCTGAGCGCTTCGATCGTCGCGAGGTACAGGCTTTCTGATGCTGCGACAGCGATGTCGACGTCGACAGCCGCACGCGCAACCGGACGCACGCCGTTGATGTATTCGCCCACGTACAGCTCTCCCGGGTGCACTGTTCGGTCCCGGCCGAGTCCCGCGGCGTAGTCGCCGACGTGAGTGGTCAGATGCCGTAACTGGTTCAGTTCGGGCAGTTCGGAGCGAAAGTCGGTGTGCGCCTTGCCAAGTGCTTGGGTGGCATCCGAGTCCGGAGCCACTGCTGCGAGATGCTGTTGCACCGCTGCGGCGATCTCCCGGAGTCGCCAGAGGGCAAACGCGAAAAGCACGTAGTCGGCATCACGCCGAAATTCTGCCTCGCCGAAGAAGGCGTGGTCATCCTCTGGGAGCGTGCTCCGGACGCGATGCGCCTGCATGTCGATCATGCGAATCGTTTCATTCGCCGCGACCTTCATCACTGAGGCGGCGAAGGGCCGCGTCGTTTCCATCAGGACGGCCGCGATTCAATGAGGTGCCCACGCAGAGGATCAGTTCGCCACCATCGGTCGATTAGTTCGCGGAGATCACTTTCGGCGAGCTCGACCGAACCCACATCGGGCAGAGCGTCGACGACGTAGCGCCACACGCTCGAGCCATGCAGGGCAAGATCGAACCACCAAAGCTCAACGCGATCGCGGAGGCTATGCCGGGGAGCAGACGCTTCGCAGAAGGCGTGGGATGACCGCCGCACTCACAGTGATGGGCGTAGTCGATCGCGCGGAAGCGCCCGCCGGATCGCTCCCGCAGGTGCTTCGGTTGCCACATCTCCCGGCGCTTCTCATTTGTTGACCGGAGCCAAGCTGCTGCCTCGACACGATCCTCAGCGAACGCCCAAGCCAGGTACTCCGCTTCGACGAGCTGCCGGAGTAGCGCCGCCGCCCCGTACAGATTGTCCTGTTCAAGCAACACGGCCGCACTCGTCGTCATCGCTGACGGCGAGCTCGTCGACTTCTGAACGCATGGTTCAGGGTCTGCGACGCAACCGACTGAGAGCGCGGACCACAAGCGCCGCGAAAATGACGGCAAGAATGACGCCCCAGTAGTAACCGGCTTGAGCGAACCAGACTCCGCCGAGCACGAACACTGCTAGGTATACGACGAGGTACTCGATATCCGCATTCCTCCGCGTCTTCATCCCCCAGGTGAAGATCCCTAGGAACGCGCGCAGAGCGCGCCTGACGGCATCGCGCCACCTCACTTAGACGCACACGCCGGATGTAGGGCGGCGCACAAGGCTTGTCCAAGCGCGTTGGCAAACCCTTTTCCCAGGCGTGACTCGACGACCACCCGCTTGCCGGTCTCAAGAGAAAGGAT
>Ga0070741_10013205_pt1 | contig 14669 bp, 11 predicted proteins | sample Coa_R1_4_FD_66440 | JGI IMG/M metagenome (GOLD analysis project Ga0070741, IMG submission 66440) | Surface soil microbial communities from Centralia Pennsylvania, which are recovering from an underground coalmine fire - Coalmine... | ecosystem: Environmental > Terrestrial > Soil > Unclassified ...
ATAAACAGGAAAATCACATGCTTGGCCGTCGCGGGGAAATGCGTCTTCTGGCTTACGGCCGCGGCTGCCAGCGCCGGAAAACCCAGCGCCGATCGAAACAACTGTCGCCGCGAGAGTTCAATTGACATACAGAAACTCGCTCATATTGAAGATCAGCAGGCAGAGCCGCCACAGCTCATTGTGATTACGTTCCAGGAATTCCTGCGCGTGCCCGCGTTCCTCGGGCTCCGGCGGGCGAGCCAGCGCGATACGCCAAGCATCGCCGATCGGATCGGCCGATTTCGAGATACGCACGGCGAAGCGCCGGGCCTGCCGCTCGGTCCACTCGCCGTTCATCAACGCCAATGCCTGGGGCGCCACGGTCGAGATTTCGCGGCGCGGGCAGCTCTCGCCCGTATCGGGAGCATCGAAGGTATCCAGCATGGGCAAGCGGAACGATCGCTTCATGAACAGATAGACGCTGCGCCGGTCGTGTTCGGTTGGATCGGCTGTGATGGGCCACATCGTCATATCGCGCATCGCCTCGCGCTCGTCGGCCGAGAGCTTTGTCACCACCGGCTGGCCGTACATTTTCGGATTCAGCGCGCCGGCCGTGCTTAGGATGTTGTCACGAATGGATTCTGCGTCAAGCCGCTCGGCCGCGCGCCGAGCCTGATACAGCGCCGAGTTCATGATCAGCCGGTGCATGTACTTGACGCTCCAGTTGTGATCCATGAACTCCACGGCCAGCCAGTCGAGCAGCGCCTGGTCCGACGGACGATCGCCCTGCCGGCCGAAGTCATTCGGTGTGGCGACGAGTCCGCGTCCGAAGTGTCCCTGCCAGATGCGATTCACCATCACGCGCGCGGTGAGCGGATTGTCGCGCGAAGTGACCCATTTCGCGAGCGCTTCGCGGCGGCGTGGAATGAACCACCGCCCGTCCGGCTCGGCGATCTCCGGCCCCGGCCCGAAGACGGCGGGCACTCCCGGCTTAACCACCTCGCCCTTCTGCATGGAATCGCCGCGCGGCAGGATGTGAGTTTCCGGCACGGGCGCCGTGTGGACGAGCAGGTTCGCCTTGTCGTACATCACCGGCGCTTTGACGTACGCTTCGCCGATGTCGCGCAGCAGCGTTTCGCGGCCGTCCTTATCGTTTTTGTCGAGTGCGTTGTACTTCTTCTTCAGCTCCTCGATCGCCCAAACCTTCGTCTGGTAACGCGTGTACTCGTAGATCCGCATCCGGCTGACGATGGGGACCTCGCGATCTTCGCTGCCGGCGAACATCGCCGATAGCCGGTAATAGTCACGCTGGGAAATCGGATCGAACTTGTGATCGTGGCAGCGGGCGCATTGCAGCGAGAGGCCCAGAAAAGCGTTGCCGGTCACGTTCACGCACTCGGCCTGCCACTCGGCGCGGTATTGGTCGCCAAAGAAGGAATACTCGACGGGCATCGCGCCCAGTGTATACAGCGCTGTCCCCATGCGGCGTTCCAGATTCTTGCGCTTGGCTGCGGGGAGTTCGTAGATGCCGTCGAGATCGAGATTGTCGGGCCAGATTTCGTCGGCCGCGATTTGTTCCTGAACAAAGACGTCGTACGGCTTGTCGTCGTTGAAGGAGCGGATGACGTAATCGCGATAGCGCCAGGCGTTCGGGAAGAGCACGTCGGTTTCGTAGCCGCCGGTGTCGGCATAACGCACCACGTCGAGCCAGAGCCGTCCCCAGCGCTCGCCATAGTGCGTCGAGGCCAGCAGGCTGTCGATCAGCTTGCTGTAGGCCCGCGGGTCTGGATCACTCACGAATGCCTCGACCACGGCGGGATCCGGCGGCAGGCCGGTGAGATCGAACGTCGCTCGCCGGATCAGCGTGCGCCGATCGGCAACGGCCTGAGTTCGGTGCGCGCGTTCGTCGATCGAGCGGATGCTGCCGCGCACCGGCTTCACGAACGACCACCAGGTGGGATGTGGTGCGGCAGGTGTCTCGGCAAAGGGCAGTCCGGCGTCGATCCACGAACGCAGGATTTTCACCTGCTCGGGCGCGAGTGCGTTCGGACCCGGCGGCATCTGCAGTTTGCCGTCGCGCGCGACTGCCTTATACATCAGGCTTTCGGCGGACTTACCCGGCACAGCCGCGGGACCTCGTGTGCCGCCTGCCAGGATTCCATCACGCGTGTCGAGCCGTAAACCCGACATCCGCGCGGCGCCGTGGCAGGAGAGGCATTTCTCGGCCAGAATGGCGCGGGCCTGCACGTCTACGGACTGCGCGGCCGCAGCGACGGACATCCCCAACAGAAACGCGGCGAGGCGAATCACGACGGGACCATTATATGTCACTGTATGATGGAATTTGCCCAAAACCGCACGGTATGCGTGGATCGTCGTCGCCCTGCTGTGGATGGTCTGGCTGCTCAACTACCTGGATCGCCAGGTCGTGTTCGCGCTGTTTCCCCTGCTGAAGACGGACCTCTCGCTCTCCGATCTGCAACTCGGCCTGCTGGGTACGTCGTTCCTTTGGGTGTATGCGTTTGCCAGCCCGTTTTCGGGCTACGCGGCCGATCGCTACGGGCGCAAGCGGATCATCGTGGCCAGCCTGCTGGTGTGGTCGGCCGTGACATGGCTCACCGGACTGGCGCGCAATCTGCCGGAACTGCTGGCGGCACGCGGGCTCATGGGGATCAGCGAAGCTTGCTACCTGCCCGCGGGACTCGCGCTCATCGCGGCCTGGCACACGCCGTCAACGCGTTCGCGCGCCACCGGCATCCACTACAGCGGATCGTATTTGGGCACGGTGCTCGGCGGTCTCGCCGGCGGATACTTCGGCGAACTTTACGGATGGCGATCCGTCTTCGCGGTGCTGGGGATCGCCGGAGTCGTCTACTCGGCGGTGCTGGCGGTGACGCTGCGTGACCGCGCGGCAGTGGCCGAGAAAGCGGACGAGCCGCCACCGCCGCTCGGCGCGGCAATCGCCGAGTTGTTCCGTCTGCCCGGGTATCCGACGCTCGTGCTGATCTTCGGCGCGGTCTCGATCGGCGACTGGATGATCTACACCTGGATGCCCGCCTACCTGTTCGAGAGCTTCCATATGAGCCTGGCCCAGGCAGGCTTCTCGTCGACATTCTATCTCCGTGCCGGCGCCGTGCTGGGCATCCTTGCCGGAGGCTGGCTGGCAGACGCATGGGGAGCGCGCAATCCGCGCGGCCGGATCCTGACACAGGCTATCGGCCTGCTGGCCGCGGGTCCGTTTCTATTTCTTTCCGGCGCCACCGGCTCGACGCCGTTCCTGCTGGCCGGCCTCGCCGTGTACGGCTTCGGCAAGGGGTCGTACGACTGCAACAACATGCCGGTGCTTTGCCAGATCTCGCGGCCGTGCCTGCGCTCCACCGGATTCGGGATTTACAATTTCGCCGGATGCCTGGCGGGCGGCGGTATCGCGGTGGTGGCGGGCGCGTTGAAATCGAGTTTAGGGCTGGCGGCGTCCATCAAGATCGCCGGCGCCATTGTCTTCGCCGCCGGCCTGGTGCTGGCGCGCACAAATGTCGCCGCTTCCAAAGCCGGATCGCGATCCGCTATGTAATCCGCGAAGGAGACGCCGGCCTGCACGTCCGGCAGGAGGGCGTCGCCGAGCGAATCGGAAAATTTGCGCGTCGAGCAACTCACCTGCAGCAGGGAGTTGGGCAGCGTCAGACTTTGCACCTCGCCATACCCGTTCGGCTTCCATCCACCAGGCTCGCCTACCAGCGTTGCGCCCAGAGATCTGAAGTCGATCGCATTCAGTACGGCCGATGAGAACGTCTGACGGCCGATCATTACAAAAACCTGGGAAGCGGGATCAAACGTGTGTTGCGCGTATTGCCGGCGGAAGACCTGCACCAGCGGCTGGATGATCGCGGTGCTCCCGCCGCCGTTGTTGCGTAAATCGAGCACGAATCGCGCCACGTCATTTGCCGCCGCGAACTCCAGAAGTTGCTCGAGAAATGAGGAGAAGGGCAACGTCGCGGCTTCCTGGCAGCGGTTGTACTGGAAATACAGGGTGCGGGAGTTCGGCAGATAATCGAACCAGTAATAAAGGTTCGTATTGCGGCGAGAGACCGGCGGGGCCGGCTGGGCCTTGTGCGGTAAGTAAAGCCAGTCGATCGTATCCCCCCGGGCGGGTGAGCCGATTGTCAGGGTGAATCGCGTACCATCGGACCTTTCAAATGTGAAAGCCGCCTTGTCCTCATCCGGGACGATGCCGAGCGCCTGTAGGACCTCCGCTGTAACGAGATAGTTCGGGCTGACGGCCTTCACCCAGATCTCCGTATCGTGAGAAATGACACCGGCGATCGTCGCGTACGCCTGTTCAATCGGAGTGTTGCCGATCTGCACTACCTTGGTCCCCAACGTGGACGCCAACTGCACCGCGGCCTGCGTGACGTAAAGCCCGTCGTCGAACCAATAGAGCTTGAGCGGATAGGTGTGGAATGCGGCGCGATTCTGGGTCAGCGTCAAATTGGTGTGCCCGTCGCCGGCCATGGCCAGGATCCGCGCCATTTCCACAATGATCTCGTGGTCCGCTTTGGAGGGAATTGCCGAGTCGAGCTGCGCGATGGCCTGATTGAAATCCTGTTGCTTCACCTGGAAGAACAGGTTAGGATGCGTCTTCGGCAAATTGGTGGCGAGATACTGGAGATCCTCGCGCCAGCGATCGTCGCGGCTCTGTGACAGGAGCAGCGCGGAGAGCAGATGTAAGAGGAGGACGATTTTCCGCATCGTGCTTAAAAACAAAATAGCGCATTCGAGACTCTGATATCCTCTATTGCTTCTCCACCCAGATCGGACTCGACCACGCCATCTGTCCGTTCGCCTGTGCGACCCGCGCGTAGTACCAGTTCACCTCGCCGGGCGTGCCGGCGTCTTCGAATGCGAACGATGTCTTATAGTTCTCCTCGAACACCAAGCGATCGATAAGTGCCGATTCGTGCGGGAACTCGCCCGTGAATAACGGCTCGCTCGACTCAGCAAGCTGTCCGAGACTCTGCGATAGGGAGCATTTTCGTGGCGCGTCCAAGGCGAAGGTGAGCTTCGTCGACGGAGTGCCGCGCAGCTTCAGCACGACTGCTTTTTGGGAAAAATCGTCGATCTGCTGGCGCAGCGCCGTGTACGAAACGAGCGAGAGGCCATCCTTGCCGCGCTTCACGATACGGTCGCGCCGATCCTCTTCCAGGGGTCCGGCAAGGAAGCAGCCTTCGGCGTCGATCAGTTCCCCCCCATCCACTTTGATGTCGACGCGCCAATCGGCAACGCCGCCGATGCCGAGCGCGGCCCACGGCCCCCAGCCGTACTCGAAGCGAACCAGCACGGGACGATCCCAATTTCGAGCCGAGGGACGGCGGTCCATCGGGAAATCGCGATGGATTACCGCATTGTTCTTCAGCACCTCGACGCGATCCACCTGGTCCCAGCCGGTCACCGCCACGTCGATCTTGCGGGCGCGGGTCCACGGCATCTCGCCGCCCATGAGCTTTCCGTTGATGGAGAAGTCGAGCAGGATGCGGTCGCCGGTGAGCGCGTAACACCGGCGGCTGCGCAGCGCCTCGAAAATCGCCTCGCGGGTAAGCGAGGCTGCCTTCACGGCGGCCAGTCCTTCCCGATAAGCACCCGGATAACCGAGGTGGTCGTCAGTACTGGCGATCACGCCCATGCGATGACCGGCGGCAAGCAGCGCCTGCATGGTGTTGCGGGTCCAGCGCCCGCTCTCCGTGTGGCGTATGTAAGGATACGGCGACCGATCCGATTCGGCGCAGCCCCATTCCGAGTAGATTTCGAGCACCGGCGCGAGTTGCGGGTCGCGCAGCGCGAAGTTCGCGCCCCGGTGGCCGGTCTGGTTGGCCGGATGATGAGGCACCATGATGCAACCACGCTTGCGCACGAACGCCTGCAACTCCGCCAGCGTATTGAAGTGCGTCAACTCGGCATTCAGGTCGGGATAGAGAATGTGGTAATCGCCATTCGCGCGCGAGTGCCACTCGTACCCGGCGATGGGCACGAATTTACCCGGTTCGTCGTACTTCCGATTGAACTCCAGGACCTCCTGCCAACGTGCGCTGGTGACGGCGAATCCGTTAATCCACTTGTCCTCGATACCGAGGTCGTATTTCCCGATGTCGTGCCACCAGGCGTGCGGGGTGAAAGCGAAAAAGTCCAGATGGTCGCGCGCGATCTCGAAGGTTCGCTTCAGAGAACCCAGGGCGTAGCCGACGTTGTTGTGGTTGTGCAGGTCGCCGAAATAGTCGGTATACGATGCCGCGGGCTGCGCCGGGCGGAGTTGTGAGGCCGAGGCGAGCCCGGCCGCGAGTGCGCGGAGCGATTCGCGTCTGGTCATGGATTCGATTGTCCCAAATAGCCGGGGCTGCGACTAAACTGGATTCGTGGAGAACACATATAACACCGTTCCTTATCCTACTTACGCGCAGGTGCAAACCCATCCCGACCATTTGGCTACGATCGCGACACTTCTCGGACTGAAGCCCGCACCGGCGCGGGCGTGCCGCGTTCTCGAAATCGGCTGCGGGACGGCTGACAATCTGATCGCCATGGCCCACGGCCTCCCCGAAAGTGAGTTCGTCGGAATCGATCTGGCCAGTGAACCCATCCAGGAGGGCCGTCGCGTGACAGCCGCGCTCGGACTGCGCAACATCGATCTGCGCGCCATGGATCTGATGGATACGGGCCCGGAGTTGGGGATCTTCGATTACATCGTCGCCGTCGGCGTGTTCGGCTGGGTGCCGGAGTTGGTGCGCCAGCAGATGCTCTCCTTGTGCTCGTCTCAGCTTTCTCCGCACGGTGTCGCCTTCATCAGCTACAACTGCTATCCCGGCTTTCACCTGCGCGCCATCGTGCGCGATCTGCTACGGTATCATACCGCCGGCATCGAGGATCCCAAGCGTGTGCTGGCGCAGTCTTTTGCCGTGATGAAATTCATGGTGGAACTGCAATCGGAGGAACGGGATGAGTATGACAATTGCTTGCGGGCCGAGTTAACCAAGAGTCTCGCGCGGGAGCCCGGCGGACTGTTTCACGATGAACTGGAAAAAGATTCCATCGCGTTCTATTTCAGCGACGTAGTCGGCATGGCGCGCGAGCATGGCCTGCAGTACCTGGGGGAAGCCGAATTTTTCATGATGCAAACTCATCTGCGCGGCGATAAGGTGGAGGCGGCCATGAAGGACCTGGCAGGCGATGTGGTACGCCGCGAGCAGTATTTGGATTTCCTCCACGGGCGGCGCTACCGGCAAACACTCTTCTGCCGCCAGGAGGCGCAGATCCAGCGGGAGGCAAAGGCGGAGAGCATGCGTTCGCTTTATTTCTCCAGTCCCGCCCGGCTGGATAAAGAAGGCAAGTACCGGCGCGCCACCGGAGTTCCGGTGAAGCCCGTGCACCCTCTGGCGCTGGCTGCTTTGGAGCGCCTGACGTCGTTTTGGCCGAAGCGTGTCAGTTTCCCGGAGTTGTTGGCCGCTTGCGGCGCCGGAGAGGAGAAAACGGCAGACTTGTGCCAGATCCTGATGGGGTGCTACTCGGCGGGTATTATCGACGCGCACATGGATGCGCCTCACTTCGTGAGAAACGCCGGAGAGCGGCCGGTTTTGAGCCCGCTGGCCCGACTTCAGCTTGCCGATGACGAGATCACCCCGAATCTCTGCCACGCCCTGGTCAGAATCCCCGATGAGAAGTGCCGGCACATGGCACAGTTGCTGGACGGCTCGCGCGACCGGGCCACGCTCGCTCGGGAACTGAACATCACGGAAGAGACGGTCGAAAATTACCTCACTGAACTCGGCGGGATGGCGCTGATGCTGGCTTAGCGGCTCGGTTTACTGCAAGTGTGCACCGTGGCCGAGAGGCGGATCGAGGGCGACCCGCCCGGAGCATCTCTCCTACGGAAGAATCACCAGCAGTTCCGGGCGGGCATCGGCGATCTCCGGCGGAATGAACAGGCTCACATTGCGCGACTGCACCATGCGCTCCCACAGGCGGCCGGTCTGGTTGATCAGAAAATATTGATTGCCCATCTTGAACGGCACCGCGGGCGGAGGCGTAGGTGCGTGCCGTAGAGTGACACCGGGCAGCGCCAGCCGAATCAGGTTCTGGATCTCGTCGGGCGGCGCGATCTTGGCCAGTTGCGGAATCTTGCCGATGATCTCCTCCATTCCCACCCTGGCGTTCACTCCCAGCACAAACGTGGAGTTCCTGAAGTAATCGTCGTTGGTGACGGCTCCGTTCCAAAGCGAACGCTCCACCACGCGCAGCGGGATTGAGATGCACTTGGACTTGATTACGGTCTCGAGGAAATCGCGCAGCTTCTGATCGAGAGCCGCAAAGCAGTAGCCCAGGTTATCGTGATTGTAGACCGGCAAATCGCGCGCCTTGGCGTCGGTGGAGAACGTGGAGAGCGCCCCCACCAGTCGCAGCAGCGCGGTCCACAGCCCTTCCGGATGGCCGCGGCGCACGTTCCAGATGTGCTCCAGTTCCGGCAGCGCGGTGTTTACGGTGTGCAGCAGCCAGAAAATTGCCGTGTCACTGACGTTGAAATCGGCCTGTCCGGGACCGGCAGCGCGGCGGCGGGCCGCGAGAGACTCTCCCTTCGACGCCAGAATCTCGATCTGGCGGCGCAGCATGCTCATCAGGAATTCGCTCGATGCGATATCCACGCACGGCGCGATAAACGAGGGATCCAGTTGGTATAGGCCCGCCTCGTTTCGCACTACGCGCGCGATCCTCAGAGTGACAAAGCCGTCGAGATTCTGGTTGCCGAACAGCAGACGGAAATTCTTGGCGCCTATCTGCACCGACTTCTGGTCGCCGTAGCCGTTCTCGTCCATTATTTCCAGCGTCTCCGCGACGAATCGCGTGGTGGCGCCGCCCGGCTGATTCTCGGCAGGCTGGGTCACGTTCTTCCCCTGTGCGCGGCGTTCCGGCAGCGCCAGGAACACGTCGAGCGAATCCTGCATCGGGGCGAAGTTCTCCGCCACCGGTCGACCGGAGGGCGGCGCGTCCGTTTCCGGGATGGAGAAGACCACGCCGTCGGGCAGCACGCCCCGGCAATGATGGATCGTGAACAGGCCGTTGGCCAGGCTTTCCTGATCGACGCCCAGATCGACCACGCCCCAGTTGCAGAAATTCGAGGCGGTGAAACGGAACTGCAGCGAGTCTTCGATGAAATTGTCGAGGGTCTGAAAGTGCTGAGGCGTAAGAAACATGCCCCGCGACCAGACGACCCGGCGGAGGTTCTTCATACCTTAACCGATCATAACCGTAGGCTCACCCAAAACGATGACGCCGCCGTGGGCCGTCATGTCGCCCATACGGGCCGCGGGTTGAAATCCGATCATGACCGTAAACGATCCGAGCGCGATGACGTCGGGGGGACCAACGCAGACCGCCATATCGCCCACGCGGGCAGCCGGTAGAAAACCGATCAGGCACGTGGGGCAGCCCGGGGGCAGAATCGGTCCACCCACGTGCGGCACCACTCCCGTCACCATCGGGCAAACATGCATATCGGTTACTCGGGCAGCAAATGGCATTGCGAACCTCCCGTCTCTTGTTCGACTATCATAACTGACATCCGGCGATCAAAAAAGATACTCACCTTTTGGGGTTATCGGGGACGGTCATCACCAGGTCGCCTGCGTCATGCCGGAATTCCTCCGTTTTCAGCCAGGATGACAGACCCAGCCGCGGTGCCTCCGTCTCCGTGGATACCCAACACCAGGGAACCTCTTCGGCTCGCAGCACTAATTGCACTTCGAATTCCATGGTCTGATTGACGAAATGTCGCGACAGCGCGGAAAGCTCATCCAGCGCCGATCCGCCCGGCAAAAACTGATTGAACCGCTCCCAACTCAGCGGGCCAACCCGAATCCGGAACCGCGCCTGCTGGTTCCATACAAGGTCGCCGGCTACCGCTCCCAGACCCAACTGGTTGTGCAGCCCGCCTTCGTCGAGGTAGGCCAGCGCCGGTTCCTCGAGAGCGGACCACTTGCCCACGAACTGCTGCACCGAGATGCCCACGCCGAAGTAGTCGCGCAGAATGCCTTCCAGGGCCACCGCGGAATGCGGTTGCTGCGACAACAGTCCGGCATAGAGCAGCAGCGCCGAATCCTCCACATCCAGGCGGCCTCGCAGTCCGTGCGTGCCCATGCCGATGATGTCGTAAAGGTACTGCGTGAACCAGCGAGGACCCGTCTTCAGTTTCTCGTCGCGCTCGTGGACGATCGGGAAGTGATGCTTCTCCCACGCCAGGTAGAACAGCGAGATCATCCGATGATTGAACAGATCGAAGAACGCGGCGGCGGCGTTATCCCTCTCGTAGCTGCGTGCGATCAGATATTCCGTGTAGTGCGACGGCAGAATCCCTTCGGGCCCGGTCAATCCCATGAACGCGCAAATCATGTGCAACGGCCCGTCGTCTCGCCTGTCCGGCTGTAAACTATGGATCGAGCTGGGTGGGAACAGCATTGACACGTGCGCGTGGAAGCGGACGGTATTGTCGAGCGGCTGGCCGATGCGCGCGACCAGGCGGCGCTCCGGATACATCAGGCCCAGCAGCCTCACCGCCTGGAAAAAATCGAAATCCCAGGGCCGCGCGCGCAGTATGTCTTCTAGAGAAGAATCTGTTCGCCTGACCGGGGCGGCCACTGTTTCACGTCTCCTTTCCGCTGCATGGTGCGCACCGTGAGCTGGGTGAAGGAATTGATGGCGGTGTAGAGGCCGAGGAACCGTTCCAGAACAGCGGCAAACAGGAACGCTCCCATGCCGATGTACTCCTCCTCGTTGAACTCCATGTTGACACGCAGCCCCTGGGCGAACACGATACCGTGCTGCGAGACTACGCGCGTCACGTGCGGCTGGCTGGAGACGCCCACAATCCCCGCGATCTGCTTGCGGATGGACGGATCTTCCGTGAAATCGTAGAGCTTGAGGATCTCCTGCAATGCGTCTTTTCCACCCTGCACGATCGAAAGATAATTCAACGCCAGGTGTGAGATCAGGCGCCACTGCAGGCCGCGGCGCAGCGGTGGCCGGATGGTCTTCGTCGTCGCCATGATGCATCGGGCCTTCACCAGCGAGCCCGATTCCAGCGACAGTTCGCCGAATTCGTTGGTGAACGGCAGATCGCCGGCCAGATCGCGATTCGTGCAGGTCACGTGCACCGTCAGGGTTTCGGCAGGCGGTAGCGTGGGACGGAACCCGAGATTCACCAGCGTCAGATAGACTTCGGTGCCGCGGTCGCCGCGCACCGGCGACAGCCGTCGCGTGGCGTACCAATAGGCCTGCGTGGCCCTTTCGTAATAGGTGTGTCGCAGCGAATAGAACGGCTCGTAGACCTGTGCCTTCTCGAGATAAGGCGCGGTGGAAGTTACGGCGTCGACCGAGTAGACTTCGGTGGCAGTCGGCCGGTGAATATCGGGAATTACGCGATATTCGATGGCGGTGTGGGTGAGCCGGATGGGCTCGGCAAGCCGCTGGAACAGGTTTACAATCGGCGTGCAGCCGAGCTGAAACGTGTCCTTATTGACGTTCTGCTCGAGCTGATGCAGCCGCTCCTTGCGCTCGAACGGTTTGAGGAAAAGGATTACCTGAAAGGTGTCGCCGAAGCGGGTGCGCGCCACTTTATCGAAACCTATGAGATCGAAGAACAGGTACTTCGCCGGAAAGCTGAAATACTCCTGCAACAGGCGGTACCCGAGAAAGCTGCGGTCCGGATACGGCAGCAGGCCCTCAGCCCGCGTGAAACCGACCGGCTGGATGCAATCGCGCGGGAGATCGACCGACGCCGGCGGCACACCCGTGGAGCGCAGCACGGCGCGATCGACGTTGTTGAAAAGCAGTTCGTACAGCGTGTAGACGACGTGGCCTTCGCCGCTCAGATAGAAGCGCAACGTCTTCAGCCCGAGCGCGCCGAGCTTGATGCCGTTGGGACACTTCATGTCGATTCGAATCGCAGCCACGGCCTCCTGCGTGCCGGCCACTCCGGCGACCGTTGCCGCCGGTTGCACCGACGCGCCCGTTATTTCTATAGGCCAGAGTGTGACCGGATACGCTGTGCGGAAATTACAGGCGCCGCCCTGGCCGGCTACCGGTCGCGTGTAAAGCTCGGAATCCTTGTCGACGGTGTAGCCTGTGGACAGTTGCGCCTGGTCCGGATCGACCTTGAACTGCGCGATCGACATGGTGGGCACCGGCCGCAGGTAATGCGGGTAGAGCACATTGAGCAGCGACTCCGTCACCTCGGGAAACTCGTCGTCGATCTTGTGATGAATGCGTCCGGCAAGCAGGGCGAACGATTCGATGAGCCGCTCGACGTGCGGGTCTTCGCACTTATCGGGCTCGAGCGCGAGCCGGCGGGCGATCTTGCCGTACGTGGCGGCAAATTCCTTTCCCAGCCCGCGAATGAAGCTCAGTTCGTTCTCGTAATAAGGAAGCAGGTCTTCCTTCACCGGTCCTCTCCCACGATGACGAAGTGCGAAGTGCCGGGCGGAAGAACAGTTTCGAAGGTCACGGGCTCGGGGGCGGGCTCGATTTGCAGCAGGGCATCGACGCGGAAGCGCATGGTCGGATCGGTCTCGTCGGGAAGCTGGATGGTAACGTTGATTTTTTCCAGGCGCGGCTCGAATTTCCGAATCGCGGCTTCGATGGCACGGCGAAGCCGGTTCTGATCGTGGGGACTTTTCAGGCTGTAAGCCGTGAAATCGGGGATACCGAATGTCAGCAACGATCGCACGCACTCGTTGAACTGTTCCGGGACCTCTTCCTCCCTGCGCTTGGTATTGAGCAGGGCGTTCATATCGCGCCAGAGCGAGTTTCTGAGCGCGCGCAGGCCTTGCGAGCGGCTCAGCACAGGCTCGTCGCGGATGCCCGGTTCGAAATCGGTAAGCCGGTCGAGAAGCGATGGCGTAATACGGGGATCCAGATCTTCCGCCATCCTATTCGTCCCACCGCAAGGCCTGCCAGGGATCCAGGCGGCAAAGGCGGTCAAACAGGGCTTCCGAGCGCACGGCCCGTTCCGATCCCGGCTCGTCCGATTTATAATTCTTATACAGCCGCCCCCAGACGCGACCCAGCAATTCGGGAGATTCCCACGCATCGAGTTTCAGATCGTCGATCTGCTTCGCCAGTTCCTCCAGAATCGCGATGCCGATGCGCTGCCGGTTCGTCGACATGCAGATCTCGGCCAGGCGCAGCCGGTGCTGAAAACGAACGCGGCCATACTCCTGGGCGGCCTGCCGCGTCATCTCCGCCAGTCCTTCGCTGATTTTGCCGTCGCGAATCAACTCCTCCGCTTTCGCCCACGATCCGCCGGCGCCTGCGCCGTCGAAACCGTAGAACTCCAACCCCATACCAGTTCTCGCAGGCTGACCCTGGGCCGGTTGGGCTTCGGTTTGCGGAGCAGCGGCCGCATCCGGTTCTTCCTCGCGCTTGCGTTTGACGATCTCCTGCACGAGCCGCCGGCAGTCCTCGAAAGCCTCGCGCGCCTCGCTCGTGCCCGGAGCGTCGTTACCGAACTTCTCGTCGATGATCTTATCCAGTTCCTTAAATTCGGCGAAGGCTTCGTCGATCACCGCCGCCACCGGCTCGATCGTCTTCCGCCTGGTGGCGCGCACTGCCTCCTCGAACATTTCCACGGAAACGCCGCCCGCCGCCAGTTCGCGCTGGCGCTTCTTTTGGCGATCCTCGTCGATGTCGCCATTCGCGTTGAGCAGGTCCTTCTCGGAGCCGATCCGGCGCGACATGCGATAGTCGAGATACGAATAGTCCTTGCCGCTGTCGATCCGCGCGGTGAGAGTGACTTCGCGTATCGCGTCGGGTAGTTTGTCCCCGGTCATCCACACCAGTGGCATGGCGCGGAATTGCAGGTCGCCGTCTTCGGCTTCCGGATACAAGCCCTCCCAAAAATTAGTGAGGAGGCCGGAAAGAACCTTGAAACTGTCGCGCAGGCCCGCGAAACCGTGGACCTTGATGCTGGCTTCGGTCAGCCAGATGGCGAGCCGCAGATCCTTAGCCTTGTGCGCCAGGCAGCCAGTGAGGACCTCCTGCAGCATGCGCCAGTCGGTGTTCTGGCGTCCCGTCAGCTTGTCGGCGCGGCGCGCCTCGTTGATGATCTGCCATTCGGGCGCGAGCGCGATATCCTCGCCCGCGGGCTTCTCTCCGGGAATGGGGGCAAGCAGTTCGTCAATTGGCAGCACCGGCGTCGGCATTTGTGGTTTCCGGGACTTCGCATTGAATTTCGCGGATTTCGAGCAGCGGCCAGTCGCGATCTCCGGTCGCCAGGAGCCGCTGTCCGCTGGCCAGCGCCAGGCCTTCGATGTCGCCGCGCCAGTCGGTCGCGCGCCCCAGCTTCACCTGGTTGTCTGGATGCAGGTACGATTGTGCGTAGAGCGCCGGCAGCAGCACCTCACCGAGCGAGCCGATGGTAAGTTCCACGGTGGCGGGTGCCCAGATGAGATCGCGCAGGTGCCTGGGCGGCGGCATCACTACGCTCGCCACGATCTCCCACGGCACCCAGGAATAGTTGTTCACCGTGAAGACTTCGAGAAATGGACCTATGAGATCGTCGGCGTCGCGGATATCCTCGAAGAATTCGCCGTTGATCGTGCAGTTCACCGCGGGCTTCAGTTCGGCCGCCTGTTCCAGCAGCGTGCGCGCTTCGTCCG
>Ga0070741_10013206_pt1 | contig 14669 bp, 10 predicted proteins | sample Coa_R1_4_FD_66440 | JGI IMG/M metagenome (GOLD analysis project Ga0070741, IMG submission 66440) | Surface soil microbial communities from Centralia Pennsylvania, which are recovering from an underground coalmine fire - Coalmine... | ecosystem: Environmental > Terrestrial > Soil > Unclassified ...
TGCCGATCAGGGCCGGCTGCGGAATGTCGATCGGCAGCGCGCCGAGCGGGAAGCGGCGGTAGTCGATCTGGAAGACCGTGCGCCCTTCCATCCGCATGTTGATACCCGAGGTCTCCAGGAAGCCGTGCTCGCGCAGCGCCGGGCCGAAGCCGAGCTTGCCGAGCGTGACCACGGACGGGCCGGCCAGCGACTCGCCGCGGAACTCGCGCTCTAGGTCGGCCTGCTTCTCGACCACGACCACGTCGACGCCGCGGCGCGCTAGCAGGCAGCCGAGCAGCGCCCCGGCCGGGCCGCCGCCGACGACCAGGACCTCGGTCTCGTCCGGAAGGGTGTTGCTGCTCAGGGCGCTCATTCGGTTCCCCAGTTCTCCAGTGCGGCCTTCGTGGCGGCCAGCAGTTCGGCGGCCTGCGCGCCGTCGAGCAGCCGGTGGTCGAAGGCGAGTGACAGCGTGAACAGCGGCGCGACCGCGATCTGGCCGCCGCGCACCACCGGGGTGTCCACGATCCGCCCGACGCCGAAGCCGAGCGCGCCGTTGATCATCGGGAAGATCGCGCGCACCGGCTCCTGGCCGACTGAGGTCACCGAGAACACTCCCTGCAGCGCGGTGCGCCGCTCCGGCTTGCGGGTGACCGCGCGGTAGGCGAGGCGGGCTAACGGCAGGGGCAGCCGCTGCACCTTTGCCAGCTGCGCCCAGGGACCGTTCGGGTCCTCCAGATCGGCGTTCTTGTACGTGTCGATGACCTGCTGGATCTCGGCCACGTCGGCGTGCTCGGCCCGGAATACGGTCCCTGACACGACGCAGCGCTGGCCGTCGGCGGTGCGCTTGTCGAACAGCACCTTCGCGTGCACGTCGCCGACCGTCGCGACCTTGAGCCGCAGGCCGGGCCGCAGCACGCCGCGCGCCTCGGGGCTGTTCGCGATCACCTGGGCCGCGGCCTTGACCACGTAGCTGACGAAGCTGACCTTCGAACCGGCGTCCTTGCGCGCCTGCTTGATCCGGGTCGCGTCGACGTCGGCCATCAGGTACACGTGAGCGGTGCCGCGAGCGTCTTTCAGGAACGTATACGTTCCCTTACGTGCTGCCGGGAATGCGGCCACGCTCGTGGGCGTAGGCGTGGTCGTGGTCGTGGTAGTGCGCGTGCTGGCGCTCATGCGGAAGCCGCCTGTGCGTCGCGCACGACCGCCGCCAGCTCGCCGAGCGTCTCGGCCTTGGTGAAGCGCTCGAAGTCGATCGAGCCGCCGGCTTCGCGCTCCAGGTAGACCAGGATGCGCAGGGCGTTGACGGAGTCCCAGCCCTCGATCTCGGCGAAGCGCCGCTCGGTGGTCAGCGCGGCGGGCTCCACGTCGAGCAGCTGGCCGACGACGTCCCGTACCAGCGCCTCGGCACTCGCCGTCGCGGAGGGCACGCTCTGAGAAGGCAGCGTCTCAGAAGGCACAGTCTCAGAAGGCATTGTTGATCTCCTCTTCCCGGGTGACGCCGATCCAGCTGGGCAGCTCGGCGAGGTCTCGCAGGGTGTGTCGCAGCTGCGCCGGCCCCTGCCCGTCTGCGTGTTCGTCCACTGCTTCGCCCGCCGCCTCGACCCGTTCGAAGCCGAGCGCGGGGTAGAACCCGGCGAACTTCGCGTTCTTCGCCGTGGGAATGAAGGAGGCGCGCACCTCGCCGGCCCCGGCGGCCGCGGCCGCGCGCAGGATCAGCCCGACGACCGCGTCCTCGACGTTGCGGGAGAAGACCCGGCAGCTCATCACGAAGTTCTCGATCCGCCACGCTCCGCCGCGGTCACCGTCGCCGTCGGCGTCGCGGGTCAGCGACCAGGCGGCGATCAGGCCGTTGTCACCGAAGCGGTCCTTGAGCCGGCCGCCGAAGAACGCCGCCTCGCCGCTCTCCGAGCGCCGCCGCACCTCCTCCTCGGTGTAGCGGATGCCGGTCAGGTTGAACTGGTTGGTCTTGCCGAAAAGCTGGACGATCCGCGCCGCGTTGAATTCGCCGAGCCGCTCGACGGTCAGCTGGGAGCCGAGCCCGAGCAGGTACTCCTCCAGACTCCCGGAACCGCTCTGCAGCTCCTCCCGCTGCACCTGCGCGCGGTACATCTCGGTGCGTTTCAGGTCCTCGTCAGTGAGAGTCAGCAGGTTGAAATCGCCGCGGCGGGCGACGATCGCGGCGTAGCCGGCCGGATCGTTCGGCAGTTCGACGGTGGTGACCTGCGGCAGCAGCTCGCGCATGAGCCCGCGCTCGATCGGGTTGTCATCGACGAAGACCATTGAGTCGATGCCGATGTTCAGCGCCGAAGCCAGCTGCCTGACATTGCCCGGCTTCGGCTCCCAGTCAGCCCGGACCGCAACGAAGGAATCCGGGCGCAGCAGCATCTCCGGGTGGTTGGCGATCGCGTCCTGCGCGACGTCCTCGTCGTTCTTGGAGGCGATCGCGAGCATCACGCCCTGCGCGGCCAGGTCGCGTCCGTACTTCTGCAGCTCCAGGTGCGCTGAGCCGGGGTACGCACCGCCGATCTTCAGCGCGGCCGCGCCGTCGTCGCCGACGATCCCGCCCCACAGGGTGTTGTCGAGGTCGAAGACGAGGCACTTGGCCGCGCGGCCGAGCCCGGCGCGCACCACGCGTGCCAGCTCGGCGGCGTACTCGCGCTGGAACTCCGCGCTGAATATGTGCCCTGCGACGTGCCGCATCCGGTCGGTGGCGAACGCGCCGGCGACTCGGCCTTGGATCGCGGCGGCGGAAAGCACGACCACACCCTGCTTCTGCGCTGCCAGCCGCAGGATTCCCGCGTTCATCGCATCCCAGGCGGCTTCCAGCCGTGCCTTACGGCCGTAGTCGATGACGCTGTCGCGGCGCAGCGGGCTCAGCGGGACCGTGGTCAGCACGATCAGGCCGCCGAGCACCTGCCGGGCGGCGTCGGCCCACTCGCCGAGCCGCGCCGGGAAAGCGGCGCACCGCGCTTCGACCTCGTCGAGATCCAGCGGATTGGCGACTTCCTCGTACACGGCCCCGTCGTCGAGCAGCAGGGCGCTGACGCCGGGCGCGAGGTCGGCGAGGTTGGGCGCGCCGGCCCGGATCTCGAACTGCCACTGGTTGAATCCGGCCGCGCGGACCTGCGGCAGGATGCCGCCGGCCACCAGCGCGGCGGTCAGCTGGTGCGGCAGCGAGTCAAGGGTCGAACTGCCCAGCAGCGCGATGTTCTGGACCAGGAACGCGCCTTCGGCCGCCAACTGCTCGCGTTGCGCCGCGCCGCCGAGCATCATCCCGGCCGCCTCGATGTCCAGCGGGTCGCCGGCCGCGATCAATGCGTCGAGCAGCTGCCGTACCTGGGCGTGCCTGCCCGCCAGCCCTTCCCGCTTGAGCGCTCGCAATTCGCTCAGCGGGCTGATGCTCCTGGCCGCAGTCTGCGGGGCCTGACTCACCTCGACGCTCATCCCACGCCCTCCCCCGCGAGGTAGCGCAGCGCCAGTCCGGCGATGATCCACTTCGAGGACTCGATCGTGATCCCGAGCACCCGCGCCGATCGCGCGCCACGGGTCTTGAGCCCCTGCGCGGCCCGGTACAGCTGGATGAAGGGCAGCGCGTTGCCGTTGTTCCCGGTCTCCGCGACGCACGAGACGGCCTGCTCCTCGCGCACGCCGAGCCCCTCGCGGATCTTCTCCGCCATCGCGCCGTTCAGCTGCGGGGTAAGTACGTGGTCGACGTCACCGACGTTCCAGCCGGTGGCCTCCTCCAGCTCCTTGAGAACCTGCGCGGACAGCTCCGGAACCCGCTGCTCGATGGCCTTGTAGTCCTCCTGGCCCATCGGCTCGCGGGCGGCCTTGCCGTCGGCCCCGGTGACGGTCGGCGCGCCGTCGGCGCCGTACCAGTGCACGACCTGGGCCGGCTTGAGCCCGCGCCCGACGGTCCGCAGCAGCACGTGGTCCACGAGCAGGCCGGGGCCGTCGTCGTCGGCGTCGACCACGGCGGCCCCGGCGCCGTCGCCGAACAGCGCGAAGTTCGCCAGCTCGGCCGGGTTGACCCGCTTGACGTCGTAGTCGGCGGGCCACAGCTTGATCACGCTGTCCGCGCCGATCACCAGGCCGCGGCTCAGGCCGCCGGCCAGCAGTGCCCGCGCGGTGTAAAGGCCCTGCAGCGCGCCGGCGCAGCCGGAGGTCAGCTGGAAGGTCGGCAGGTCGTTGATGCCGAGGCGGTCGGCGACCACGTTGACGGTCGCGGGCATCAGCAGGTCCGGCGACCCGGTGGTCAGGATCAGGAAGTCCAGCGACTCGGCCGGCACTCCGGCCGCGGCCAGCGCGCGCCTGGCCGCCTCGGTGGCCAGGTCGCCGGTGTTCTTCGGGGTGCCGTCAGCGCTCGCGGGGTCGCAGAAGAACCGGTGCCGGTTTCCGGTCATCCGGTCCAGCCACTTCTCGTGCAGTCCGAAGCGCTCCGCGAGGTCCCGGTTCGTGACCGGCGCCCCCGGCAGCACCTCGCTCAGGCCGATGATTCTCACAGGGATCAGGTCCTTACTGGAGTCCACCTGCCCCGCACCCCGCGGGCCGGTGCAGACGGCGGCGGCGATCTACCGATGGACCCAAGCTAGGAACGCCCTCTTGCGCACGGCTAAACCGGGCGCGACGCAGCGGATCAGGCTGCCGGGCCGCGAGCCGGCCCAGCTCGCGGCGGCTCAGGGATTTGTCTCGCAGACCCCTTACACAATTGCCCGCAGAGCCCTTACTGGCCCCAGGCCACGGCGAGGCTCTTGGAGCCCAGCGTCGCCACGGCCAGCGCCGTAGCCCACCCCGGATGCCCCGCGGCGAGCAGCAGCGCGGCGCCCGCGGCGAACCAGAGCACTTCGAAGCCGGCCAGCCGCAGCCCGGTGAGCCGGTTCTTGGCCCGCGGCGCCGCGGCCAGGCCCCAGGCGAGCGCGAACAGCAGGGCGAGCAGGACGCCGACCGCGAGCCGCGCGGCGACCGGCACATGCAGGTGCCAGCCGAACGCGACCGCCGCGGCGAGCACGGCGAGTTCGATCATGAGCAGAACGAGCAGGTTGAACGCCTTGAGCGGGGCCATGGGCGGTTCCTTCCGGGCGGCGGCGGGCGGTTGACGCGATCGGGCATTCCCGAGCCCCCGGCCCGCGAATCCCGCCGGGGGCCCGGCCGGCGGCCCGCTTGGCCGCGGCTTGGTCGGCACTTGACAGGGCGCTGAGAGTATCGGATCGCCAGACCCTTCGGACCCACCGGCCGCACTGATCACGGGGGTCCGCGCAGCGAAGGAGACGACGTGTCGACCGACATTCCCGCGAGGCAGTGGACTGACGCCGATTCCGCGCCGGGCACCGGCGGCGGCATCGCCACGGTCGCGCCGGCGCCCGCGCTGTCGCCCGAGACGTCCGCCGGTGCGAGCGTGAACGCAGACGTGGATGTGGATGTAAATGTGGATGTAGATGTAGCGCATGTGGATGTGGACGTGAACCTGGGCGCGGGCACGAGCGCGGCGACGACCGTCACCGGCCACGGCCTGGCCCACCACCTGCTGCACCGTCCGAGCACCGCCGAGGGCCTGATGCTAGGGACAGTCGCGCCGGTGCCGCAGGACTTCACCCTTTCCGCCGCGCTGCCCGACGCGCACCCGCTGTTCAACGACGGGCCCGGGGCGTTCCACGACCCGAACTTCGCGCTCGAGGCGATGCGCCAGTCAGTGCTCTTCGTCGCACACCAGTACTTCCGGGTGCCGTCGCAGCGTCCTGTCGTGCTCGCCTCCAGCGAGGTCGGCATCACCGGCCTTGAGGCGTGGCGGCGCAACGGGCACACCGCGCACATCGCGGTCGACATGGCGCTGCACCCGGTCGACGTGGTCAACGGCGTGCCGCGCGGACTGCGCTGCGAGGCCGAACTGGCGATCGACGGCATGCGCTGCGGCACCGCGAAGGCGCGCACCGTCTTCCTGATGCCGAAGGTGTACCAGAACCACCGGGCGCGCGGACGGGCCGCGAGCCGCACCGAGAAGTTCGGCGTGTTCAGCGACGGTCATGGCCACGACCACGCGCGGCCGCGGCCGGAGGCGGTCGGCCGCGCCGACCCGCACAACGTGGTCATCGGACTGCCGAAGGCGCTGGACGACGGGACGCTGCGCGTGCAGGTCGTCCCGGACGCCGCGCATCCGGTCTTCACCGCGAACGCCACCGACCATGTTCCGTCGGTGGTGCTGCTCGAGGCGTCGCGGCAGGCGGCTTTCCTGGCCGCCGGGGAGCTGCACGGCTTCTCCGCCGCGACCTGCGTTTTGACGGAGTGGAACGCGCGATTCCGCGGTTTCGCAGAGATCGATCTTCCGCTCCACTGCACCGTCGCCGCCGGCCCGCTCGGACGAGGGCCCGGCGGCCACCCCGCCTTCCCGGTCACGCTGACCTTCGCGCAAGGTTCCCGCGAGATCGCGACGGTGGGGGTCACGGTGCTGCAGGACTACTAACGGGGAAAGGCCCGGAAGGGAGGGCACCAACGTGAGGTTCCGCGTCCTGGGACCGGTCACCGTGGCACCGAGGACGCCGACCGCCGCGAAAGTGCGGGTGGTGCTGGCGGTGCTTCTGGTGCGGGCGAACGAGACCGTGTCCACCGAGAGCCTGATCGACGAGCTGTGGGACAACTCTCCGCCGCGCACGGCGGGCACCACGCTCCAGGTCTACATCTCCCAATTGCGCCGCATCCTGTTGGAGGGGGACCCCGCGGCGGGGGCACACGGGCGCCAGTTGCTCACCCTGCCGCCTGGCTACTGCCTTCAGGTCGCGCAGGACGACCTCGACCTGACCAGGTTCGAGGCCTTACACCGCGCCGGCAAGGCCGCGTACGAGCGCGGCGACTTCGCCACCGCGTCCAGCCTGCTGCAAGAGGCGCTCGGGCTGTGGAGCGGCGTGGCGCTGTCCGGCATTCCGCACGGCTATACGCTCTCGGCCGCCGCCGTGCGCCTCGAAGAGCTGCGTATGACAGCACTCGAACAGCGCCTCACCGCCGATCTGCGGCTGGGCAGGCACAAGGAGCTGACCGGCGAGCTGATGGCGCTGACCAGCGAGCATCCGCTGCGTGAGACGCTGCACGCGCACCTGATGGTGGCGCTGTTCCGCTCCGACCGGCAGTCGGACGCGCTCAAGACCTTCGCGCGCATCCGCCGTTCGCTCGTCGACGAGCTGGGCATCGAGCCGGGTCCCGGGCTGCGGCATCTGCACGAGCGGGTGCTGCGCAGCGATCCGAATCTGCTGTGGCGCGAGCCGGCCGCCGTCGCAGCCCCCTCAATCGCGCCGGTGGTGTGGCTGCCGCCGTCGCTGCCGGACTTCGTCGGCCGCGAGGAGTCGATCGCGGCCGCGCTGCGGGCCTTCCCGGACCGCACCGGCCGGGCCGCCGCGCCGATCCTGGTGCTCGGCGGCCGGGCCGGGGTCGGCAAGACCACCCTCGCCGTCGAGCTGGCCCGCCGCGCGGCCGACGTCTTCCCGCACGGCCGGGTCTTCCTCCAGCTGCGCGGGCCGCAGGGCATGGCGCTGGAGCCCGACGAGGTGATCGCGCAGGTGCTGCACCGCTTGGAGCAGGCCCCGAGCGCCGAAGGTGACGCGGCCGCGCCGACCTCCACGGCCGGCTCCGGCAGCGAACCGCCGGCCGACCGGCTCCAGCGCCTCACTCGGGGTCGCAGGATGCTGCTGATCCTGGACGACGTCGCCTCGGAGGAGCAAGTCAGGCCTCTGCTCGCCGCGGTCCCCGGCGTGTTCGTGCTGATGACGACGCGCCGTACCCTCGCCGGGCTCGACGGGGCGCGGCACCTCGTGCTCGACGTGCTCAAGCCGAAAGAAGCACAGCAGCTGCTCGAGGAGATCGCCGGCTCGCGCATCACCGACGACCCGGAGTCGGCGCTGGAGATCGCGCGGCTCTGCGGCTACCTGCCGCTCGGCCTGCGCGTCGCAGGGGCCGGACTCGCGGCGCGTCCGCACTGGACCGCGGCGGCGCTCGCGCAGCGCCTCGACGGCGAGGGCGCCGGGCTCGCCGAGCTGGTGGCCGGCGATCTCGACGTGCGCGCCAGCCTGCTCGTCGGTTACCGCGAGGCAGATCCCGCGCACCAGTGGGCGTTCCGGCTGCTGGCGCTCGCCCCGCTGCCCAGCTTCGCGCTGTGGGGCGCGGCCGCGCTGCTCAACGACACGCTGCCGCGCACGGAGCGCATCGTCGACCAGCTCTTGCAGTCGTATCTGCTGGAGGTGCGGCAGTCAGCACGCGAATACCCGCTGCGCTACGGCTATCACAGGCTGCTGAGAGCGCTTGCCCTGGAACTGCTCGACGGGGACGATCCGATCACGGTCACCGCGGCCGTGGAGCGACTGTGCACGGCCTGTCTCGCCGTCGCCAGGCATGCCGACGCGATGCTCACTCCGGGCCGCGTGCCATATGAGGCAAGGTACGGCACCGTCGTATCCGACTCCTTCGAGAACGTCGCGCAGTTGGTCGGCGCGACGCCGGTGCACTGGTTCCAGGAGGAGGGGCCGGGGCTCGTCGACGCGGTGCGCCGCGCGCACGCCGCCGGGCTGTGGCCGCTGACCTGGCAGCTGGCCGAGTGCCTGTCAGGTTACTTCGACGCGAGGGCGGATTGGCCGGAGTGGTCGCAGACGCATTCGCTCGCCCTCGACGCGGCGCGGCGCGAACGCAATGCGCTGGCCGAGGCGGCGATCCTGCGCTCGCTCGGCGATCTGGCCTGGCAGCAGCAGCGGGTGCGGCAGGCCGCGATGCACTACGAGGACGCGCGCTCGCTGTTCCTGGCCGCGCGCGACTACGGCGGCGCGGCGCGCTGCGTCATCGGCCTCGGAGACGTGCAGCTGAGCGAAGGCGATCCGCGGTCGGCGGCGAAGACCTACGCGGACGCGCTCGGGCAGTGCGCACAGGCCGGAGACGAGCGCGGGCGGGCAGACGCGCTGCGCGGCCTTGCCGTGGTCGAACTGCAGTGTGGGCGCGCCGAGGAGTCGCTGCAGACCTTCGCGGCGTTCGCGGAGGCGGCCGAACAGCTCGGCGACCGGCGCTGGATCCAGTTCGCGCACCGCACCCGGGCCTGGATCCTGGAGCGCGCCGTCGACTGGTCCGATCCGCGCGAGCCGTGGTCTCCGCAAGCCGTCGAGGCGCGTCCCGGCATCTGGGTCGTCGGCTCCTTCGACGGCTGAGACACCCGCCGGCCGGCGCCGAGCCGGACCAACCGAACAAGTGCCCCTTTAGCCCCTAAACCCACTCTGCCCAAGGACTGTATATAGCGAGAGGAGCGGGGAGTGAGCACGCGTATTCACACGGGGGTCTGCGTCGTCGGGGCCGGTCCCGCCGGACTGACGCTGGGCCTGGAGCTGGCGAAGCTCGGCTGCGAAGTGGTCGTGCTCGAGCAAAGCGGCCACTTCGAGCGCTCGTTTCGCGGTGAGGCGATCTCCCCGGACTCGGTCTGGATCCTCGAACGGCTCGGCATCTTCGAGCGGGTCAAGGAGCACACCCTCCCGACCCGGCGGATGGAGGTCCGCGACGGCGGCAGCATCGTGCTCGCGACCGACTTCACGACCATCGGCTTCCCCTGCCCCTACCCCACCGAGCTGCCGCAGCCGCCGCTGCTGACTGCGCTCGCCGAGGACGCCTCCCGGCTGCCTTCGTTCACGCTGATGCGCCGGACCACCGCGACCGAGCTGCTGCGCGACGAGACCGGCCGCGTCGTCGGCGTCTCCTGTCAGGGTCCTGACGGGCCGATCGAGGTCCGCGCCGCCCTGACCGTGGCGGCGGACGGCCGATTCAGCAAGATCCGCGAGCTCGCCGGCATCCCCTACCAGAAGCTGCCGCTGGACCGCGACTTCATCTGGTTCAAAATTCCGCTGCCGTCCTCGTGGGATCCGCACACATACCGTGTCAGCCTCCTCGCTGGCCGTCACTGCGTCTTCATGCCCACGGTGCCGGACCAGATCCGGATCGGGTTCAACATCCCCAAGGGCGAACTCAAGGAGCTGCGACGGCAGGGCATCGGCGCGCTGCACGAACGGATCGACGAACTGGCGCCCGAGCTGTCCGAGGCGGTTCGCGAGCACGTCACGAGCTGGTCGGGCACGTCAATGCTCGACATCTTCACCACCGTCGTGCCCCGCTGGTCGATCCCCGGCCTGGTCCTGACCGGCGACTCGGCACATACACTCACCCCGATCCTCGGCCAGGGCGTCAATCACGCCCTGCTCGACGCCGTGGCCCTCGCTCCGCTCGTCGCCGGCGCCCTCGCCTCCCCGAACCCGCCCGCTGCGCTTGATGAGGCCACGGCCACCTTCCAGCGCGAACGCGAACCCTCCGTCAAGATCTCCCGCGACATCCAGCTGCGCCAGGAACGCGCCTTCGCCATTTCCCGACCGCTCGGCGTGATCCTACGCAAGACCGCATATCGCGTGGTGAACCGCAGTAACTTCTTGAAGCGGCGCATCATGACAGGCGTCTACTACGGTCTCCAGTCCGCCGTCGCCTCGGGTCATCAGACCCTTGACCTGACCCCTGCTCCCCCGCCTCCCGCTCCACCTGCGCCCTTCCCCTCCTTTCCTCCCCTCGCGTACCCCTTCACCCGCCCCTCCGCTCTCGACCCCAGCCCCGAATATGCCGAGTTGCGGTCGCGCTGCCCCGTCGCCGAGGTCACCATGCCCAGCGGCGACCCGGCCTTCCTGGTGGCGGGTTATGAGGGCGTGCGCACCGTGCTGTCCGATCCCCGATTCAGCCGCGAGGCCACCACGCGTCCCGACGCGCCGCGCATCTCTGCGGCTCCGCAGCAGTTCAAGAGCCTGCTGAACATGGATCCGCCTGAACACACCCGCGTGCGCAAGCTCGTCTCGCGGGAGTTCACCGCCCGCCGCGTCGCCGCGCTGCGCCCGCGCATCCAAGAGCACACCGACGCCCTGCTCGACGCGATGGAGCGGGCCGAACCGCCCGTGGACCTCGTCGCGGCCCTCTCCTTCCCGCTGCCCATCTCAGTGATCTGTGAACTGCTCGGCGTCCCGTTCGAGGACCGCAAGCTGTTCACCGGCTGGTCGGCGGCGTTCCTCTCCACGACCGCACTGCCCGCCGCCGAGATCCTCGCCGCGCAGGTCGCGCTGCGCGACTACATGGCCGCCCTGGTCGCCGGCAAGCGTGACGACCCCGGTGACGACCTGCTCTCCGCCCTCGTCGCCGTGCACGACGGGGACGAGGGCCGGCTGAGCGAGGAGGAGCTGATCTTCCTCGGCATCAGCCTCCTGGTAGCGGGCCACGAGACCACCGCGAACCAGATCTCGAACAGCGTGTTCGCGCTGCTCACCCGGCATGACCACGAGGGCCTGCGAGCCGAGCTGCAGCACCCGGACACGATCGAGCGCGCGGTCGAGGAGCTGCTGCGGATGTACCCGCCGGGAGACGAGGCGCTGCTGCGCATCACCCTCGAGGACGTACCGCTCGACGGCACTCTCATCCCGGCCGGCTGCGCCGTCCTACCCTCTCTCAGCTCCGCGAATAGGGATGGCGCTCAGTACCCTGACGCCGATAGACTGGATACCGACAGGGGGGCGAATCCGCATCTGACCTTCGGGCACGGGGCGCACTACTGCCTCGGATCCGGTCTCGCCCGCGCGGAACTCCAGATCGCTCTCAGCTCCCTGCTACGCCGGTTCCCCGCGCTGCGCCTGGCCGCGCCGGCCACCGAGATAAGCCGCCCGACCGGACGCCTCGTGCACGGTGTCAGCACCCTGCTCGTCGCCTGGTGAACACCGGTGGGACCCGTGTTGCGGAAGACGAATCATCCCCAAGCGACCTAAGCGCTACTAAAGCCGCCCCGCCTAGCGTCGTGCGCGAGGTGCGGCGACACCGCTCCCAACCTGCGGGACCGGCGCCCGGCCGGTCTTCCGAAAAGGAGTAGCTGTGACTACTGACTCTGCCATGGTGCCACGCGCCGGCACAGCGGACCCGCGACGCTGGTGGATCCTCGTCATCGTGTCCTTCGCGCAATTCGTGCTCGCCATCGACGGGTCGATCGTGAACGTGATGGGGCCGCGGCTGAAGGAGGCCATCGGCCTTTCCACCACCGGCCTGCAATGGGTGATGAACATCTACGTGCTGCTGTTCGGCGGTCTGCTGCTGCTCGGCGGGCGGCTGGCGGACGTGATCGGCCGCAAGCAAATCTTCCTGATCGGCCTGCTGGTCTTCACCGCGGCCTCGTTCGCGGCCGGCCTCTCGCACACCGAGGCCGAACTGCTGGCGGCTCGTGCGGTGCAGGGCCTGGCCGCGGCGGCGCTGTCTCCGGCCTCGCTGTCCATCGTGGTGACGGTATTCCCAGACCCCAATGAGCGGAAGAAGGCCTTCGGCGTCTGGGGCACGATCATCGGCGTCGGGGCGAGCATGGGCACACTGCTGGGCGGCGCGATCGCCGACGCCGACTGGCGCTGGGCGTTCTGGCTGAACGTGCCGATCGGCGTGATCGTCGCGGCGGGCACCTTCGCCTGGGTGCACATCCCGCGGCCGAGCGGCAAGCGCCCGTCGACCGACCTGCTCGGCGCGCTGACCGCGACCGGCGGCCTGCTGCTGCTGGTCTACGGGATCATCAACAGCAGCATCCACAGCTGGACCGCGACCGCGACCGTGGCCAGCTTCGCCTCCTGCGCGGTGCTCCTGGTCGCCTTCGTGTTCGTCGAGGCCCGCAGCAAGGCGCCGCTGGTTCCGCTGCGGCTGTTCCGCTCGCGGGCGGTGCTGGCCGGCGGGTTCGGCGAGTTCCTGACCGCCGCGCTGATGATGCCGCTGTTCTTCATGCTGCCGCTGTACATGCAGGAGGTGCAGGGTTACAGCCCGCTCAAGACCGGTCTGGCCTGGCTGCCGACCAGCATCGGCATCATGGTCTTCGCGAGCTTCGCGCCGAAGCTGATCATGAAGACCGGGCCGCGCACGATGTACCTGGCCGGTACCGGCGTGCTGGTGGCGGTGGTGGCCCTGGCCATCGGCATCCCGCTGCACGGCGGCTACGCGCGCTTCATGCTGCCGCTCTCGGCGCTGTTCGGCCTCGGCCTGGTGCTGTGCCTCATCCCGACCCCGATCGTCGGCACGTCTCAGGCCACTGAGCAGGACGCGGGCACGACCTCGGCGCTGCTCAACGCGTCGACGCAGATCGGCGCGGGCTTCGGCATCGCGGTCAGCGTCACGGTGCTCAACAGCCGCGTCTCGCACCTGCTCGAGGCGGGCCAGCCGTACCAGACGGCGCTGGTGCACGGCCTGAGCCGGGCGTTCATCGTCCTTGCGGTGTTCCTCGGCCTGAGCATGCTCAACGGCTTCTTCACCTTCCGCGGCCTCGGCGGCGCGCCCGAGCAGGGCGCTCCGACCGCCGGCCAGGCGGAGGGCGCGGTGGCCGCGGCAGCGGATCCCGCCCTCGAAATCGGCTGACCGCTTTCCCCCAACGGTCACCGAACCGGGCCGCCGGCCGTCCGCTTTCCCCGGACGGACCGGCGGCCTTCGCCGTGCCCGCTCGGCCCTTCTCGTCAGGCACGGTGAGCTACGTTGGCAGTGGTTCCTATTCGTGTGCATGCTCTGCCCGATGATGGTGCTGCTCTCCCCGCATTTTCTCGCCTGTACCCACAGGCCGCTGCTGCGCAGCGGGCGTTACGGCACTCGGCTGGAGGCGCGGACGTGGACCGGGCGGTGCACGATGGATCTGGCCGAACTCAGGACGGTGCGTTACATCACGCTCTTAGGTCGGCCCCGGCCTAGCCCCGATCTTTTGATCCTCACCGACAGACACGGCGTGCATCTGTGCATCGACTGCCGATCGTCCGCCCTCCGCGGGGTGGACGAAGCGCTTTATGCCGCGTTCAAGGACCGGGCAGGCGGACGCGTCGCCCCCGACGCTCGTATCTCGCGGGCGGCGTTGGAGCGGCTTGGAATGAACCGGCAGCCGGCTTGGATATTCGTCCTCAAGACCATGCTCGGGTTCGCTTTGCTGCTCGGCTGGCCGGTGCTGTGTTTCGCGGCGGTCGGACGATTCGTGATCGGGCCGTTGAATCAGTGGGTTGTCTGACGCTCGATTGCGGCCCGGTCCGGCTCGATCCGATCAACTATCGCGGCGGCGAGGTGGACGTGGTCGAGGCGGTAGGTCCGCCACGGCGTCGGTCACGGGCGGCACGTCCTGGATCGCGTCCTCGGCGAGTTCGGCGCCGGCCAGCAGCGCGATGCACCGTACAGCCTCGCTGTATACGCGGTAGGGCACCGCGCCGAGCGGCACCGGTTGACGCTGGCGGTCGCGTCGGCGATGGAATCGGGCACGGCCGCAGCGAACCGTCTCGCCGTCGAGTGTGACTTCGAGTGCGCAGGTCAGCTGGGCTTCAGCGTATTCACGCAAGCACAGCGCGCCGGGCACGTCGTCGGCGTCGGGGCGGGGCCGGGCGTTCGAAGCAGTGGGCCGCCATTGCCAGCGCTCGGCCCGAGCCGTCGCCGTGAAATCCGCGTAGTCCGTCTCCCAGCCGGTGTAGTCGGTCACGAACAAGCTGTCATGCTCCGGCGGCCGCTTGGTGTGCCATCGGGCGATCTGCGGAAACGGCTGGCCGTACTGGAGACTCGGCAGGTACGCGCGCCATCTGGCCAGCGACGCGACAGAGGCGGCGCCCGGATGCCAGAGCTCTACCATGGCCTCTGTTCCGCCGACCATCGCAGAGGTCACAGTCGCA
>Ga0070741_10013207_pt1 | contig 14667 bp, 18 predicted proteins | sample Coa_R1_4_FD_66440 | JGI IMG/M metagenome (GOLD analysis project Ga0070741, IMG submission 66440) | Surface soil microbial communities from Centralia Pennsylvania, which are recovering from an underground coalmine fire - Coalmine... | ecosystem: Environmental > Terrestrial > Soil > Unclassified ...
CCCGCTCGGTGATCAAGCGCTGGCAGGCCGCCCGCGGCTATCCCGTGACCGGCTTCCTCAACAAGCTGCAGCACAAGGCGCTATTGAGCGAGATCGTCGCGACTGCGGGCCGCGACGACGACTCCGGCGGCGGCGGCGGTGAGAGCCGGCACCACAGCAGCGGAGGTGGCGGTGGTGGCGGCGGCCGTCACTACCGTGGCGGTGGCGGCGGTGGCCCGCCCAACATTATCGGTGGCGTGATCGGCGGCATGTTCCGCTAGCGCATGATCCGGAAAAGTGTGAAGCGGTTTTTCGAAAAGATCATGCGCAAATAAAAACGCCAGGAAAACGGAAAGCGAAAACAGAAAGCCCGGCTTGTGCCGGGCTTTTTGATTCCGGCGCCGTCGCGCTTGCCCTACTTTCCGGCGGCCTTGCGCAGGGCGTCATTGATGCGGTCCTGCCAGCCCGGCCCGCCGGCCTGGAAATGTTCCAGTACATCCTGGTCGATCCGCAGCGTGACCTGCTCACGTACGCCGGGCGGCGTGACTTTCTTCGGAGGGGCTTCCGCGACCTTGGCGGTGACCTTCTTGAACGCCGCCTCCGCTTCGGTGCGCGCGTCGTTCAGCGTCCTCGGTCGTCTCGGTGTGTCGGCCATGTCAGATTCCTTCAAACAGCGCTGTTGAGAGATAACGTTCCGCGAAAGACGGCACGATCACGACGATGGACTTGCCGGCGCTCTCAGGCCGTTGGCCGATCTCGAGCGCGGCAGCAATCGCGGCGCCTGCAGAGATACCGCCGGCGATGCCTTCGCTGCGCGCCAGCGCGCGCGAGGTTGCGATCGCACGCTCGCTGTTGATCCCTATGATCTCATCGATCACGGCGCGGTCGAGGATTTCGGGCACGAAGCCCGCGCCGATGCCCTGGATCTTGTGCGGCGAATGCTGTCCGCCCGAGAGCAACGCGCTCTCCTCCGGTTCCACGGCCACGATCCTCAATTCGGGTTTGCGAGGCTTCAAGACCTGGCCGACGCCGGTGATGGTCCCGCCCGTGCCGACACCCGCCACGAAAATGTCGATCTTGCCGCCGGTGTCGTTCCAGATCTCCTCGGCCGTGGTGCGCCGATGGACCTCGGGATTGGCAAGGTTCCGGAACTGCTGCGGCATCACCGAATTGGGCGTGGTGCGGACCAACTCCTCGGCCGTTGCGATCGCGCCTTTCATGCCCTGCGAGGCTGGCGTCAGCACGATCTCGGCGCCGAGGAAGGACAGCATCTTGCGCCGCTCGATCGACATCGACTCCGGCATCACCAGCTTCAGCCGGTAGCCGCGCGAGGCCGCGACATAGGCGAGCGCAATGCCGGTATTCCCGGAAGTCGGCTCGATCAGCACGGTGTCGGCATTGACGAGCCCTGCCCGCTCCATCGCAATGATCATGGACGCGCCGATGCGGTCCTTCACGCTCGTCGCCGGACTGAAATATTCGAGCTTTGCGAGAATGCTCGCCTTCACGCCATGCGCCTGCGGCAGCCGCCGCAGCCGCACGATCGGCGTATCGCCGATGGCGTCGACGATGGAGTCGAAGACGCGTCCGCGTCCGGGACGTTGCACTGCACCAGGAGCGAGCGACGCATCCATCAAGTGACTCCATCAACTCGGGAAAAGCCGCATTGGCGCGGCTTTCATCTAGTTAGGATCAGACGGCAAGATGCCGCAAGACCGCACACGACAAATCACAACTCGCTGCGTTGCAAAATCTTAATTGAATCAAATGACGCAGAACCAACGCATTTGTGTTGCGCTCTCGTCAAGGTATGGGGTGTATGGTAGCCTCATGAGAGTGGGACATGGAACGCAGGGAGGTGACGATGTCAGCAGTTGCTGAAGTTCTGTCGACCGCCGCGACGCATCCCGATCCGCGCGGGAGCGATCTTCCGACTTGTCCTGTCTGTGCCGACTCGATGGTGGCGGCCGAGGCCTCCGCCTATCTACACGACAATTTCATCAGCTATCTCTGGACCTGTGACACCTGCGGTTACGGTTTCGTGACCAAGCACTCGTTGCGGCGCTTCGCGTGTAACTGATTTAGCGCGGCGGAATATCGCCGCGTGCCCAGCCAGCCCTGGTCTGTTCGTAGAACGCGTCGAAACTCCGCGTGGAAATCGCGTCCCTGATGCCTGACATCAGCGACTGGTAATAGGCGATATTGATCTCCGACAGCAGCATTGCGCCCAGCGTCTCGCCGGCGCGGACGAGATGGTTGAGATAGGCGCGTGAATAGCTGCGCGCCGGCGGCCATGAGCTCTCTTCGTCCAGCGGGCGCGGATCGTCGATGTGCCTGCTGTTGCGGATGTTGATCGGCCCGAAGCGGGTGAAGGCCACGCCATGGCGGCCGTTCCGCGTCGGCATCACGCAGTCGAACATGTCGACGCCGCGCCTGACCGCCTCGAGGATGTCCTCGGGTGTGCCCACGCCCATCAGGTAGCGTGGCCGGTCGGTGGGCAGGTGTAGGGCCACCTTCTCGATCATCGCCAGCATCACCGCCTGCGGTTCGCCGACCGCCAGCCCGCCGATGGCATAGCCGTGGAAGCCGGTCGCGACGGTGCCGCGCGCGCTTTGCTGCCGCAGCTCCGGGACGTCGCCGCCCTGCACGATGCCGAACAGCATATGGCCCGCAGGCGCCGTCTCGAAGGCGCGTAGGCTGCGCTCGCCCCAGCGCAGCGACAGGGCCATCGCCCGCTCGATATCGGCACGCTCCGCCGGCAGCCGCACGCACTCATCCATCTGCATCGCGATGTCGGCGCCGAGCAGGAGCTGCACCTCGATCGAGCGCTCCGGCGACAGCTCCACCCTGGCGCCGTCGATATGCGATCGGAACGTCACCGCGGTTTCGCCGACCTTGCGCAAATCCGACAGCGACATCACCTGGAAGCCGCCGGAATCCGTCAGCATCGGACCGTTCCACCCCGTGAAACGCTGCAGGCCTCCGAGAGCTGCGATGCGCTCGGCCCCCGGCCGCAGCATCAGATGATAGGTGTTGCCGAGCACGATATCGACGCCGGCCTCACGCACATCGCGCCAGTGCACGCCCTTGATCGATCCGGCGGTGGCGCACGGCATGAAGGCCGGCGTCCTCACCACGCCATGCGGCGTCGCGATCTTGCCGGTGCGCGCGTGGCCGTCGCTCGCCAGCAGCTCGAAATGGTTGGGAAGGCTCATGGGGGGCTTATGGCGCGACAACCCTGCAACATTCAACCGTGTTGAGACCGATATTAGCAAGTGTACCCGTTGACGGCGGCAAATCCGTCAAGCATAAGGCGCGCCATGATGTCGACCGCGAAAACCACCACGAAAACCACGAAGCCCCCGAGGGCTCGAGGAGACGTGCGCGCGTAGTCGAACTTTCGCATCTGTCGAACCGAAGCCCCGCCTGAAAAGGACCGGGGCTTTTTTTATTGTCTTTCGTTGTCCAGAGGAGACGAACATGAAGAACGAACCCGTCATTGCCATTGCCGGTGTCACCGGCGCGGTCGGCGCCGAATTCATCGCGACCATGGACCGCCGCAAGTTTCCGGTGCGCAAGCTGAAGGCGCTGGCGAGCCGCCGCTCGGCCGGCCAGACGCTGGACTTTCGAGGCGAGAGGGTCGTCATCGAGGAGCTCAACGAGCGCTCGTTCGACGGCGTCGACATCGCATTGTTCTCGGCCGGCGGCAGTGTCTCGCGCAGATACGCGCCCATTGCGGTCAAGGCCGGCGCCGTCGTGGTGGACAACTCCTCGGCCTTCCGGATGGATCCGAACGTGCCGCTGGTGATTCCGGAAGTGAACGCGCGGCGCATCCGGGAGCACAAAGGCATCATCGCCAACCCGAATTGCGCCGCGATTACCGCGCTGGTGCCGCTGTGGCCGATCCACCAGCGAAACCGCATCAAGCGCGTCATCATAGCGACCTATCAGGCCGCGAGCGGCGCGGGAGCTGCCGCAATGGCCGAGCTCGCCGATTCCACCCGCGCGCATCTCGACCGCCAGGCGTTTCAACCGACGGTGATGCCGCATCCCTACGCGTTCAACCTGTTCAGCCACAATACCGCGATCGATCCCGAGACCGGCTATAACGACGAGGAGACCAAGGTCATCCGCGAGACCCGCAAGATCTTCGAGGACGAGCGCATCGCGGTCGGCGTCACCTGCGTCCGGGTGCCGGTGCTCCGCGCCCATTGCGAGGCCATCACCTTCGAATGCGAGCGGCCGATCACCGAGGCCGAGGTGCGCGAGATTTTGTCGGGCGCACCGGGCGTGCGGATCGTCGACGACCGCACGAAGAATTACTTCCCGATGCCGGTTGACGCCTCCGGCCAGGACGACGTGCTGGCCGGCCGTATCCGTCGCGACCTCAGCGATCCCAGTGGTCACTCGGTCTCGATGTTCGTCGCCGCCGATCAGCTCTTGAAGGGCGCGGCGCTGAACGCGATCCAGATCGCGGAGCTATTGCCGGAGCGGGCGATGGCCTAGAGTGGATAGATACGCATTGTAACGGGAAACCTGTGCCATGGCCTTTTCGCTCTACGACGCCACCGTCGCAAACTACCTCCAGATCCTCGGCTCTGTCGGCGGCTATCTGGACAAGAGCCTGACGCATTTTCGGGAAAAGGGCGTCGATCCCGCCACGATGGTCGAAGCCCGGCTGGCATCGGACATGCAGCCATTGCGCTTTCAGATCGTCTCGGTCGCGCATCATTCGCGCGGTGCCATGGACGCGGCGAAGAATGGCGTGTTCTCGCCGCCGCAGGCCAGGCCGGACCTCGACTATGCCGGGCTTCAGGCGCTGGTGACCGAGGCGCGCAATGAGCTTTCGGCCCTGAAACCGGATGCCGTCAATGCGCTGGTGGGACGCGATGTCACCTTCAAGCTTGGCGACCGCACACTTCCATTCACGGTAGAGGGCTTCCTGATGTCGTTTTCGCTGCCGAATTTCTTTTTCCATGCCGCCACCGCCTACGACATTCTCCGTCACAACGGCGCGCCGCTCGGCAAACGCGATTTCATCGGCAGGCTGAACCTGAAGGGATGAAGACATTTACGCATTGCGAAACAACAGGCACGCATCTCCATACGAATAAAAGCGGTAACCGCTTTCAATCGCGTGCGCATAGGCGCGCTTCATGGTGTCGAGGCCGGCGAAGGCCGAGACCAGCATGAACAGTGTCGAGCGCGGCAGATGGAAGTTGGTCATGAGCACGTCGACCGCGCGGAAGCGGTAGCCGGGCGTGATGAAGATCGATGTCTCGCCTTCGAACGGCGCGATGGTGCCATCCTCGTGCGCGGCGCTCTCGAGCAGCCGCAGCGATGTGGTGCCGACGGCGACGATACGCCCGCCGTTCGCGCGTGCCTCGTTCAGCGTGCGCGCCGCGGCTTGCGAGATCGTGCCCCATTCCGAATGCATCTTGTGGCCTGACGTATCCTCGGCCTTGACCGGCAGGAAGGTCCCCGCTCCCACGTGCAAGGTCAGGCGCTGCAGCCCGACGCCGCGCGCGCGCAACGCTGCCGCAAGGCTTGGCGTGAAATGCAGGCCGGCGGTCGGCGCAGCGACCGCGCCTTCCTCAGTCGCGAACATGGTCTGATAATCGTCGGTGTCACGGTCATCGGGCGTCCGCTTCGAGGCGATGTAGGGCGGCAGCGGCGGGCTGCCGACATCCGCGATGGCCTGGTCCAGCACCGGCCCGTGGAAGGAGAACGACAGCGTCACCTCGCCCTCCTCGCCCTTTGCCTCGACGGTCGCATCGAGATTGCCGAGCAGGCACACCCTGCCCTCATTGCCGAAACGGATGCCGTCGCCGACGGCGAGCTTCTTCGCCGGCCTCACCAGCGCCTGCCAGCGCGAGGCGTCGAGCCGCTTGATCAGGGTGGCCTCGACCTTCGGTTCGGTCGGGCGGCCGATGCGGCGTCCGGACAATTGCGCCGCGATCACCTTGGTGTCGTTGACGACGAGCTGATCGCCCGCTTTGAGCCAATCCGGCAGGTCGGAGACGGTGCGGTCGGATAGTTCGCCGCCTTGCACCACCAGCATTTTCGCGGAATCGCGCGGGCTCGCCGGGCGCAGCGCAATGCTCGCCTGCGGCAGCTCGAAATCGAAGAGGTCGGTGCGCATCGGCTTAGCGTCTAAACCGCGAGGCTGGGTTTCACAATCGGTCTCGGGCGGTCGAGCAACCGCTCCAATCCGTGCATCCCTGCCGCGGCCGCTGCGCCAGACCAGCGCGTGCGGCGGGGTGCGACCGGCCCGGTGCGGCAGATCGACGCGAACCCAGCCGTTCAAGAATCGGTCAACGCCTCTCCGGCACTATTCCAGCCCGCCCAAGCCGCGATATCCTGCTCCAGGTCGACATTTGGAGCAGGGACCTTGCAGCAGCCAACCAACCATCATCTTGCCGAGCTGAATATCGGACGCGTCAAGTACGATCTCGACGATCCGCGCATGGCGGGATTTACCAACAACCTCGCCCTGGTGAACGGAATTGCCGAGCGCAGCCCCGGCTTCGTCTGGCGCTATGTCGACGACAGCGGCAACGCGACCAACACGCGGCCCTTTCCCGACCCGCGCATCATCGTCAATGTGTCGGTGTGGGAGAGCGTCGGCGCGTTGGAGCACTTCGTCTGGCAAACCGTGCACAAGCGCTTCTATGGCCGCCGGGCCGACTGGTTCGCGCATTTCGATGGACCGGCGGTCGCGTTGTGGTGGGTGCCGATCGGCCATCGGCCGACCATGGATGAGGCCATGGCGCGCATCGCGCACCTGAAAGCGCATGGCCCCGGTGACTACGTCTTCGACTGGCAAACGGCGTCCGCGCAGCTCTGGAAGACCGCGCGCTGCGCTCCCGACGGTCAGGTGGCCTAAGTCGTCGGTGCGGAGGAAAACCGTGTGGAAGCGACTTTGGCAGCAGTGGACGATCGACAGGCCCGCCGCCTTTGGCGATTGGCTTCATCAAATCCTCGTCGTCGAACTCGCCGCTCTGCTGGATCGTGTGACCCTGCGACAGGCAATCGCCTTCATCCCGGTCGTCATCCTCGTCTTCGCCTACGCGCACAGCATCCCGCTTCCGCCCGAGTTACTGCTTGTCGGCGATCTCCTCGCCTATCTCGATATTTTCTCGATCCTGCTCCTGCTCAGCGTGATCGGTCGCGTATCGGCGATCATCTACCTCGTCAGGCGTATGGTCGACCGCGCGCTCGCCCTGGTGAAGCTTGCGCGTTGGGGCTTGCGCCGCCCGGATTCGCGCCGGCAGCCTCGCGTCACGCGGACGAGGAAACCGTCCGTCCGGGCCAACGACGAGGACGGCGCCCCTGCGTTCGCCCTTGCCTGGGCCTAATGATGGATTTTCACAGCGCCGGAGATTGGTGCAAGTAACGATCGTCGAAGTCGGCCAATTCCCTGAACTTGCTCTCGTCGACCACCGTCACCCGCCCGCGGTGCAACTCGGCGATTCCGTCTTCGCGCAATTGCCGGATGACGCGGTTGACGTGGACGGCGGTGATCCCGAGCGCATCCCCGATCTCCTCCTGGGTCAATGGCATTTCGAAGCCGTTGCCCTCGAGGCGCCCGATCACCCGGAGCCGCTCGCGCAGCTCCATCATCACATGCGCCAGCCGCGCCGGGGCCGGGCGTTGCCCGACATTGACGATCCATTCCCGGAACATCGCCGCATCGATCAAAGTGTCGCGCCAGAACATCTCGGCGACGACCGGTCTGCGGCGATGAAGCTGGCGCAAGGTCTCGTGACTGATGAAGCCGAGCCGGCAGGCGGTCAGTGTCGACAGGTCGTGATCCATCACGTGCAGGAACAGACTCATCAGATCGGGAATTTCACCGGGAATGTGAATGGAGAGGATCTGCCGCTTGCCGTCCGCGATAGTCTTCGAGCGGATGCAAAAGCCTTCGACGATCAGGCAGCATTCCGTGGCGCGCTGGCCATCGCGCACCACCTCGCGCGCAGCCGGAAAATCCCGCACCGCGATCGGCAGTGCGCGAATGGCATCGATGTCCTCGTCCGAAATCGCATCGTTGGTCCGCAAGCGTTCGATGAGCGCAGCGGAAACGGCTTCGCTGGACACGCAAGACTCCAATGTCGTGGATAGAGCCGGCCCATCCCTCTGATGAGCCACGTCCGGAGAAAACGCGGAAGAATCGGCTGAGTTCCAACATAAGTTAACGACCCTGCGCGAGGCGCGTGATTGGCTTGGCTCAAGATGAGGCTTGCCATGGTCAGAAAACGCAATCGCAAGCGCCCGATGCTGTCGTTTCAGGAGCGCTTGAACAAATTTGCCAGGGATGCCCGAGCTGCCGCCAGGGCGCTGCCGCCGGGCGCCGAGCGTCACGAGCTTCTTCTGAAGGCCCGCCAGGGCGAAGCCGCCGCAAATATCGACAGCTGGCTGTCATCACCGGGATTGCAGCGGCCGGGATAACCGCTCGCGTCCTGGCGATCTGAGGTGCGTTCGCCCGCGGCGGCCCGTGGGTCTCGGATTTCAAGTCGGTTTGGGTCGGCAAACCACTTCCGTCAGCAATGTTGTCCTTCTTGCCGCGAGCCTTGCGGACGCGATCGAGCTTCTCCGACACTCGAACTAAAGAAGGACATGATCGCTCGCCCCCGCCCGCAATTCTCCCCTGCACGAAAGAAGACATTGATGTAGGGTTGCGACCAATCAAAAAACAAAGAAGCGGGCAACCAACCGCCGGTCGACCAGCCGAGGGAGGCGTGCCATGACGATCACCAATCAAACACGGCGGAATTTTCTCAAAGTGGCGGCAGGCGGCACCGCGGCGGCTGCACTAACTGCCCGGCCTGCCGCGGCCGCGGACAAGACCATCACCGTCCTGCACGAAAGCTCGTTCATCAAACCGTTCGACGAGTATGTGTCGAACACGCTCGCTCCGGCCTATGAGAAGGCGACCGGCATCAAGGTCAATTACGAGGTGACCAGCGTCGGCAGCCTGCCGACACGGATCAGCACGATTGCCGAGACCGGATCGGGCGCCGACGTCACGATGAATGGCCTGCTCCAAGTCATCCAGTTCAGCAACAAATATCTCGATGTCGGCGACATCGCCGACGACATCGGCAAGGCGCAAGGCGGCTGGTACGACGCCGGCAAGGAGGGCGTCCTCGTCGACGGCAAATGGAAGGCACTCCCCTTCGCCAATATCGGTCAATTGATGAACTGGCGCACCGACCACTTCGCCGAAGTCGGCGTCAAGAAATTCCCGGACAGCTGGGAAGAGTTGCATGACGTCGGCAAGAAGCTGAAGGCCAAGGATCACCCGTTCGGTTTCGAACTCGGCCACGGCTTTGGCGACAATCACGGCTGGCTCTACCCGCTGCTGTGGTCCTATGGCGGGGCCGAGGTGGCCGCCGACGGCAAGACCGTGGTGATCAATTCCGACGAGACCGCACGCGCGGTGGATTTCTGCCGCGCCTTCTTCAAGGACACCATGCTCGACGACTGTCTCGGCTGGACCGACGTCAGCAACAACAAGGCCTGGATGGCGGAGCAGATCTCCTGCACCAACAATGCCGAGAGCATCCTGTGGTTCGCCAAACGCGAGTTTCCGGAGATCGGCAAGGTCACCGACCAGGCCATGAACCCGGCCGGACCGAAGGGGCGCTTCCATCTGCTCAACCTGATCAGCCACTCGATCTTCGATTTCTCGCCGGTCAAGGAGGAGGCACGCGCCTTCATGCGCTGGCTGATGGAGCCGAAGCAACTCGGCGGCTGGTACGGGATCGCCGATTCCTATTATCAGCCGCTGCTGCACGGCTACGACAAAGCGCCGATGTGGGACGTCGAGCCGCGCAACCGTCCGTTCCGCGACGCGCTCGCCAATGCCCATCTGCCGGGTTGGCCCGCGCCGGCGAGCCGGCAACTGGCCGAGAGTGTCGCCAAATACGTCGTCGTCGACATGTTCGCCAAGGCCTGTGCGGGATCGTCGACCAAGGACGTGATCAAGGACGCGGAGGCGCAACTGAAGGGCATCTATCGCTCGGCGTAACACATGACGATTGCCACCGAGCGTCTTGTCATAGCGGCTCCTGCGGCGCGCCGGCGTGTATCGCTGGCGGTGCTGCTCGACCGTCAAAGCGTCTTCAGCTGGCTGATGATGGCCCTGCCGCTCGCTTTCCTGGCGGGGCTGGTCGGCTATCCCTTCTTCTACGGCATCCTGCTCAGCCTGGAAGACCGGCCGGTGGCGCATGTCGGCACCTTCGTCGGCCTGAAGAATTTCATCACCGACGCGCATGACCCGGTGTTCTGGCGGGTTGCGATCAACACCTTCGTCTACACCGGCGTCGCGACCTTCCTGAAGATGGTCGGCGGACTCGGTCTCGCGCTTGCCATGAACCAGCACTTCAAGATGAAGAACCTGGTGCGGGCGCTGCTGCTGCTGCCGTTCATCGTTCCAACCGTGCTCAGCACCGTCGCCTGGCTGTGGATGCTCGACCCCGCCTTCAGCGTCGTCAATCGAATGTTGGTGGCGCTCGGCTGGCCCAGGCCCGGCCCGTCCTGGCTCGGCGATCCCACGCTGGCCATGGTCTCGATCATCGTCATCAACACCTGGCGCGGCCTGCCCTTCTACGGGATCACCCTGCTCGCCGGCCTTCAAACGGTGCCTTCCGAACTCTACGAGGCGGCCTCGATCGACGGCGCCGGCGGCTGGGAGCGGTTCCGCTACGTCACCCTGCCGTTGCTGCGTCCGATCATCCTGATCGTCACGCTATTCTCGGTCATCTTCACTTTCGCCGACTTCCAGCTGATCTACGTCCTGACCCACGGCGGCCCGGCGAACGCCACGCAGCTGTTTGCAACCTACGCCTTCGATATCGCGATGGGCGCCGGCCAGCTCGGGCTCGGCGCCTCGGTCGCGCTGGCGATGCTGCCGGCGCTGGCGCTGTTGATCGTTGCGCTCACCATCTATCTCAGGAGGGAGTGATGGTCACCGGCGAAGGACGCATCAGGCAGGCGTTAAGGGTATGGCTGCCGATCGGCTTCTTTCTCGTGGTGGCGCTGTTTCCGTTCTACTGGATGGCGATCACGTCGATCAAGCCGAACTCCGAGCTCTACAACAAGAACGTGATGCCGCTGATCGTGCATGCGCCGACGCTCAAGCACTATGTCGACCTGCTGACCAAATCGAGCTTCCTGTTGTGGACCTGGAACACGATGCTGGTGGCGGTGGTGGCCACCGCGATCTCGCTGATCCTCGGCACCATGCTCGCCTATCCGCTGGCGCGCATGCGCTTTGCCGGATCGTCCCTGATCGCCATGACCATCGCGGCGATCTACCTCGTGCCGCAGCCGCTGCTGTTCATCCCGCTCGCCGACGTCATCAACCACCTCAATCTCGGCAACACCCTGACCGCCGTGATCCTGACCTACCCGACCATGCTGGTGCCGTTCTGCGCCTGGCTGCTGCTCGGCTATTTCAAGACCGTTCCGAAGGAGCTCGAGGAAGCGGCCCGCATCGACGGCGCGAGCCGGGTGCAGACGATGTGGAAGATCTTCCTGCCGCTGTGCACGCCGGGATTCATCTCGGCCGGCATCTTCGCCTTCACGCTGTCGCAGAACGAGTTTCTGTACGCGCTGATCTTCCTGACCAAGAGCTCGGTGCGCACCGTGCCGGTCGGCGTCATCGCCGAACTGATCCGTGGCGACGTGTTTTACTGGGGCCAGCTGATGGCGGGTGCCCTGCTCGGCTCGATCCCGGTGGCGCTGATCTACTCGTTCTTCGTCGAGCACTACGTCGCCGGCCTCACCGCCGGTTCGGTCAAGGCGTGAGCGCGCAAGGCGTCTGCTCGCATACTCCGAAGACTGAATCGTCCTTCGTCATGGCCGGGCTTGTCCCGGCCATCCACGTCTTTCTTGCACGTTTGAGACAAAGACGTGGATGCCCGGGACAAGGCCGGGCATGACGAGCTTGATGTAAGCGCCACTTGAGCCGTTCACGCCGCATCCGCAGCCATGCGCGCTTTCACGATCTTGTCGGGATTCTGCACGGGCTCGCCGCGCTTGATCTTGTCGACATTCTCCATGCCCGCGATGACCTTGCCCCAAACCGTGTACTGCTTGTTGAGGAAGGAAGCGTCGTCGAAGCAGATGAAGAACTGGCTGTCGCCGGAGTCCGGGCTTGCCGCGCGGGCCATCGAGGCGGTGCCGCGCACATGCGGCTCGTTGTTGAACTCGGCCTTGAGCTTCTTGCCGGAGCCGCCGGTGCCGGTGCCATGCGGGCAGCCGGTCTGCGCCATGAAGCCGTCGATGACGCGGTGGAACACGATGCCGTCATAAAAGCCCTCGCGCACCAGCTCCTTGATCCGCGCGACATGGTTGGGAGCAACATCCGGGCGCATCTCGATGGTGACGGGGCCCTGCGTGGTCTCGAGGATCAAAGTATTTTCGGTGACAGCCATGCTTGCTTCTCTCGTGGTTTACGGGGATGGAACTTGACCGCGAACGGGTGGCCGGCAACCGCGCCGCCCATGCTTTCGGTAAATGGCATCGGCGTGCAGCGTTGCAATGCCTCCATGACGGCGACGCGGTAGGCCAAGCGATCGTTGTCATCGGCCTCGGCTGATTCATAGGTGATCTTGGGACGTCCCAGGATCGCGCCTGACCGGTTAAAGCTGACGATGATCGTGATGTCCATCGGCCTCGCGCGCGAGGCCGGCGGCGGTTTCCAGCAGGTGCCGAGCCGCTCGAACACGTCCTTGATGGTGTTGACCTGCTTGTCCTCCGCATCGGCAGGGTAGATGGCGGCGACCAGGAGCAGCGCGGCGACAACGGTAAACTTGCTCGCCATCTGCCGCTCCCAAGGGTCACTTCATATCGGAGGCGACCTGCACCTTGACCATCTTGTCGGGATTGGCCGGCGGCTCGCCCTTGTTGATCCTGTCGACCACGTCCATGCCGGCCACGACATCGCCGATCACGGTGTACTTGCTGTTGAGGAAGGAGGCGTCCGCAAAGCAGATGAAGAACTGCGAGTTGGCGGAGTCGACGCTCTGCGCGCGCGCCATGCCGACCGTGCCGCGCTTGAACGGCTCGCTGGAGAACTCCTGTTTCAGGTTCGGATATTTCGACCCGCCGGTGCCGTTGAAATTCGCTCCGTCGCCGGTCTGCGCCATGAAGCCGTCGATCACGCGGTGGAACGGCACGTTGTTGTAATAGCCGTCGCGCGCCAGCTGCTTGATCCGCTCGGCGTGCTTGGGCGCGAGATCGGTGCGCAACGCGATCACGATGCGGCCCTTGGTGGTGTCGATCACGATCGCATTGCTCTTGTCGAGATTGGCGGGCAGTTTTTGCGCCAGCGCGGGCGCGGCCAGCACCAGGGCTGCGAGGATGGCGAGAACTCGGATCATGCAAACTCCGATTGATGATTGAGGTGCTCCGGGACGGCCTATTATTCGCAAAACCGGATGCAATTTTTGCGAAGGCTATTTGGCGAATTTGGCTTTCAGGCCGGCGGCGACGGAGGCGGGCACGAACGGCGCGACGTTGCCGCCCATGGCGGCGATCTGACGCACCAGTGTGGCGGTGATCGGGCGGACGCCGGGCGATGCCGGGAGGAAAACGGTCTGAACGTCCGGCGCCATGGTCTGGTTCATGCCGGATATCTGCATCTCGTAGTCGAGGTCGGTGCCATCGCGCAGGCCGCGGATCATGATGGTCGCGCCGGCCTTTTGCGCCGCGGCCACGGTCAGATTGTCATAGGTCGCCGCCTCGATGGCGCAGCCGGCCTTGGCTCCGACAGGGCCGAACACGTCCTTGATCATCGCAAGGCGCTCTTCCACCGAAAACAGCGGCTTCTTGCCGGGATTGACTCCGATCGCCACGACCAGGCGGTCGCAGAGCCCGACGGCCTGACGGACCACGTCGAGATGGCCATTGGTGACGGGATCGAACGAGCCGGGGTAGTAGGCGACGCGGGGCATCGCCCTCCCTAGCGCGCCTGCATTTGCGCGGCAAGCCGCTGGCGCGCCATCTAGTGGAGCGGATTTGACGTTCGCTACCCTGCTGGCCGGGACCTTGGAAAGCGAACGTCAAATCCAAAGCGCCACTAGAATCAATATTTTGCTAGTGGTCCTCTGATTCCAACATTCGCAAACGTGCCCGCAGGAATGGGATGCGAATGTTGGAATCGGACCACTAGTACCGCCGATCTGAAGTCCCTGACACACTCGTGGCGAAATCGGGTTCAGGGACTTCAGATCGAAAGCGGTACTAGAATCATAGGTTGCTAGTGCCCATGACTTTCCGAAGTTCGTGAACGGTCGTGCGGCAATGGAGCACGAACTTCGGAAAGTGGGCACTAGCGCATTGTCTTCATCGACTGACGACTTTCAACGCAACGTCATCGCCGGCATGGGATAGGGGAAATTCGAGATCGCGCACGCTTTCCGCGGCATGTGTGAGATAGCGGAAGCTGGCGATATCGGCCGGCTTTCCGACGAGATACCCCTGAATCTGATCGCAGAGTTCGGAGCCCAGGAAACTCAGCTCCTCGCCGGTCTCGACACCTTCCGCCAGCACCGGCAGATTGAGCCCGCGCCCGATGCCGAGCACCGCGCGCACGATGGTCGCCGCCTGTTCGTTGGCGTTGACCGCCTTGATGAAGGAGCCGTCGATCTTGATCTTGTCGAACGGGAAGGCCCGCAG
>Ga0070741_10013208_pt1 | contig 14667 bp, 13 predicted proteins | sample Coa_R1_4_FD_66440 | JGI IMG/M metagenome (GOLD analysis project Ga0070741, IMG submission 66440) | Surface soil microbial communities from Centralia Pennsylvania, which are recovering from an underground coalmine fire - Coalmine... | ecosystem: Environmental > Terrestrial > Soil > Unclassified ...
CAGCACGTACTGCATGTACAGCGCCGAGATGAAGAACCAGGCGAACATCGCCGCGGCCCACAGCACCCCGACCGCGTTCGCGACGCTGACGTTGCGCGACGCGAACAGCCGCAGCGGCATGAGCGGCGCGGTCACGCGCGCCTCGATGCCGACGAAAACGGCGAGCAGCACCGCCGCCGCCCCGAGGAGGCCGAGCGTCTGCACCGAGCCCCACCCGGCGTCGTTCCCGTCCACGACCGCGTAGACCGCGAGCATCATCGCGAGCGTCACGGCGGCCGCGCCGGCGACATCGAGCGGCACGCGCGCCACGCGCCGGTCGGCGGGCACGAGCGCGAGGCCGAGCGCGAGCACCGCCGCGCCGACCGGAAGGTTGACGAGAAAGATCCAGTGCCAGTTGAGCGCGCCGGTGAGAGCGCCGCCGAGCAGCACGCCGATCGAGCCGCCGCCCGACATCACGAAGCCGAAGATCCCCATCGCCTTCGCGCGCTCGCCCGGCTCGGTGAAGAGATCCATGATCAGCGCCATCGCCACCGCCGACACGACCGCCCCGCCGATGCCCTGAACCGCGCGCGCCGCCACCAGCATCGCCTGCGAGCCCGCGAGGCCGCACGCGAGCGACGCGAGCGTGAACGCCACGATGCCGCCGAGGAACAGGCGGCGCTTGCCGAACAGGTCGCCCAGCCGGCCGCCGAGCATCAGGAACCCGCCGTAGGTCAGCATGAAGGCGTTCACGACCCAGACGAGCGCCGTCTGCGAGAACCCGAGGTCCTCGCGGATCGACGGCAGCGCGACGTTCACCACCGTCGAGTCGAGGACGATCATCAGGTCGCCCAGGCACAGCACCACCAGGGCGACCCAGCGCTTGCGGCCATCCATCATTTCTTCTTCCCGTAGCTCTTTTCCATCTCGCGGAACTTGTCGACCGCCTCGCTCTTGCCGAAGTCCTCGAGCTCGAAGAACCGGCGCACCTCGATCTCGCAATCGCCGCCGTCGATCGTCGGGTTGGGGAAGCGCCGCGTCCACTCGAGCGCCTCCTCGCGCGACTTCACCTGGATGATGGTGTAGCCGGCGATCAGCTCCTTCGACTCGGTGAAGGGGCCGTCGACCACCGTGCGCTTGCCGCCCTGGTAGCGGACGCGCCAGCCCTTCGAGCTCGCCTGCAGCCCCGAGGCGTCGAGCAGGACGCCCGCCTTGGCGAGCTCCTCGTGGTACTTCTGCATCTCCGCGATCAGCTTTTCCGGGGGCATCACGCCCGCTTCCGAGTCCTTCGTCGCTTTGACTATGATCATGAAACGCATGGCGTTTTCTCCGTGGTCGCGGGCGGGAACCGTTCTCGCCCTTCGACTCTACGACGAACGGGAAACCCGGGAATCGACATCCCCGACGAAATTTTACGAGGGTTCAGGCTTTCAGTCGGGAGACTTCCACGCCGGGTTCCAGGCGACCTCCCACACGTGGCCGTCGGGATCCTGGAAGTAGCCCGCGTAGCCGCCGTAGAAGGTGTCGTGCGCGCGCTTGACGATCCTCGCGCCCGCGCGCTCGGCCTGCGCCATCACGGCGTCGACCTCGACCTTCGAGCCGACGTTGTGCGCGATCGTGAAGTCGGTCGCGCTCGGCGCCGAGCGCACGAGCCCGGTGTCGTGCGCGATGCTCGCGCGCGGCCACAGCGCGAGCTTGAGCCCGGACTGCAGGTCGAAGAACGCGACCGCGCCGTGCTCGAACTGCGTGCCGATGATGCCCTCGGTCGGAAAGCCGAGGCCGTCGCGATAGAAGCGCAGCGAGCGCTCGAGGTCGTCGACGCCGAGCGTGAGCAGGGTGATGCGGGGCTTCATGATGCGGCACGGCCCGGGGTGGATTGCGCACTCTACACCGTCCCACGTCCGCCCACGCCGCCTCGTCCCACCGGCCCAACGCGCGTTCACGTTGTGGTGTACAGGCGCGCGGATGGCCCGGACAATCGCACTCCGGAGCCGTCATCCCGGCGGCTCATCTCACGGGAGCAGGCGGACATGTGCAAGCTATGCGATGCCGGATTTCCGCAGTCCCATTACGGCTCACGGCGCAATTTCCTGAAGACCGCGGCCGCGGCGCCGGTCGCTGCGGCCGGGGCGAATCTGTTCACGGCGCGCACGGCCGCGGCGGCGGGCGCGGGCGATCCGCCGGCCGACGCCGGCCGCGCCGGCCGGCGTTACGTCATCCGCGGCGGCGCCGTCATGTCGATGGACCCGAAGGTCGGCGACTTTCCGAAGGCCGACGTGCTGGTCGAAGGCAAGAAGATCCTCGCCGTCGGCCCGAACCTGCGCGCCGCCGGGGCCGGCGAGATCGACGCGCGCGGGCGCATCGTCATGCCGGGATTCATCGACACGCACCACCACCAGTTCGAGACCGCGCTGCGCAGCTTCCTCGCCGACGGCGTGCTGATCAACGACAACTCGGGGTCGGCGAGCGGCAGCACGACCTACTTCGAGTTCATCCTGCTGACGTTCGCGCCCGTGTACCGGCCGCAGGACGTATACATCAACGAGCTCTTCGGCGGGCTCTCGCAGCTCGACGACGGCGTCACCACGGTGCACGACGTGTCGCAGATCCACCATTCGCCGCAGCACTCGGACGCGGCGATCCAGGCGCTGTTCGACACGGGGCGGCGCGCGGCCTTCGGCTACTTCGAGAGCGCGGGCGCGAACATCCTCGGCACCAATCCCGGCAATCAGTATCCGCAGGACGCGGCGCGCATCAAGCAGCAGTGGTTCTCGTCGAGCGACCAGCTCGTCCACATGATCATGGGCGGCGAGGTCTACCTCGGCGACGTCAGCACCGAGCAGTCGTGGACCATTGGCCGGCAGCTCGACCTGCAGGTCGCGGCGCACATCCTCTCGCCGTTCGGCATCCGCCCGATCATGGACGACCTGGCGCAGGGCAAAGGCGGCAGCAACAAGGACATCGGGATCGGGCCCGACAACCTGTTCATCCACATGACCGGCATGTCCGACGCCGCGTGGCAGCGGGTGAGGGACGCAGGCGCGCAGGTGTCGATCGCCTTCCCGATCGAGATGAACATGCGCCACGGCATGCCGCCCATCGTCCGCATGCAGAGCATGAGCACGCCGCAGAGCCCGTTCGAGCCCTCGCTCAGCGTCGACGTCGAATGCACGCTGACCGCGGACTTCTTCACGCAGATGCGCTCGTGCATGAACCTGCAGCGCATGATCGTCAACCAGATGATCCTCGACAGCCCGAACGGCAACCAGAACCTGCCCGATCCGCGCAACTGGGAGCTGCCGCAGTCCGCGCAGACCGTCCCCGGCCCGTTCCCCTACTGGCCCACGCCGCCCGCCGGCATCCCGGCGCCGCTCACCACGCGCGACGTGCTGCGCTACGCCACGATGAACGGCGCCAAGGCGCTGCGTCTCGACGGCAAGGTCGGCTCGCTCACGCCCGGCAAGGAGGCCGACATCCTCATTCTCGACGCCGAGGCGATCAACGTCGCGCCGCTCAATCAGGTGCCGGGCGCCGTCGTGTCGCTCATGGACCGCACCAACGTCGAGACCGTGATCGTCGCCGGCAAGGTGCGCAAGTGGAAGGGAAAGCTGCTCGACGTCGACCTGCCGCGCCTGCGGCGGCAGCTCGAGGAGTCGCGCGACTACATCTTCCAGGCGGCGAAGGTGCCGCAGGACCTGTTCGGCGCGCAGTGAGGCGGGCGGAGGCGGATCCGGGGCGCCCGGACCGGGAGCCCCGGGGTCAGAGATCGGCGGGCCGCCGAGCGCACGCCTGCATACCGAGGCCTCAGCGTTCGGGCTGCGCCGGCGGGCACGGCTTCGCCCTGCGAGGCTGGCCGAGGAACGTGGTGATCTGCCCGGCGATCCCCTTGTTCTCGTCGATCTTGCCGTAGTTGTCGACGAAGCTCGTGAGCAGCGCGCGGCCGTCGGCTGCTTCCTGCGCGAGGCGCCGGCACTCGCGCGCGGCCGCCTCCGCCGCTTCCCGCCGGGCGCGGGCTTCCGCCGCCAGCCTCTCCTGGCGCTCGCGCTCTTCCTGGGCCTTGCGCGCGGCTTCGGCGGCGAGCCGCGCCTCCTCGGCTTCCCGCGCCTTGCGGGCGGCCGCTTCCCGCGCAAGCTGCTCGGCGCGCTCACGCGCGAGGCGCTCGCGCTCGGCGCGCTCCGCGGCTTCCTTCCGCGCCCTGGCCTGCCGCTCCTCTTCCGCGATCTTCGCGCGGATCTCGGCCTCGGTGATCTGGCGGCACAGCAGGTTGCCGCCGTCGTCATCGAGGGGGCTGGTGCACACCTGCTCGCTGATCTTGCGCTTCGGATCCATCGGCGGCCCGGACGCCCCGCCATCCCACGGATTGCCGGCGCAGCCGGCCGCGAACACGAGGAGGACGACGACGGTAATGTTCCTGTTCATGGCTCTCCCCTCAGCTTGTTGTTGTCGTGCGGCGACAGGACGCCGATTCGACTTCGATGCGAACGATACGCGCGGCGCGCCCGGCGCGCTGCGACACAATACACATCAGCAGCCGGCGCTCGGCACGCCCTCGAAGAAATCCACCACCCCCGTCTCGAGCGAGTACTCCGCCCCGACGATCAGCAGCCCCTCCTCGCGCACCAGCTGCTCGAGGATCTCGGACCCGTGGCGCAGCTGCTCGACCGAGGCGCGCACGTTGGCGCGCGACGCCGCGTCGAGCAGAGCCTCGCGGTCGGCGATGGCGCGCGAGGCGAGCACCGCCTTCACCGACGGGCGCATGCGCTCGACGATGAAGGCGAGGTTGCGCGACTCGACCGCGCTTCCCTGCAATACGTCGAGCGTCGCCTCGACCGCGCCGCACTGGGTGTGGCCCATGACGACGACGAGGCGCGTGCCGAAGCGCGACGCCGAGAATTCGATGCTGCCGATCTGCGACGGCGCGACGATGTTGCCGGCGACGCGGATGACGAACAGATCGCCGAAGCCCTGGTCGAAGACGAGCTCGGCGGGCACGCGCGAGTCCGAGCAGCCCAGGACGACCGCGATCGGATCCTGGCCGTGGACGAGCTCGGCGCGGCGCTCGGGGTGCGAGAGGCCGCCCGCGCCGCGGTTTGCGACGAAGCGGGCGTTGCCCTCGCGAAGTCGGGCGAGAGCCTGGGCAGCGCTCAGCATGCTCCGATATTAGCGCACGATCGCGGACGCGTCGCCGTTCACACCCCGAGATAGCGCTGCAGGACCCCGGGCTGCGCCTTGATCTCCGCCGCCGGCCCCTCGTGGACGATGTGCCCGTTGTTGATGATGTAGACCCGCTGCGCGAGCGCGAGCGTCGCCGCGAGGTTCTGCTCCACGATCGCGATCGTCTGCCCCGCGTCGACGAGCTCGCGGCACACGCGCACCAGCTCGCGCACGATGAGCGGCGCGAGGCCCTCGAACGGCTCGTCGAGCAGGATGATCTTCGGGTCGCGGATCAGCGCGCGGGCGATGGCGAGCATCTGCTGCTCGCCGCCCGAGAGATCGGTGCCGCGGCTGCCGCGGCGCTCTTTCAGCCGCGGGAACATCTCCCAGATGCGGTCGAGCGGCCACTTCTTCTGCGCCGTCAGGCCGGCGAGGACCAGGTTCTCCTCGACGTCGAGGCTGCCGAAGACGCGCCGCTCCTCGTGCACGAGCTGCATCCCGGCGCGCGCGATGCTGTGGCTCTTCTGCCCCGCGATCTCCGCGCCGTCGAGCTTCACCGATCCGGCGCGCGGCGTCACGACGCCCATCAGGCTCTTCAGCGTCGTGCTCTTGCCCGCGCCGTTGCGGCCGAGGAGCGCCACCACCTCGTTCTTCTCCACGCGCATCGACACGTCGAACAGGATGTGCGAGTCGCCGTAGTAGCTGTTGAGGCCGCGGACTTCCAGAAGGCTCATGCGTGCGCCTCCTCCTTCATGCCGCCGAGATAGGCGTCCTGGACCCTGGGATTGCCCTTGATCTCCTCGGGCGTCCCTTCGGCGAGCACGCGGCCCTCCTGCAGCACCGTGATGCGCTCCACGAGCTCGAACAGCGAGTCCATGTCGTGATCGATGATGATCACCGTGCGGCCCTGCGCGATCGACTTCAGCAGCCTGACCGTCTCGACGCGCTCGCGCGGGCTCATGCCGGCGAGCGGCTCGTCGAGCAGCAGCAGGCTCGGCGAGGCGGCGAGCGCGAGGCCCACTTCCAGCCTGCGCTTCTCGCCGTAGGCGAGCTGGGCCACCGGCGTGTCCATGCGCGCGCCGAGGTCGACCAGGTCGAGCGTGTGCTCCACCTGCTCCCGGAGGCCGGGTATCTTCGCCAGGCTACTCAGCAGGTCGAGGCGGAACTTGCCGCGCCGCTCGGCGAGCGCGGCGATCGTCAGGTTCTCGCGCACGGTGAGGCGGTTGAAGAGCTGGTTCACCTGGTAGCTCTTGGTGAGGCCGAGCTGGCACACGTCGGTGACGCTCATGCCGGTGATGTCGCGCCCCTCGAACACGATGCGGCCCGACGTGGGCGCCACCTCGCAGGTGAGCATCTTGAAGAACGTCGACTTCCCCGCGCCGTTCGGGCCGATGATGCCGCGCAGCTCGCCCGCGTTCACGCTGAAGTCGATGCCCGAGTTGGCGATGACGCCGCCGTAATGCTTGGTGAGGCCGGTGGCCAGGAGGATCGGTCCCGAGTACTCGGCGGCGCGGCGCCGGGCGGGCATCGGCTCGGGGCGCTTGCGCGAGACCGGAGCGGCCTCCCTCGGCTCGGCCGCGGCCGCATTGCGCTTGCCGACGACGAGACTCCAGAGGTCCCTGATGCCGCCGATGATGCCCTGGCGCAGGAAGCACACCAGGAGCACGAACACCAGGCCGAGCACCAGCTTCCAGCTCGCGCCGAGGTTGAGCGTCGCCTGCAGGAAGTCCTGCAGGAACAGCCACACCGCCGCACCGACGAGCGGCCCGAACAGCGTGCCGCGCCCGCCGATGGCTGTCTGCATGACGAGCTGGCCCGAGGTGTCGAACGTGAACGCCTCGGGCGGCATGAACGCCTGCAGCACGCCGAGCAGGCCGCCCGCGAGTCCCGCGTAGGCCGCGGCGATCACGAACGCGGTGAGCTTGTAGCCGTGGATGCTGTGGCCGACGGCGGCGGCGCGCAGCGGGTTCTCGCGGATCGCGCGCAGGATCGCGCCCACGGGGGAGCGCACGATCCGCAGCGCGACGACGATGCCGACGAAGTAGCAGAAGGCGAGGAAGGGATACAGCGACCAGCCGGTCGTGAACTCGAGCCTGGCGAAGCCGAGGTGGAGGCTCGGCGTCGGCACGCCGGGCAGGCCGTTCTCCCCGCCCGTCCATTCCGAGAGCGGGTTGAACTCGATGAAATAGAACATCTCGGCGATCGCCACGGTGATCATCGCGAAGTAGATGCCGGTGCGCCGCAGCGCGATCAGCCCGACGAGGTAGCCGACGGCGGCGGCGGCGACCGTGCCGACGACGAGCGCCGTGATCACGTGCGGGAAGCCCGCGCGCGTGAGCAGGTAGGCCGCCACGAAGCCGCCGGTGCCGTAGAGCGCCGACTGGCCGAAGGACAGCAGGCCCGTGTAGCCGAACAGGATATCGAAGCCGATGCCGAACAGGCCCCAGACGAGGATGCGGTTCACCGTGTTCGGCGCGGCGTCCAGGTAGGGCAGCACGAACGGACCGGCGATCAGCGCGAGCGCGAGGACCGTCTCGACGAGGAGCGGCCGGCGCGTGCTGAACAGGCGGTCGGCGTTCATTCGCGGCCTCGCGCTCCGAGCAGGCCGCGCGGCCGCAGCATCAGGACGAGCGTCATCGCCGCGAACAGCATCACGTAGGCGTAGCCCGGATTCACCATCGACGTGAGGCTGATGATCTCGCCGGCGATCAGGCCGCCGAGCACCGCGCCGGGGAAGGAGCCGACGCCGCCGATCACCACCACGACGAAGGTCTGGACCAGGATCGCCTCGCCGACGTCCGGGCTGAGCGAGACGATCGGCGCGTTGATGATCCCGGCGAAGCCGGCGGCCATCGCGCCGATGCCGAACACCACCATGAACACCCGGTCGACGTTGATGCCGAGCGAGTCGACCATGACCGAGTCCTCGATGCCCGCGCGCACGATCATCCCGAGGCGCGTCCGGTAGAGCACGAGGAACAGCGCGAGCAGCGCGATCGCGCAGATGCCGACCACCGCGAGGCGGTAGGTCGGGTAGAACATGAAGCCCATGTTCGAGATGCCGGCGAAGAGCGGCGGCGGCGGCATCGTCTGCGACGCGCTCGAGAAGAAGAAGCGCACCGTCTCGACGAACACGATCGCGAGGCCGAAGGTGACGAGCAGCTGGTCCTCGTGCGGCCGGGCGTAGAAGAAGCGGATCACCACCCGCTCCATGACGATGCCGACGAAGAGCAGCGCCGCGGTGCCGGCCAGCACCGCGACGACGAACGAGCCCGTGGCCTGGTAGGCCGCGTAGCCCGCGTAGCCGCCCAGCATGAACATCGCGCCGTGCGCGAGGTTGAGCACGCCGAGCGTGCCGTAGATGATCGTCAGGCCCGAGCTGATGAGCGCGAGCAGCAGCCCGAGCGCCAGGCCGTTGAAGAGCTGCGAGACGAAATTGCCCCAGGTGATCAAGCGGGTCCCCGAAAAAACGACGGGCATCCCGGCCCTGCCGGGATGCCTCGTCGGCTGCCTACCTGCCTAGTTTATTTCAGGTGTAGTCGCCGAGCTTGCAGCCGAACTCGTCCGGCTTCTGCATGAGCGGCGCGCCGGGGACGATTTCCTCGACCTGCCAGAAGTCCTCCTTGTTCTTCATGTCGGAGGCCTTCTTGCCCTGGACGATGATCACCGGACGCACCAGCTGGTGGTCTTCCTTGCGGAAGTACACCTCGCCCACCGTGGACTCGAGCTTGCGCCCTTCCTCGTAGGACTTGATCACGTCGGGCGGATAGAAGCTGCCCGCGTGCTCGACCGCGTCGGCCCACAGCGCGAAGCTCATGTAGGCGTTGTTCGCGCCCCACTCCGGGTTGTAGCCCCACTTCTTGCGGAAGGCCTCGACGAACATCTTGGCGAGCGGGTACTTGTCCTCGAGCGTCCACCAGAAGTCGGTCGCCGCGTACACGCCGGCGAGCAGGTTGCCGCCGACCTCGGGGGCGAGGAACGGGATCTGGTAGGGCACCACCAGCTTCATCTTGTCGAGGATGCCGAACTTCTGCGCCTGCTGGATCGACAGCACCGCGTCGCGGCCCCAGTTGACGTTGACGAGCAGGTCGGCGCCCGAGTTGGCGATGTTCAGCAGGTACGACGAGTAGTCGAGCGCGCCGAGCGGCGAGACCTGGTTCGTCACCATCTTCCAGCCGCCGTGCTCCGTCAGGTAGTCGTTCACCGACTTGGTGACGGTATGGCCGTAGGTGTAGTCCGGCGTCATGAACGCCGCCTTCTTGTTCTTGCCGTAGGCCTTGAGCAGCACCGGGCCGATCGCCGCGGCGGCGGTCTGGCCGTAGAAGTTCTGGCGGAAGCCGTAGCGCACGCAGTCCTTGCCGGTGGTGTCGTTCGAGCCGGAGATGCCGGTGACGTAGAGCACCTTCTCGCGCTGCGCGAGCTTGTTCAGCGCCACCGCGACCGCGCTCGAGGTCGAGCCGGTCATGAGCATGACCTTGTTCTCGGTGATGAAGCGCTGCTCGGCCTGCACCGCGTCGTTCGGCTTGGCGGCCGAGTCGGCGACGACCAGCTTCAGCTGCTTGCCGAGCACGCCCCTCTTCGTCTTGGTCGAGATGCGCTTGATCAGGGGGTTGCCCTGGTTGATGTGCTCGACCGCGAGCTGCCAGCCCTTCAGCTCGTCCTCGCCCTGCACCGCGTAGGTGCCCGTGCGCGGCACGGCCACGCCGATGGCGACCTCCTTGCCCTTGGCGCCGTCGGGCCAGGTGCCGATGGCCGGATGCTGCTGCGCCAGGGCCTCCGAGACGAAGCCCGGCAGCGCCAGGCCGCCCGCGATGCCGAGGCCGGCGCGCATGAAGTCCCGGCGGGTCGGGCCGTCCGGGTTCCCGTTGCGATCCTGCATGAAGTCCTCCTCGTGTATGCCGGTGGAATATATCGTGGAACGATATACTGGGAATATATCGCGGGACGATATTACCGCATTCGGGCCGCCCATGCTAAAACGGGCGGCCGGGGGCCTACCGTGACCACGCCGTGTATCTGAAGCGGGCCGAGAAGCGATTCCATCTGAGCACCCGCGACTACGCGCGGCTGGCGGGGTTCCGCCATGCGCTGCGCGGGTTCCTGCGCTTCAGCGAGGCCGCCGCGGGCCAGCTCGGGCTCACGACCCAGCACTACCAGGCGATGCTGGTGCTGCGCGGCTGGCCAGAGAGCGGGCGCGTCACCATCGCCGACCTGGCGCAGCAGCTGCTCATCAAGCACAACAGCGCGGTCGGCCTGGTCGACCGGCTGGTGGAGGAAGGCCTGATCGCGCGCGAGCCCTCGAGCGCCGACCGGCGCAAGGTCGAGCTGCGGCTCACCCCGAGCGGCCGCAAGGTGCTCGCCAAGCTCGCCGCGATGCACCGCGGCGAGCTGCAGCGCATCGGGCCCTTCCTGAGGCGCTTCTTCTCCGAGATCTCGCGGCCGGGGGCCCGGCGCGCGAAGTAGCCCGGCGGCTTACCGCCCGAGGATATCCGTCAGCTCTTTCCTCGAGACGATCCCGCGCACCCACTGGAACGACCCGCCGTCGCGCATCGCGACCGCGGCGTCGCGCACCGCCGCCCACGCGAGGCGCGCGAGCGCTCCGCCGACGCTGACGCGCTTGACGCCCGCCTCCTCGAGCTGCCGCAGCGTGAGGTCGGGGTCGGCGAGCCCCATCACGACGTTGACCGGCTTCGGCACCGCGGCCGCGAGCCTGCGGATCGTCTCGAGGTCGCGCAGCCCGGGCGCGTAGAGCACGTCGGCGCCCGCGTCGGCGAACGCGCGCAGCCGCCGCACGGTGTCGTCGAAGTCGGGCCGCCCGTGCAGATAGTTCTCGGCGCGCGCGACGAGCGTGAACGGGAACTCGAGCGAGCGCGCGACGCGGGCCGCCGCGGCGACGCGCGCCACCGCGAGATCGAAGTCGTAGATCGGGCGGGCCGCGTCGCCGCTCGCGTCCTCGATCGAGCCGCCGACGAGGCCGGCCGCCGCGGCGAGGCGGATGGTCTCGCTCGCCTCGCCGGGATCGTCGGCGTAGCAGTTCTCCAGGTCCGCGCTCACCGGCAGATCGGTCGCCTCGGCGATCTCGCGGGCGTTGGCGAGGATCTGCTCGCGCGAGAGCGTGCCGTCGCGGCGCCCGAGCGAGTTCGCGTGCCCGAGGCTCGTCGTCGCGAGCGCCTCGAACCCGAGCGAGGCGAGCAGCTTCGCCGAGCCCGCGTCCCAGGGGTTCGGGATGACGAAGATGCCGGGGCGCTCGTGCAGCGCGCGCAGGGCGCGGCCTTTTTCGGCTTGAGTCGGCATGTCAGCTCCTGGAGATCTTCAAGGGATGAAGTAGGTCCACGCCACGTGCACGACCTTGCCGGAGGCGTCGACGTGGACGTCCAGCTGCTGCTGGCCGCCCCACTCGTACTCGAGCTTGTAGCGCGCGACCCCCGCGACCACCTCCGGCCCGCCGCAAAACGGCCGCCCGAACCGCGGCACCCATTCGTCGATCGACTGCCCGAGCCCGACACCGGCGCCGAGCGGCGCCTTGGCGTCCGACACCTCGGCCGCCCAGATCGAAAGCCGGTCCGGCGCGGATTCGTCCGCGTGCGTGATGATCCTGAATCCCGGATAGCTCCAGGTCGTCTCGATGAGGAACGCCTTGGGAGGTCTTTCCTGGTAATCGGCCGGGATCTTCTCCGAGCGCGTGCCGGCGGGCGCTCCCAGCCGCCCGATCAGCTCGCGGCGCGAAAAGACCTCGTCCCTCCGGCCGGAGCCCGGGTCCTTCAGCGTGAAGCGGTCCCGGCCGAACTCCTGGAGACGGCGCTCCTCGTCGGCCGTCCGTGACTTGGGCTGCTCGCCGCTCGCGCACGTCCACCACGGGCTCTGCGCCTTTCGCGCCGTCTCCACCGCCGCGCGGTGCTGCGGATGAATGGGATCGCGCACCGCGTCGGCCGACAGCTTCGTCCGCTCGTATTCCTGCGGGTCGGCGCGGTAGAGCCGGTAGATCCTCTCGGCGTGGGCCACGTCCTCCTTCGACCACGCGATCCCGCCCGTCCAGGTGACGATGATCGGGAACCCGTACTGCTCGAGAAGGTCGACGACCAGCTTCGGCACGTTCGCGGCGGGGTATTCGTTCTTGATCACGAGCGGCGCGAGGTAGCGCTGCGGGTCGGATTTGAACGCGGTCCAATCCACCAGGTCGACTCCGGGCCGCACGACGCGCTGCGCGAACTCCTCGCGCGCCGCTCCCGGGACGAGCACCATCCTCCAGTACGGCGTTTGCAGCATGTACCGGACGACGAACCGGGTGTCCTGCGCGAGCGCGTTCTGCGCGAGGAACGAGGCCGCGGCCGCGAGGAGCAGCGGTGCGGAGATTTTCATGCTCCAGCGTCAGGCGGCTTCATTGCCACCCCCCCCTGCACGGGATATTTTCCTGAACCTTTGCACGGACCACCGACTTAACCTGATATCGCCTCGAAGTAAGAGCCGATCCCCAACGCCTAGACGATCCGACTTAGCTCCGACACGTGATTCGAAAGAATCACGTGCCTCCAGCCGGCAGCGGCCAAGGTCTTCAGACCCGAAACCGTGTCTCCCCAGATCAGGTAGCGCATCGCTACGTGCCTATCTCGAACGCGCGGTTAAGTGTCGTGCGGATAGGCTCCCTGAGCGACGTGGTGAGGGCACGGCGGTTTGGTCAATTGTCATCGCTCTTACGCCACGACGGTAGCCAGCCCGCCGGAGCTCTACCACAAAAGGCCACGTGGCCGAACAACCATACGAAGTATGTGCCGACCGCGTAAAAGAAAAGAACAAACCACACGGGGGCTGCCGTCCCGCCCTGCGTCAGCAAGGAGTACGTCGTCAGCGTCAATGCGAACACCCCGCAAAGGACGAAGAACCATGCGCCGGCTCTGGCCACTGCGGAAACGGGCTGGTTCGACCAAGGCGCTTTGCGAGGATCGAGAGACATGACACCTAACGTTCGCGCTGAGCGGCGCGCCGCGGTAGAGGGCGGGCTAGGACGCGCCGCTTCTCGGCGCGTCCGCTCTCGAACGCGCTGTCAGGCCACCTCCGCTCAGTCATTCTTTTCAGCCCTCGGCGCCTCCGGTTGCGGGTTGCTCGACGGCGGCCGAAGACCCCAGCCAACAACACTACCAGCCAAACCGATTCCGAAACCCACCCAACCAACGGTCGGGCCGACGACATCGAGCCAGCTCAACACAATCAAGACGGTGCCGATGGCCCACAACCACCACGCGATTTGATTTCGGTTCATATGCGCTCGATGTGGTTAACGTTGGAGTTGTGCGGCATAGCCGAGCTCCAGAAGTACGGACGCGTCGTCACGGTGCCGTCGGCGGCGACGTCGACCGGCCGGGCGCGACGAGCTTCATGCTTCCCCCTTTACCGTGGAATCCTGCCGGATCCGGCCTGAAGCACGGTACGGGTCGCGGACCGCGCCGTCAACTGTCGAATTTGTCAGTCCGTCCCGCCCTACCCCGCGCGCCGCGCGATGTACGCCTTCACGGCCTCGGCGTCGATGTTCATCACCTCGACTTTCTGCGGCCGCTTCTCGAGGTCCTCGAAGCTCTCCGGCCGCTCGGGCTCGCGACCGAGCGCCTCGCGGATCGTCTCGGCGAACTTCGCGGGCTTCGCGGTCTCGAGGCACACGAGCGGGACGCCCGCCTCGCGGTATTCGAGGCCGACCTTGACGCCGTCGGCGGTGTGCGGGTCGATCATCGTGCCGTACTTCTCGTGCACGCGCCGGATGGTGGCGACGCGGTCGGCGTGGGTGCTGCGCCCCGAGACGAAGCCCGTGTCGGCGACGCGCGCGAAGTCGACCGTGCCGCCGAGGTCGAACGCGCCGTCGCGCTCGAGCCTCGCCCACAGCGCCTTCACCTTGTCGTACTCGCGCTCGACGAGGTCGCAGACGTAGCGCTCGAAGTTCGACGACTTCGAGATGTCCATCGAGGGGCTCGAGGTCGCGTGCACCTCCGCCGCCTTGCGCACGCGGTAGCGGCCGGTGCGGAAGAACTCGTCGAGCACGTCGTTCTCGTTGGTCGCGACGACGAGGCGCCGGATCGGCAGGCCCATCTGCTTCGCGACGAAGCCGGCGTAGACGTTGCCGAAGTTGCCCGAGGGCACCGAGAACGACACCGGCTCGCCGTTCTTCTTCGTCGCGGCGAAGTAGCCCTTGAAGTAGTACACCGCCTGCGCCGCGACGCGCGCCCAGTTGATCGAGTTGACCGCGCCGATCGCGTGCCGCGACTTGAACGCGGCGTCCGCGTTCACCGCCTTCACCAGGTCCTGGCAGTCGTCGAAGACGCCGCGGATCGCGATGTTGTGGATGTTCGCGTCCCGCAGCGAATACATCTGCGCCGCCTGGAACGCGCTCATGCGGCCGTGCGGCGAGAGCATGAAGACGCCGATGTTCTTCTTTCCGCGCAGCGCGTACTCCGCGGACGAGCCCGTGTCGCCCGAGGTCGCGCCGAGCACGTTCATCCGCGCGCCGCGCTTCGCGAGGACGTGCTCGAAGAGGTTGCCGAGGAGCTG
>Ga0070741_10013209_pt1 | contig 14667 bp, 14 predicted proteins | sample Coa_R1_4_FD_66440 | JGI IMG/M metagenome (GOLD analysis project Ga0070741, IMG submission 66440) | Surface soil microbial communities from Centralia Pennsylvania, which are recovering from an underground coalmine fire - Coalmine... | ecosystem: Environmental > Terrestrial > Soil > Unclassified ...
CCCACATGCAGCGCGGCGGCTCGATCATCAACACGGCGTCGGTCAACGTCGACCAGCCGAAGCCGACGCTCGTGCCGTACGCGACGACGAAGGGCGCGATCGCGAACTTCAGCGCCGGCCTCGCGCAGCTCCCCGGCGACCGCGGCATCCGCGTGAACTCGGTCCTGCCGGGGCCGGTCTGGACGCCGCTGATCCCCTCGACGATGCCGCCGGACCAGGTCGAGGGCTTCGGCGAGAACGTTCCGCTCGGCCGAGCGGGCCAGCCGGCGGAGCTGGCGCCGATCTACGTCCTCCTCGCTTCGGACGAGGCGAGCTACATGTCGGGCGGCGCGTACCCCGTGACGGGCGGGAAGCCTGTGCTCTGACGCCGCGCGGCTCTCAGCGTCTCCTGCGCGCAGGGAGCGCGTGCGATTGTCGAGCCGGGCCCTACGCCTTCTTCGAGGAGGTGTTGAACGCGACGGCGGCGCGAACGAGCGCCTTCAACGCCTTCTCGTCGATCGGCTCGCCTTCGTGGATGTCGATCGCTCTCCGCGTGTTGCCCTCGAGGCTCGAGTTGAAGAGGCCGGAAGGGTCTTCCAACGATGCGCCCTTCGCGAACGTCAGCTTCACGACCTTCTTGTACGTCTCGCCGGTGCAGATGATCCCGTCGTGCGACCAGACCGGGACCCCCCGCCACTTCCACTCCTCCACCACGTCCGGGTCGGCCTCCTTGACGAGCTTCCGGACGTGCGCGAGCGTCTCGCCCCGCCAGTCGTCGAGCTCCGCGATCCGCATGTCGATCAGCTCCGAGGGGGAAGCCATGCCGGCTTCCTATCGCAACCGGCGCACCTCGTGCCGGCGCCTGCGGATGACGGCTTGCGGCAAGGCGGGCCCGGAACCGCGAAGGATCCGAGCCCGACCGAGTCGATTCGATCAGCGGAAGAAGCCCGGGGGCCCGCCCAACGGCCGCGTCTCGACGCTCAGGGCGTTGAAGCTCTCGTCGAGGACGACCTCGACATGCGACCCGTCCGTCTTCGTGACGTGAACCTCGTAGGCGGCCGCCGAGTTGCTGCTGTCCGTCTCGGTCGTGGCCGAGTCGGCCGTCCCGCCGCCGACCTTGGCCAGAGCAGCGGCTTTTGCCTTCGCAGCGGTGTCACCCGTGAGCGGGGTCTCGCCGTTGCCCGGGCCGCCGTGCCCGAAGTCGCCGTGGTGGCCGCCGCCCTGGACGACGGCGAAGGAGCTGTCGAGGTGAATCTCGGCGGTGCTGCCGTCGGGCTTCGTGACCGTCACCTCGTAGCCGGTGCCGGGGACGTCCGTCGTGACGGCGCCGGCGGTGCCGCCGCCGGCGGCCTTGACCGCCGCGGCCTGCGCCTTGGCGGCCGCGTCTCCGGTGACGGCCTTCTCTGTGTCTTCGTGCGCAGGTGTGCCGTGCGCCGGGAATGCGGGCTGTGAGCTCGACGTCGGGGTGGTCGTCGTGGTCGTCGCTTTCGCCGACGAACCGGCGCCGGCCGCGAGCGCGGCGCCGCCGAACGCGCACGCGGAGAGTGCGACGACGCCTGCCAGGAGCTTGATTGCCATTCGGGTCATGCGGTCCTTTCGTCGCTTTCGGTGTTCTCCGACTGAACCAGCCGCGCTTGAGAAGACGGTGAGGGAGCACTGAGAAAGCGGTGGGAAGACCGTGTGAGAGCTCGGGGACAGCGGACCGAACCGAAGCGCCGCCCCCTGCGAATGAGCCGCGACACGAGACGAGCGCCGAGGCTCCCTGCCGTAAAGGAGGCACAGATGGCCCGCTGGACACGACTGTTGACCCGCTCCGAGTGGTTCCGTCTCGCCGGCTTCGGCGGTGCCGTCCTCTTCCTGCACCTCCTCGGCTGGGGCCTCTTCCTCTACTACGCCCGTCACAACCCGGCGCTCGCGGGCCTCGGATCACTCGCCTATACGTTCGGTCTCCGGCACGCGTTCGACGCCGACCACATCGCCGCGATCGACAACACGACGCGCAAGTTCCTGCAGGACGGCAAGCGCTCGATGGGGGTCGGCTTCTTCTTCTCGCTCGGCCATTCGACGATCGTCTTCTCGCTCGCAGCCGGCCTGGCCGTCGCCGCGAAGACCGTCAACTCGAAGATCCCGAGCTTCCAGGACTACGGCGGCTACGTCGGCGCGTCGGTGTCCGGGACCTTCCTGCTCCTGATCGGGCTGCTCAACCTCGCGGTGCTGCTCGACATCCTCGGTGTCTTCCGGCAGATGAAGCGCGGCCTCTACAACGAGCAGAAGCTCGAGCACGCCCTCCAGAGCCAGGGACTGATGAGCCGCTTCTTCCTGAAGCGCGTCGGCGACCGGATCGACGCAAGCTGGAAGATGTATCCGCTCGGAGCTCTGTTCGGGCTCGGCTTCGACACCGCGACCGAGATCGGCCTGCTCGCGGTCGCAGCCGGCGTCGCCACGCACCAAGTCCCGTTCCTCGCCGTCGTCTCGCTGCCGATCATCTTCGCCGCCGGGATGAGCCTGATGGACACGGCCGACGGGGCCTTCATGAGCCACGCCTACGGCTGGGCGTTCTCGAACCCGATCCGCAAGGTGTACTACAACATCACCGTCACGAGCCTGAGCGTCGCAGTCGCACTCGTGATCGGCATGATCGAGCTGCTCCAGGTGGTGGCGGCGAAGCTCTCCCTCGACGGAGGGTTCTGGTCGGTTCTCGACAACCTCGACTTCGGCCGCATCGGCTACGTCGTCGTCGCGATGTTCATCGGGACGTGGGCCTTCTCGCTCATCGTCTGGAAGACGCGCCGCATCGAGGCCCGGTGGGGCACGATGATCAACCGCGGCTAGCGGACGCCGCCTCGAGCACGGCGGGGTCGCTCAAGACGTTCGCCCGCCATGACCGCGGGATGTGGTCCAGGCCGACGTCGTCATCGCGCCCGAGGACGAGCGCAAGGACGCGCGGGGGCGTCAAGGGGAGGCGGCTCACCGGTCGTTTCACCGCGTCGGCGACAGCGCAGGCGACCGCGGCGCCGACGGCGAGAATGGGGACTTCGCCGGCGCCTTTCGCGCCCATCGGCCCGCACGAAGGCGCTCCCTCGTACAGCTCCGTGTCGACTGCAACGACGTCACCGGCGAGGGGCAGACGGTACGTGCCGAACCCCAGCTGTCGGATCCGGCCGTCGCCGTCGATCGTGATCTCCTCGTGCAGGGCGTACCCGAGGCCCTGGACCACGCCCCCTTGGATCTGGCCCTCGACCGCACGAGGGTTGATCGCCCGGCCGACGTCCTGCACGACGCGGTACGCGAGAACCTCGACGTGGCCGGTCGCGGGGTCGACCGCGACGTCGCACTCGTGGACCGCGAACACCGGGAGATCGAGGGCCTCGACCATATGCCCGACGGCGCACCCCGGCATCGCCTCGGCGCCGGGAGCGGCGAACGCGCCCGTACCCGAGATCGGCCCGCTCGCCTCGTGCGCGTGCGCGACGACCTCCGCGATCGGCACGCGCGTGCTCGGCGTCCCCACGACTCCAACCGTGCCGTCGGTGAGCTCGAGATCGAGTGGTGAAGCCTCGAGAAGGTCCGCGGCGGCGTCGAACAGCTTGCGGCGCACCTCCGCGCACGCCGCCGTGCTTGCCGCGCCGAGCGACACCGTCGTGCGGCCGCCGCCGACGCCGCTGTCGAATCCTGCAGCGTCGGTGTCCGCCGCTTTCACGATCACGTCGGACGGATCGAGCCCGAGCTCGGCGGCGACGATCTGCGGCAGGGCCTGAACGAGCGACCCCGATCCGACTTCGACGCCGGCGGTGATCAGCGTCGCGCTGCCGTCGGGGTTCACATTCACGGTCGCGGAAGACGGCCCGACGAAGACGAACCACGTCCCGACCGCGACGGAGGTGCCGTACAGCCGTCCGTCGTCGCGCGGCGGCGGACACTCGCCGCGGAGCCGGATCATGCGGTCGAGCATCGGGACGAGCACATCGCCCTCGAACCGCTGGCCGGTCGCCCCGAGATCGCCGTCTCCGATCAGGTTCCGCCGCCGGAACTCCCACCGGTCCATGCCGATCGCCGCGCAGATCTCGTCGGTGTGCCGCTCCAGCGCGAACGTGCAGTACACGCCGTTGCAACAACGGAACGCGCCCGTCGGCGGCGTGTTCGTGTAGACGGCGCGGCTCACCAGCCGCACCGCCCCGAGGCGGTAGTTCCCCATCAGCGTGTGCGCCGTCATCGTCGTCAGAAACGTCTGCTCGCCCCCATAGGCGCCGCAGTCCATCAACGCGACGGCCTCACGGGCGACGATCTCTCCGTCACCGGTGACCGCGGAGCGAATGAAGATCTCGGCGTTCTCGCGGCTGAGCGCGGTTTGCATCTCGTCCTCGCGGCTCAACGCGATCCTGACCGGCGATCCGCTCATCCGCGCGAGCAGCGCGACGAACGGCTCGACGGAGGGCTCGTACTTCTGGCCGAAGCCGCCTCCGACGGCGGGAACGACGACACGGACGAGCGACTCGGAGATGCCGAGCAGACGTGCGACGGCAGAGCGCACCGCCCACGGGTGTTGCGTCGAGGTCTCGATCACGACGCGGCCGTCCTCGACGGCGGCGATCGCGACCCGCGGCTCGAGCGACGCTTGATTTTGCCGGCCCACGGCGTAGGTGCCCTCGACGATCACGACGTCGTCGCGCTCCATCGCCGAGTCCAGCTCGCCGCGTACGACGGTCGCCTCCCACGCGACGTTTCCGGCCCGCGTCCCTCCCGGCTCGAGCTCCTCGTAGCGCTCCCAGTCGGGGTGCAGCTCGCGCGCGCCCGGCGCGAGCGCCTCGGCCATGGTGACGTGCGCCTCGAGCGGCTCGGTCTCGACGACGATCGCCGCCGCTGCCGCCTCGGCGCGTTCGATCGTGTCGGCGGCAACCGCGGCAATCGGTTCGCCGTGGTAGCGGATGACGTCGAGCGCGAACAGCGGATGATCCGCGACGCCGACCCCGTACCGGCCCGGCGCATCGGCGGCCGTGGCCACGGCGCGGACGCCGGGCATCGCGAGAGCGGGTGTCACGTCGACCCGCACGAGCGTTGCGGCCGCGACGTCGGACCGGCGCAGTGCGGCGTGCAGCATGCCGGGTACCTGCCGGTCGATCGTGAACCGGGTGCGCCCGGTCAGCTTGTCTACCGCGTCGCGTCGCGGAACGTTCTGACCGACGACGAAGTTGCTCATGCGCCTGCGAGTTGCAGCACGGCGGTCACCACGCGCTCGTACCCCGTGCACCGGCAGATGTTGCCGACGAGCGCCTCGTGGATCTGCGGCTTCGTCGGGCGCGGAGTCCGCTCGAGCAGCGCGGTCAGCGACATCACGATTCCGGGGAAGCACATCCCGCACTGCACGGCGTCGGCATCCTCGAGCACCTGCTGAATCGGCGACAGCCGGCCGAACGAAGCCAGTCCCTCGACGGTGCGTACGCTGCGCCCGGCGGCGTGCACGACCGGGAGGAGGCAGGCGGCGACCGGCTGCTCGTCGACGAGGACGGTGCAGCTGCCGCAGAACCCCTCACCGCACGCAACCTTCGTCCCCGGCAACGCAAGCTGCTCTCTCAGCACCGAAGCGAGAGACGCCATCGGTGCGACGTCGACGCGCGTCGAACGGTCGTTCAGCCGGAACTCGATCATGTGTGCTGCTCGGCGTGCAGCCTCGCCACCGCTCGCTCGACCAACGCCGGAAGCACCTCCGCGCGGTACCACCCGGGCGCGTCGACGTCGTCGCGCGGAGCGACCGTCGGCAGCAGCTCGCGGGCGGCGGCGGCGGCCGTCTCCGGGCTCTCGCCGGCGTCGAGGCGAGCCTCGAGCGCGGCCCACCGGAACGCGACGGAGGCCACCGAGCCCACCGCCACGCGAAGGCGCCCGTCACCCGCGTCGACGACCGAGACGATGGCGACGGGATAGTCTCCGGCGGCGCGGAGAAGCAGTCGGACGTGCGCCGATCGAGCGGGTCGGGCGGGCACGACGACCGCGGTGATCAGCCCGCCGCTGCGCGCGCGTCCGGCGAGAAAGGCTTCCAGGGGCACCGTCTCGCCTTCCGCCGTCTCGAGGCGAGCGTCGAGCGCGAGCAGCGCCGGGACGAGATCCGAGGCGGGGAACGTGGTCGCAGCGACGCCACCGCCGATCGTCGCCATGTTCCGGACGGCCGGATTCGCGGAGCGGCCGGCCGCATCCCGCAGCCCCGCAAGCTCGGTCACACCCGCGAGGGCCGACGCGAGCGACGAGTGCGTGACACAAGCGCCGATCCGAGCGCTCGAGCCAAGGTCGATCTCCCGCAGCGCCGGGATCTGCTGAAGCGACACGTACAGCGACGGAGCCCGCTCGTCTCCGTTTCGACGCATGATCCACGTTCCGCCGGCGAGCGCCGCCGAGCCCTCCGCCGTGGCGAGCAAGCGCGACGCCTCGGCGATCGATTCCGGCGTGGCAACGGAAGCTCGTGACGCGCGCATCGGCCACGGCGGATCGTACGAGGAAGGGCGTCGCGGCGTCAGCCGACCTGCGGCTCCGGCACCAAGAGCTCGTCGATCTGGGACGCCGCCGCGCTCATCCCTTCCTCCATCCCCATCGCGAGCAGCTCGTCCATCGCCTCCGGCGATGGGAACGTCGTCTCGATCGTCATCCGCGTGCGTCCGTTCGCCAACGCTTCGAGCGAGACGCGAATCGTCATCACCGGCACCTTCGGGTTCGGGTTGCCGGCGTCGTCGGCGAAGCCGTCGTCGAATTCGAGCTGGTGAGGCGGGTCGACGGAGACGATCTTCCACCAGCCGCGCGGCTTGTCGCCCTCAGGCCCGGTCATGTAGTAGGTCACCGAGCCGCCGGGCGTGAGATCGTGCTCCTCGACGGTTGCCGGGTACGTCGGCGGCCCCCACCATCGCTCGAGCTTTCGCGGGTCGGCCCAGACCTCCCAGACGCGCTCGACCGGCGCGTCGAACTCGGCAGTCACGGTCATGGTCTTCGCCTCGCGGTCCTTGACGATGCTGGTGACGCTCATCTCTTCGCTCCTCCTCGTCGGTCTTCGGTGAGGATCGCGTCGATCCGGTCGACGCGACCCCGCCACACGGCTTCGAGCTGATCGAGGACGCGGCTCGCGCGCCGGACGGTGGCGACGTTCCCAGTCACCATCACCTCCCGCCCCTGACGCTGCTTCGTCACGAGCCCCGCAGCCTCGAGGACCGCGACGTGCTTCTGCACGGCGGCGAAGCTCATCGGGTACAGGCGGGCGAGCCCGGACACCGACTGTTCCGCCCGCATCGTGCGCGCGACGATGTCGCGGCGCGTCGCGTCGGCGAGCGCGCGGAACACGCGGCCGGTTCGTTCGTCTCGATCTACAACCATATGGTTGCAGATACTAGCGGACGGTGCTCAGCCGAGTTCCTGGGCGAGCCCGATCAGGAGCCCTTCGGGCCCGCGGATGTAGCACAGCCGATACGCGTCTTCGTACTGCACGAGCTCGCCGACGAGCTGCGCGCCGCGCTTGCGCAGCCGGGCGAGCGTGTCGTCGATGTCGTCGACGGTGAACATGACGCGGAGGTACCCGAAGGCGTTCACCGGCGCGTTCCGGTGATCGGCGACCGCACGCGGCGTGAGAAAGCGCGAGAGCTCGAGCCGGCTGTGGCCGTCCGGCGTGCGCATCATCGCGATCTCGACGCGCTGGTCGCGCAGTCCGGTGACGCGCCCCGCCCACTCTCCTTCCACGACGGCCTGCCCTTCGAGCTCGAGTCCGAGCTCGCGAAAGAACGCGATCGCCGCTGCGAGGTCCTCGACGACGATGCCGACGTTGTCCATTCGCCGAAGCGTCACGTACCGACTCTAGAACCTCGTTTCAAAGTTTGGCGATCGGGCGAGGAGCGGAGAAGGTAGGCGAGTCAGCGAGCGCCTCGCGGCGCGTTCGCCGCGAGCGCGGTGTAGCCCGGCGGCGTGGGTCGGCAGAGGCGTGCGAGCCGCTGTCTGAGCCTGGTCTTCAGGGCCGCAGCGGCAGGGCGGGAGGCGATGTTGTCGAGTTCGTGCGGGTCGCGTAGCAGGTCGTACAGCTCTTCTTCGCCGGTTTGGTACAGGGTGTACTTGTATCGGTCGCCGCGCACGGCACAGTAGGTGGGGACGTCGGGTTGAGGTGGGCCGGCGAGGTGCTCGACGAGAAAGTCGTCGCGCCAGTGCGGAGCGCGGTGCACCGCGAGGAGCGGCACCAGGCTCCTACCGTCTGCTCCCGGCATGCGGGTGCCGGCGACAGCGGCGAGAGTCGGAGCAAGGTCGAGGTTGAGAACGAGGTGACCATCCTGCGACGGCTGCTCGTGCACGAGCGGGTCGTAGCGGACGACGAGCGGCACGCGGATAGGCTCCTCGTAAGGCACGAGCTTGCGTGCGGCGATCAGCGGATGCTCGCCCCACGCGACACCGTTGTCGGACGTGAAGACAATGAGTGTTGTCCCCAGCAGGTGGCGCTGTTCGAGCGTCTTGAGGAGTGAGCGGACGGCGTCGTCGACAGCGAGCGCAGCTTCGAGCTGCTCGCGACGGAAGCGCACGGCCCGCTGGAGTTGGTTCTTCGTCAGGGGGCCGAGTCGGCGAATGTACGCCGGCTTGTCCGAGAGATCGTGCTCGTTGAAGCTGGGCGGGCGCCACCAGGAGAAATGTGAGAAAGCATCCTCGTAGCCCGGGGGTGGAGTCGCGGGCTCGTGAGGTGCGTACGGCGCGAACACGAGGAAGAACGGCCTGCGGGCACTGCGGACGAAGCGGGCCGCCTGCCGCGCGAGCACCGTGGTCGAGTAGTCGGATCGACGATGGCCGAATGTCGTCGCAAGTCCGTTCTCGGCGAGGCGATAGTCGTAGTAGCGCGGTCCGCCGAGGAACGTCGACCAGCGGTCCCATCCGGGTGGAACGTAAGCGACATCGGCGGGGTGAGCGCCGTAATCGTTGAGGTACTTGCCGAAAAAACCCGTTTCGTAGCCCACGGCATGCAGAACGGTGGCGATCGTCTCTCGGTCGTGGAAGCTCGAAAAGCCGCCGTGCGGCGGCCTGTTCAGGTAGACGCCGGTCGTGTGTGAGTAGCGGCCCGTGAGCAGGCTGGCGCGACTGGGGCAGCAGAGCGGGTTGACGACGAAGCTGTTCGCGAAGGTGACGCCGTTGCCGGCAAGCGCGCCCTCGACCGTCGGCATCCCCCACAGCGTGTCCCAGCGCTGGTCGTCCGTCAGGATGAGGACGATGCTCGGCCGCGTAGGCGCAGCGGCAGCAACGTCCACGCGCCCACCCGTAGACGCGGTCAGGCAGAGGGCGGCAAGCGCGCCGCCCACGACGCATGCCGTGGCGCGCGACCTCGCTGCCTTGCGTAGAGACACGCTGATCACGGCCTTGCCGTCGATGGCAGCGGCTCGTCGAGCTTGATCAGCTTCAGCTTGACGAGCGCGAGCGGGAGTCGTGCGGTCGCGTGCATCTCCATGCTGTGCGCCCACCGCCCGACGTAGCTCGTAACGGGGGCCTCGGGGTTGGCGGCGAGAATCGCGCGGTACAGCCGGCCCGACTCTTGGCGCTGATCGGCGACGATGCGGTCGCGCAGGCTCCACCAGATGTGCAACGGGACGCCCGACATCGCCAGTTGGCGCACGTAGTGGATCGGGCTACGGGCCGCGTAGGCTGCGGGCGCCGTCGACGGCGAGCCACCGATCTCGATGCGCGCGAGCTGCTGGAGGAAAAGGCCGCCCCGTAGCCGCGGGAAATCGCGGTAGCGGGCGGCCATGTCGGTCGCCGAGTCGAGCGCGGACGCGCCCGCTAGCAGCTTCGGGTGGAGTGCCGTCAGCAGCAGCACCTCCTGGCCGCCCATGCTGCTGCCGACCGCGTACACCCGGCTGGGGTCGGCGCGGAACCACGGCAAAGCGCTCTCGAGGACACGCGGCATGCGCGCGAGGTCGTCGATCTCGCCGCGCCAGCCCCAGGAGTAGAGCGTCAGCCGGCGTCCCTGGCCCTCGGGATTCACGACCGCGAACGGCCCGAAAGCCGGCAAGCTGCCCCAGAAGTGGCGGTTTTCCTCCGCGGTGATGCCGCGGCCGTGCGGTGAGATCACGAGCGGGATCGGCGGATGCAGGCGCGGCCCATACCACCGCGGCAGCACGAGCAGTGCGAGCCGGGAGGCGCCGTTCCACGCCCGGTAGGTGACCCGAACCTCCCGCACGAGCTCGCGGTCGCGCCGCAGCAGGTCGCGGTAGCGGACGCGGAAGCCGAGGAGGTCGCGAAGAACCGGGTCCGGTTCACGCAGCTCCTTGGCGTGAGGCGCTGTTGCTGCTGGTCTGCCGCCGGTACTGCCGGCGCAGCCAGCGAGAACCAACAGGACGAGAGCCGCGATGAAGACCGTTCGCTGCCGCTGCGCCTCCACGGTGAAGCCGCCTCCTTTCGAGACGCCATCCGCAGTGATAACGGTGCGACGGCGCGCCGGGATCGGTATTTCTTCGGATCCGGGCTCGGGACCTGCCACGATGCGGCGCTACAGGTGCTGGTTGTGGGCGGCGACGGTCGCGGTGCGCGACGCGCTGTCGCCCTTGATCGGCGGCGGTGACGGTGACCACGTTGCGGGCGCCGCGCGCTCCGGATGCTGACGCCGGCGCGACCGATCAGGAAGAGCGAGCCGCCGACGGTAAGCCGGCGCCTGCGGGCGCGGCCACGGCCGAAAGAGCCATCTGGCGGGATTCGAACCGGAGCCGTAGCGTGCGGGCATGCGCGTGGGACGCAACGACCCGTGCCCGTGCGGCTCCGGCTTGACTTACGAGCTGTGCTGCAGCGCGGAACCTGAGCGCCGGGCTGCACTCATCGCGGTTCAGGACGCAGCCGCATTTCTGCCAGCGCTTCGACCCGAGGGTGATGCCGTCCTCCGCTACTGCAGCACCGTGGCGGATGACCTCGGCGAGAACGAGGGCAACGTGCCGGACGACATCGTGGAGCGCGGCCTCGGACTCGTCGACGAAGCCGATCGTGCCGCGATCGTCTCGACCTTCAGCGATGCGGAGCCAGAGGCGTGGGAGCAGCTCGCAAGCATCGCGGCCCACGCCGAATGCGAGCTCGTGCGATCCGCCCTTCGGGGCGCGATCTGCGACCGCCGCCCGGTGGCGCGCACTCATCTCGCCGTCCTCGAAACGGACGACATCCTGCCCGACGAGATCGGCGTCCGGCTCGGCGCGGTCCTACCCTCAGGCGCCGTCTGGAGTCGCGCAGACGCGGAGGCCGTGCTCCCGGAGCTCCCGGCCGGATTTCTCGGGCTTCCCGTCCGGGAGCCGAAGGACGGCCCGCTCCTCGACCGTGTCGAGGACTGGCACGTCGAGCGTGTGCGACTTCTCTGCGACGCACTCTGCCGCCACTTGCCGCTTCGGTCGCTACCACGCGCGTCGCGAATCGTGTCTGCCGACTGCGAGGCAGTCCTGCGCGACGACGCCCAGGCGCGACGAACGGCGGCGATGCTCCTCCTCTCGCATGCGTCGATGGTCGCTGCATCTGCTGACGAGGCGTTCTCGCCGAACTGACACGAGACCGCGAACGGCGCGGCAAGGTGGATCCTGGCGCGTGGACGACTCGATGCCGCATGGGCGCCGCCGGCAAGCCGGCGAGAACCGACCGGGGAGCTCTGCGGCAGTTGGATGCGCGCTTGGATGCGCAGGCTCATCGTGGATCACGCGGAGTAGGTTTGGCGGATGCTCGACACCCCGGAGAGCGTCGCCCGGGCGCGGGACGCGTTCGCCGGCCGCGCCTGGTCCAAGGCGCACGAGCTCCTCGCGCGGGCGGATGTGGCGGCTCCGCTCGCTGCGGACGATCTCGAGCGGCTCGCGACCTCGGCGTACATGCTCGGGGACGTGGACGAGTTCGTCCGCGTCCTCGAACGCGCGCACGAGCAGCATCTGAAGGGCGGCGAGCTCTTACGGGCGGCGCGGTGCGCGTTCTTCATCGGCGTCAACCTCGCGCTACAGGGAGAGATCGGCAGGGCGACCGGCTGGTTCGGGCGAGCCGGACGGCTCGTCGAGCGCGAGGGACGCGAATGCGTCGAGCAGGGCTACCTACTCATGCCGGTCGCCCTCCAGAACGAGGCGATGGGGAACTACGAGGCGGTCTACGAGACGGCGGCGAAGGCTGCCGCGATCGGCGAGCGCTTCGGCGACGCCGACCTCTTTGCACTCGCAACCCACACGCAAGGGCTCGCGCTGATCAGACAGGAGCGTGTCGTGGACGGGCTCGCGCTTCTAGACGAGGCGATGCTTGCCGCCTCCGAGGGCGCGCTGTCGCCGATGATCGCGGGCGTCGTCTATTGCGGCGTCATCGCCGGCTGCGAGGAAGCCTTCGAGCTTCGCCGTGCACGCGAGTGGACGGACGCGTTGACGGCGTGGTGCGAGGAACAGCCGGACCTCGTGGCGTTCAGCGGCCGGTGCCGCGTGCATCGCGCCGAGATCATGCAGCTGCACGGTGCGTGGAGCGAAGCGCTGGCGGAGGCGCAGCGCGGGCGCGAGCGCAGCGAGCGCGCGATGAACCCGGCCGCCGCCGGAAAAGCGCTGTACGTGCAGGCCGAGCTGCACCGCGTGCGCGGCTCCTTCGTCGACGCCGAGGCCTCGTACCGGGCCGCGAGCACGCTCGGTTTCGAGCCGCAGCCCGGCCTCGCGCTGCTCCACCTCGCGCGGGGAGACGTCGAGCCTGCCGCCGCAGCGATCCGCCGCGTGCTCGCCGAGACGCCGGAGCCGCTCCGGCGTGCGCGGCTTCTGCCGGCGTGCGTCGAGATCATGCTCGCGCTGGGCGACGGGGCCGCAGCACGCGAGGCGTGCGGCGAGCTCGACGAGGTCGCCAAGCGCTGCGAGAGCCCGATGCTCCGCGCCACGGCCGAGCGCGCTCGAGGAATGGTCGAGCTCTCGGCGGGCGACGCGCAGGCTGCTCTCCTCTCGCTCCGTCGCGCCTGGCAGCTCTGGCGGGAGCTCGACGCGCCGTACGAGACGGCGTGCACCCGGATGCTCGTCGCGCTCGCCTGCCGTGCGCTCGGCGACGACGGCACGGCACGCCTCGAGCTCGAGTCCGCCGTGAAGACGTTCGACGAGCTGGGAGCTGTCCCGGACGCGGCCCGCGCCGCGGCGCTTGTCGAGCCCGTCACCGACGGCGAGCGCTACGGGCTGACGAGTCGCGAGCGCGAGGTGCTGCGCCTCGTCGCCGCCGGGAAGAGCAACAGGGAGATCGCAAAGGAGCTCGTCGTGAGCGAGCACACCGTCGCGCGGCATCTGCAGAACATGTTCCGGAAGCTCGGCGTGTCGTCGCGCACGGCGGCGACCGCCTTCGCATTCGAGCACGAGCTCGTCTGATCAATTCTGACCACGCCGCCCACCGCGAAGTTGGCCGATTCGCTCGATGCGCGCTTCGCCGCCCCGTCGTACCGTCCCGTGAAACGGAACAGGGAGGCGAATGATGTACGCCACGAACACGAGCGAAGCTCTCGACACCGTCGTCATCGGCGCGGGCCAGGCGGGGCTCGCAGTCGGGTACTACCTGGCGCGGCAGGGCCGCGATTTCACGATCCTCGACGGCGCCGAGCGCGTCGGCGACTCGTGGCGGGGTCACTGGGACTCGCTACGGCTCTTCACCCCCGCCAAGTACAACCGACTTCCCGGCATGCGCTTCCCGGCCCGCCGCTGGTCCTTCCCGACGAAGGACGAGATGGCCGGGTACCTCGAGTCGTACGCAGCGCGCTTCGCCCTGCCTGTCCAGACCGGCGTAAAGGTCGACCGGGTCTCGCAGTCCGGCAAGCGGTTCGTCGTCTCGGCCGGAGACCGCCGCATCGAGGCGGCGAACGTCGTCGTCGCGTCCGGCGCGCACCGGATCGCCCGCGTGCCCGGGTTCGCGCTGGAGCTCGACCCGCGCATCGTGCAGCTCCACTCGAGCGAATACCGGTCGCGGTCCCAGCTCAGCGACGGCGGCGTGCTCGTCGTCGGCGCCGGGAATTCGGGCGCCGAGATCGCGAAGGAGCTCGTGACGACGCACGAGACGTGGCTCGCGGGACGGAACGTCGGCGAGATCCCCGTGCCGCACGGAGGCGTGCGGGCGCGACTCGTCCTGCCGATCATCCGCTTTCTCGGCCAACACATCCTCACGGTGCGGACGCCGATGGGGCGCAAGGTCGGTCCGAAGCTCGCCACCGGGGCGACGCCTTTGATCCGCACGAAGTCGGCAGAGCTCGTGGCCGCCGGCGTCGAGCGCGTACCCCGCGTCGCCGGCGTACGCGACGGCCTTCCGGTGCTCGAAGACGGCCGCGTGCTCGACGTCGCGAATGTCGTCTGGTGCACCGGGTTCGGTCACGACTACTCGTGGCTCGAGCTGCCCGCGTTCGGAGACGACGGCCGACCGGCGCACGAACGGGGCGTCGTCGCTTCGGTGCCGGGCCTCTACTTCGTCGGGCTCCTCTTCCAGTACTCCGTGACGTCGGACGTCCTGCCGGGCGTCGGGCGGGACGCGAAGCGGATCGCAGCAGAGGTCGCACGAAGGTCACCAGCGCCGCGGGCTGCGGGGAGTCTGCTCGAACCGGCCGGCGCGAAGGCGGCCTAGCCTTGCGACCCGTGCGCTCGTCACCGCCGCGGCATTCGTCGGCCACTCAGAGGACGAAGCCCGCATGTAGCAGGGCTTTGAAGAGATGGGCGGTACTGGGCTCGAACCAGTGACCCCCAGCTTGTCGAT
>Ga0070741_10013210_pt1 | contig 14667 bp, 16 predicted proteins | sample Coa_R1_4_FD_66440 | JGI IMG/M metagenome (GOLD analysis project Ga0070741, IMG submission 66440) | Surface soil microbial communities from Centralia Pennsylvania, which are recovering from an underground coalmine fire - Coalmine... | ecosystem: Environmental > Terrestrial > Soil > Unclassified ...
ATCCGGCTTGCATGGGGCGGGAACTGCCCCCAAGGGATGCTTGTCATCTTAGCAACTAGGCGGCACTCTCCGCTCCGCTCGGGGCCGCTGTGCAGGACAGACGAAGTACGGGATCAGGCCTCTCTAGTCAGCTCCACCTTGAGAAAGCCGGTGTATTCCGACTCCTCCTCCTCGACCGGCACGAGATCAACGACACGTAGTTGCCGGTTGGGCTGCGAAACCCAGATGAGATCGCCAGCCTGAATGGTGAGCGCGTAGGCCGCCTCGCCAGCTTCGCTGCCATCGGCCCAGAACAGTCGGTACTTGAACATCCGCTCCTCCGTTCCGGGGCCGGACGGCCAACCGAGACTATCCGTTCGGTCGCATCCGAATGGGCCGAACGGCCTATGGTGCAACCCCTCGTCAGCGGCCTACATTGAATCTATGCCGCTCACGAACCGAGATTTGCTCGCCTGGTTCTCGGAGGAGGAGCGCAGCGAGTGCGAGGAGTGCGGCGAGAAAGCTTGCGTGAGCTTGCCGGAGACGCTGGCGGCGTTCTGTCTTGCGTGCGGTGCTATCACCGTGGACGCTGTGAGGATCGACGTCGGCGTCCGCGTTCCAGCCGCTGGGGCTTAGGCGCTCGCCCGCTTAGCGCGTCCGAGGCCACGAATTTGTACTGAGGCCTCGCAGACTACTTGCAGAGCGTGCTGCTTGATCTAGTCTATTTGGCTTAACCACTGGCCTAGCAGGATCATCGCCGAGGCCGTATCGCCGATTTATTGAGGGTAAGCAACAGACCCTAGTATGTAGGGAGTACAGAAGCTCGACTGGACGCGCCGTTTAGCCCGCGTCTGGCCGTAGGGCAGTCGCTCTCCTCCTCGTCAGCGCGCCCACAGAGAGGCCCCGCAATGGGGCCTCTCCTCATTCGCCCCGAGATCGGCTAGTCGGGAACGTATGTTCCCTTTGTGTCCGATGCCTCTTGTAGCATGTCCATGCGAACACACGTTCGCCCCGTCGAGGAGCGGGGAAATACCAACAAAAAAGGCTAAACAAATGACCCAAGCAATTGATTCGTTCGATCACGCGGAAGCGGTAATCGGCCGCACGCTATCGAGCGAGCCCACTAACGCAGAGCTGGCAGCCCTACTAAAGGCTCCAGCCGTGGTACCGCCGAGGCCGAAGGCAAAGAAAATCCGAGGCCGTGATCGGGACAAAGGCGTCCCGCCCACGGAGCGCCCCACGGTCGGACACGACAATGGCGAGCTGGTCGCTCTATCTCTCTCGGCCGAGGAATCATATTTCGCCGAGGAGCAAGCCGAAGCAGATCAGGCTGTAGCGACCGAGTTTGAAGTTTGGGAGGCCGTCTCACCACAGCTCACGGCGAAGCAACGATTCGTGCTCGGAAGGATCGACGGTTGGCACGACGGCTACAGGTACACCGAGCGCGAAGTCGCGTCCGTGATGGGCGTTACGCCCGCTGCCGTCCATAAGCTCCGGGAGAAAGCGAGTCAGCGATTTTGGACGCTAGCTCGTGATGTGATCGGTAACCCTCGGGAGTCCGCGTGAAGCTCCATCCCGCCCCCGAGCTTGTCCTAGCTGTCCCTCCGACTGTCCCGCCGCGCGAGGCAGAGCCAGCGCCCACCCGGAAGGTCTCGGCCACTGAGCGAGTGCTGAGCTTTCTTGGCGAGCACCAGGGCGAACCGCTGACCTATGCGGCGATTGCAGCCGGGGCTGGTGCGAGCCCGAGAAACGTCAGGAAGATTATCCCCGCCGTGCTCAGGTCGGGTCAGATCAGCCGCATACCGATGACCGATTTCGGCAGAGGCAGGGTCGGATTTTCGTACTTCCGAGAGAGTGGCACTCGGGATGCCTACTCAGATCGGGAAAGTGGCACTCGGGATGGATACTGGCCTGACGAAAGTGGCACTCGGGATGAACAGTGGGCTCCGGAAAGTGGCACTCGGCCCCATGTATGTATGCCTGCTATTTACTCTTCTCTTGAACCCAATTACGCGAATGACGTATTGGTTCAAAAGGAAGTAATACAGCAGGCAGAAGTCCGTACTACGGCAGAGACAGCTCTCGAACGTCTCGAAGCCGAGGCGAACGTATACATCGGAGAACCGGGCCGTTCCAAACTCGTCATCGCGTTCGGCGAAAACGAGGCAGGCGTATGGGCTTGCTGGCAGAAGGCTCGTTTCGGGGATAATCCCGTCGGGCTTTTACTCACGATGATCGCGTGCGGCGATCACTTGCCCGAGCCCGATAGGTGTGGTCGCTGCGGGAAGTCAGGAATTCCGCTTCACGACGTAGCGCCACGCTTCGCCGCGCTAGGTGGCCCGCCTAGCGGATGGAAGCCGACCGAAATAAATTGGCGCTGGTTATCATGTGAGGAGTGTCAAGCTCACCTGAATGGAGTGATCTAAAAGAAATGAAAATTCCAACGATGCACGTATTCGGCCCGCGAGACGGCGAAGTATTCGACCGTGACGAGGAGATCATGCTTTTCGGCGCATCCGATATCAATGAAGATCGGGGCTTCGTTTACGTCTACGCGGTTGACGAGGACGATCCAACGCGAGCCTATTTCACCGGCCAGATCACTGGCAAAGTTGAATACAATGCCGAACCTCTCGTTGCGCAGCTCCGCAAAGAAATGGCCGAAGTAGGTATTCCGGCCTGGGAGACGACGTGACGAACGATCAGCTCCGCGTGCTGATGGTCGTCCGATTCTGGAGGGGCAAAGTATTCGAGGCGAATCTTGACGTAGACGAGCGAGTTGTCCGATGGTTCGCCGTGTTCTGTTTACGTCACGAAGTAATGGAGATCGGCGCGAGCTTCCAGGACATTGCCGAGCTGGCAGATACCTCGGTCGAAGATGTGTCAGAAACAATCTCTACGCTACTCACCGCCAAGTTTCTCGTTAGCGATACTCCGGGCGAGTACGCCCTAGCGTACTTCGAGCCCGCGTTCGACGTTCCATTAAAAAAGGAGTTAATACTTTATGCCTGAAACAATTGCAGAGTTTAAGCAGGCGCTACTGGACGAAGCCGACAGCACGGACGTAGCCGATGGCTTGGTCGAAGGGCCTCAGCCCGAGAGCGCGGCAGAGCAGGTTGCGAAGCTCGAAGCTGACCCCGACTTTCAGGCGCGGCAGGCTGAGGCTGAAAGGTTTGTCGATGCCAACGCGGAGCGTGAAGCTCGTTACGCCGAGCTGGAGCGCAAGGCGACGGTAGACCTTGCTTGGAGCGTTCTCGATGACGACGAGGCCAGCGTTGAGGACAGGGCCGCAGCTTTCTCAGCTCTCAGCCCCTCCGAGAAAATGCGGGCCTACGAGGACGGTCTCATCGTGGATCAGAGCGAGGCCGAATATCTCGACCATGTTGCGGATGAGCTGCGAGCGCAGGAGCTACGAGCCGAGATCGCAGCAACGCGCACGGAGCTGGCCGAACACAACGACGCCGCTCGGGATGAGTTTTACGCCCGCATGCAGACTGAGAACCGACTCACTCGGGAGCAGGCGGTTGCGCAATACAAATTGGTCGATACCGAGCTGCGCAAAGCCGTTGGGCATGGCTTGGACTCAGTGCCAGCCGATGCGCTACCCGAAGTGTGGAACACGACGGTTGCGGGCCTTGAGCTGGAGCGCTCCAGGAATGAGGAAAACCGCATCCTCCGCTCCTTCAGCGAACCGTCAGGGAATGTGTCGGAAGGGCTCGAAGTGCTGAGCGATGGCCGCTGGGTTAAGCCGTTCGCGGTGAACGTGCCAGCGCGCAAGCTCACTCCGCGCGAAGTGCATGCCGCTGCGAAATCGGTCTCGAAGGCCCGCACGCCCCGAGACCTGAAGCGGAGCATCCTCGATGACACGCCCACCGATAAAGAATGGGATCGCGTACAGAAGGTCGCCGGAGAGCTGTTCGACAGGCATGAGCAGAAGTTTCGAGACGAGCCACTGAAGCGGTAAGCCATGCCGCTGAGTGACCATGAGCGCGCATGGAGGATGCGCGGACTCCGCTCTGCTTTGCCCGAGCCCGATCCTTCTCCGATGGTGATTTGTCCGCTTCATCCTCAATACAGGGTGCGCGGAATTGCTCCACGGTCAGACATTGTTTCCGCTCTATGTCCCTACTGCCGTGTCGAGCGCATCGAGAAGGAGGACGAGGCTCGCAAAGCGAGCGCCGAATCTCAGGAGATTGATCTCGCCAAGCTCGGCACGTCGCCAGCGATGGATCGCGCATTGGCTCGTTACTACGCCGACCACCCCGATAGCCGTCCGCTCAGCGATCTTGAGAAAGGGAACGCACTGTTTCGCATGGAAGAGGCGCGCCGCGCGACGCTCGAAGCAGAGCGAGAGCATGATCTCGACCGCCGCAATCCTGGACGTTCGGCGAGACGCCGAATTCAGCTCGCGCGAGGAGGCAGGCTCGGCCGTCGCAAGCTGTGGAGGTTCGCTCAGTACGAACCGTCTCCCGTCCGTTCCGACTACTCCGCGTAATGAAAGCCGACGAGCTTACGCGGCGATGTTCGGCCGTCAATGCGAAGGGCAAGCAGTGCGGCTCGCATGCCGTGCGTGATGGTTCGGAACCGCCTTTGTGCTGGTACCACAAGCTCACTCCAGAGGAGCGCTTGGAGCAATCGAAGCGCGGAGGCCAAAGCAGAGCTGCGCAACGTCAGGAAGCGCACGAGCTGAAGGAGCACAAGCCGCGCGCAGACTTTCACCCCGGCATCACATTGTCGAAGGTTCTCGAAGTGTGCGCGCCTGCAATGGTTAGCGTCATCGAGGCAACGGGGGAACCTGATTGGTCAGCTCGACTCGCAGCCGCAGGAGTCGTGCTAATGACGTTCCCTCGCTACTTGAGATCGACGCCCGAGGACGTGCGCGAGCTGCTTGAAAGAGCGTTGCCCGAGCAAGTCATCGAACAGCCAGGGATGCGCGAGCGACTCGAAGCAGAGACCGTCTACAGGGCTCTCCGCGCAGAGTGGTTTTCCATGCCTCGTTACTCGCCGATTCGCGGTCTCTACGCTCGGCCGCTCCCCAAGCATCTGGTAGCGCCGTGGGAATCCTACGAAGCTGTGGTCGCTGCCGAAACGCCCGCCGATATCCCGCCCGAGCTATCGGGCGTAACGATGCTTCCCGATGGGCGTGCGCTCCTCAGTGGAGTAGTGATCGACTCGGACTTAGCGCCGGTACGTGAGGAGCTGCCGCACGCGCTGACGTGACGTGTTCGCAGCTCGCGCCATGTCCGCGTAGCTCTCCCCTGCGGCGTCGGCAGCTTCGAGCGCGAGCCTAAACGCTTCGTCCGCTGCCTGCTTGCGAGCGGCTGCGCGCTTCAGGGCTCTGAGTGTGTCGTCTGACTTTGGCATGATCGCGCCGGGATGGGCAGCGCGAGGCTGCCTCACCCGCAGGGATCGAGCCTAGAGGATCGCGCGAGCCGCGCGGACTACCTCATCCACGACGCCGCGCGAGTAGCCATCCTCGAAGGCAGAGAGCACGTCGTCACTGACGGGATCGTTCTCGCGGATGCCAACCTCCGCGAGCACGTCCGCAGGAAGCAGTGAACCAGCCCACTCACCAGAGAGCGGAGACGAAGGCAGCGAGTCGAGTACCTCAGGGTCTCCGTCCTCGATGCCAGCGAGTAGATGCCGCGCGGTCTCCTCGGTCGAATTGCCATCGAGTACCCACGAGCCAGCGGCGACGCCTGCGCGGTAGCCGGACTCCTCCGCGAGCTTGCACACATCGGGCGTAGCCTCGAAGCCGCAGGCGGTCAGGAACCGCCCACGGTCGAAGCGTGCGTTGTCCGCTGCCAGCACGTCGGCGATGCGCTCGGCTGCCGACTTGAGAACCGAACCAGCTCCGAGGATCTCGCGATTCTCGGCCTTGCACTCGGCGAGAGCTGCTGCGAGTGCGTTGTAGTCTTTCCGCGACATGAGGGTTTCCTCCTCTTGTCCGGGGCGGGGCCGTCGCTAGCGGTGCCCGCCCGTTTGATAGTGACTCGCTGAGACTAGGACTCAGACAAGAATCTTGTCAATCCCATCGGGCAAAGTGTGCGGGAAACTACTGACAAGAACATTGTCAGTGTATACACACACGAAGCAGGCAGCTCGACCGGCCGGTTTCGACCGACCACAGAGAGAGATCCCCATAGCGTCAGAGACAGCTAGTAGGAGCCGCACGCAGTAGATCGTCCCAGCTCCCTATGGATGCCTGGGCATCGTCCGTCCGTTGCTCCACTCTTGAACGGAGAGCCCGTTCCGTTGCTCGTCAGTCGTCAGGCAGGCAGTAGCCATATAGAGCAAGCTGCACAGTCTGCAAGCAAGCATGGATGGAGTGCTGGGTTCTGTCGGGGGCTCCGCGCACGCCGAGACGCACGACGTAAGGAGCTTCGGCCTGGGTTCGTCCTTTCCCGGGTCGATGAGGGAGCTAGTGCGCGTTCGTTGTGCCTCCTTCGGACGCGCTGCTTCCCCCCGCTCGAAGTGACTTCAGGAGTGACCTAGCGCGCTCGGCGACGCGCTACGTGGTTTCACAGCAGGCCGTATGCGTGCTCTGAGCCCTTACTCGTCCAGCATGGGCGCGCGTCCGGGGAGCGATCAGAGCGACAGTGAGACCATCCGCTTACCGGCCCGCATGCACATGCAGCGCAGGCTACGAAGGGCATCGTTGGGACGCTGAGGGTGGCATGCGCAGGCCCTAGGGGTGGGCCGTACCCCGGTACCCCCGCTCAGTCGGAGTCCCGCGCGTGCTGAACGAAACGAGCCCCTAACAGCGAGACAGATGGCCTCTCCCATTCCTGGCTCTCTCGATGGGACTCCGGCTTATCAGCTCGCCGGTGGTCAGCTCCCCTTCTCTGAATCTCGTCAACTCAAGGAGTCGCGCGATTGGCAAGAGGCACGGTAGTCCCGTTCCAAAAGGACGGATTCGTTCGCAAGCACTTCGACCGCTGCGATGACTGTGAGTATCGCGGCGCTCTGGCTAACGATGGTCACCCGCTCTACGTAAACGGCTTCAACCTCTCGATCAATTGCGAGGGGTGCGGCGGTACTGGACAGGTGCCTCGCAATGACACGAGAGACCCGTACTGGACGGGGCGCTAATCGTGAATCTCTGGTCTCGATTCAGAGCGTATCGACGCCGCAAGGCTTTCAAGCGACTCCTCCATCGCGCGAGCGCGGAGGACGACGCAATTCTCAACCGAGGACGAACCAATGGCTAACGCTGTAGCAGCTCCGAAATTCTTTACGTACAAGAACGATGCCGTGAAGGCACAGCAGCCTGGACAGGTTCTCTCCTTCCAGGTTGGCAAGGGCTATTTCCTCAAGACGCCTAGCACTACTCCTGCGCCTCGGCCAACAGCTCCGGCTCCTTACGATCCACTTGCGCCGCTCACGGCTGCACAGCTTCAGGCGAAAGCCACCGCTCAGGCAAACGATCAGCTCGATCCTCAGATCGCCGCGTTGCGGGCAGAGCAGGCGGCTGCCGATCAGCAGAGCCTTGCGCACCAGCAGGCTATTCAGGGTTTCTCTGAAGCGGCTGCGAAGATTCTCGGAAGCCTCGCGCCGTCATACGGGACGGCCTATTCGACCGGCGCGCAAGAGCTGAGCGGTATCGCTAAGGGCTTCACCGATCAGCAGGCAGCGCAGGAGCAGGCGGCGCAGGATGCGAATCGCGCGTTCGTCAACGAAGTCGCTCCTGGTTCCGCTCCGTCTACGGCACCGAGCCCGAGCGCGGGAGCTGACGCTGCGTATGCCATCGGTGGAGCAATCCCTGCCGCTGAGCTTGCGAAGCAGGGCGTCAGCGCGACTGTATTCGGTTTGAATCAGCCCGGTCTCATGCTCGCATCTGGCGCTCGTGACTTGCTCGCTGAGATCGCTGCCAGCTCAACGAGCGATGCGGACTTCGCTAACAAGATGATGACGTTGCAGGCGCAGCGTCCCGACATTTACAACAAGATCCTCGACTCGCTCCAGCAGACTGAAGCTGCAAAGGCGACGGCTCGCGCCACGGCGGCGAAGGTTGCGTTCGATGAGACTCAGGCGATTGCCAAGAGCACAGCTCCCAACGCTGCACTGTCGCGTATCTCCGGCTATTTCGTTGACTCGTCCGGCAACCCAATCTTGCGCAACGGCAAGATCGCCCTGCTTCCTGGCTACAGCGTCAACAAGGCAGGCCAGATCGTCAAGACTCCTTCCGGCCCTGGCAAATCTAAGACGTTCGCCTACTCGGAGTCGCTCTCGTCGCAGCTCGGCTACCTCGCTGACTCGCACGGCAACCCGCTACTAGGCAAGAACGGTAAGCCGATCCCGTATCGCGCAGGCGCTTCCGGCACGAGCGGCCGGATCAACATGTCTGTCAGCAACGCGCTCGGATACCTGGCCGACTCTACGGGCGCTCCGATCCTGCGCAACGGCAAGGTCGTTTACATGAACACGCTCGCGCCCAACGTTCAGAAAGAGATCGCGCTGATCTCTCCGGCGATTGTTGCAGCCAAGGCGAAGGGAACCCCTGCCGCCGCTCTCTTCGAGACGCTTAAGACAGCGGCAGCGGGCAAGGTTCCCGATCAGATCATCCGAGCGGAGATCATTGCCAGGTACGGCGCGCAGAACGTTCCGGTCGGTTGGGTAGAGCCCGGACAGGCTCCTCCGAATGGCGCACCGTGGACGCACGCAAGTCTGCCCGCAGCTCAAGCGAACTTCGAGAACTACGTCCTCAAAAACGCAACTCGTTACAGGATTGACCCTGACGCCGTAGTTGCCGTGGCACACATGGAAGGCTACGGCGGCGGCATCGGTGACAATGGCACGTCGTTTGGCCCCTTCCAGTTGCACGCGGGAGGCGCTCTCCCGGCTTGGGTCGCAGCTCGCGGCGCGGACTTCGCTCAGCGTTGGGCTTGGTCGGAACCCGGCTTCGAGTATGCGCTTAGTCGCATTGCTCAGGTTGCCGGTGGACTAGAGGGACAAGCAGCCGTCAACGCAATTGTGCGGCTGTTCGAGCGTCCGGCCAACCCGGCGAATGAAGTTGCAGGAGCCCTCGTCGCTTATCCGTCTGGCAGAACGCCGCCTAGGTACGTGCGAGAACCGAACGGCAAGCTCCTTCTCGTTCCTCCCGGCGCACCGATACCACCGGGCACGACGCCGGTTCAGGTGGGGAGCTAAATGGCAGGCAACCCATATCTTGATGCTGTAACCGGCGGTAGTGGAAGCGGCGGCGGTCATGCAAGCAACCCGTATCTATCCGCAGTAGGCGGCGCAGCGAAAACGAGCAAGTCAACCGGAGGCGTGCTCGGACTTGTCGAGCACTTCGGCTCCGACGTGAAGGGCGCGGTCGAAGGCATCCCCACAGGACTCGTTGAGACGGTCAAGCATCCGGTACGCGCAGCGCAGAACATCGGCAAGAGCTACGCACAGATGTACGGGCCGCTCTTTCGAGGGCACTTCGGAGAGTTTGCGCACAACCTGTATGCGCATCCGCTTGGGCCAGTGCTCGATGCGCTCACAATCGCCACGCTCGGCGGGGGAGGCGTCGCGGAGGCGGGCCGAGTGCTCGATAGCGTCGGAGCGATTTCGGACACGTCCAAGCTCGCACAGCTCGGCAAGGCCGCTGACGTTGGTGCGGTTGCATCGCTCGGTCGAGCCGGTCATCTGACCGTGCCCGACTTCGGTGCAGGCGAGGACATTGCGATCAAGCAGGCGTCACGTAACCCGGTGATTCGTGCTCGGCAGGTAACGACCAACAAGCTCCTCAACAAACTTCCTTCCGAGACTCCAATCATCGGCTCTACGGCGCGCGGCGTGCGCGCTGTGACGCGCAATCCCGAGAAGGCTGCGATGCGGCTCAATGGTCAGGCGCAGAAATTCAACGCCGCGTTTGGTCAGCTCAACTCGGCAGAACGCACGGTCTGGCATTTGAAGGCGCGCGGACTCACGCCCGAGACGTACAAGACCTATCTCACGCAGCAGGGCGAGAAGGTCTCGCCTGCGATGTTGAAGCGCCTCGATGATCCGAAGGTCGCAGAGCTTTTCACGACGCCCACAGCGAAACTCAAGAGCGCGCTCGATCTCGGACGTAACTTGTCTGACAACCTCACCGGACTAAAGGTTGCAGGCGGGCATCTGGACGAGCTGACGGCCGCCGAGTCTCCGTATCGGCACATGCGCATCGTGAACGGTGCGACGTATGAGCCGGTGAAGGAAGCATCACCCGCGCTCAAATCTGCCATCGCCGACCGTGATCGGATTGCGGCTGCGCACGAGAACGCTCTAAACCAAGAGGCTGCTTGGAGGCAGGAGGCAAACTCCTCTCGCCTCGATATCCCCGAGTCATCAAACCCCCATCGAAATGCTGTAGTCCACCTCGGCCATGCGCTCGAAGTTGCTCAACAGCACGTCGATAAGCTCGCTGGCAGCACGGTAGACACTGGAGCCGTTCGGCTCGTGGATAAACCGGGGCGAGACATTGAGGCGCTCGCTGCCAAGCACGCAGCCGCAGGAAACGAGCAGCCGTTCTTCGTTAGAGATCAGAGCGGAGGAAAGGGCGGTAGTTTCTCGCGCCGTCCTTCCGGCTTCGCCGCGCCCGCATCGGGCGTGAAGGCTTCGCGTGGAGTGTTGCTCTCGAAGGGGCTCATCGACTTCGACAAGAACGCGCTCGGCAACGATTACAAGTCGTTTGCAGCGCAGGCACGCGCACAGATGATCCATGACGAGCTTGTGAAGCACGCTGCGATCATCCCGCGCGGCGAGCAGATTCCCCAGGGCTATGAGGAGCTGAAGCTCAATCGAGGCTCTGCTACGGCTCCGTACACGATTCGCACAGGAGCCGAGACCGAAGCTGCGCTGAGCGGCACGTCGCTGCGCGACAAGCTCTCACAGCTCTCCAAGCAGGAGATTCCCTCCGTCAACTCGGAAGCCTCGCACAGGCTCATCGTGCCGACTCAGGTTCGGCGCTTGATCGAGGACAACGCTGCTAAGGGTCGCGGGCCTCTGTCTCATGCGGCGAGTGTCCCGACGAACGTGTGGAAGCATTTGATCCTCGGGCTGCGCCCCGCGTTCTTCGGGAACATCACCATCGGGAACAGCATCCTCGGCACGTTGCAAATGGCTCCGGGCCGGTGGGGCGTCATCGGTTGGCTGAATCAAGTGCTGCCTGGTTTCGAGAAGATCGCAGGGCCGAGGCTGACCGAGGAAACGATGCAGGAGATTTTCCCCGAGCAGGCGTATGGCACGTTTGGTCATAGCGTCGGCTTCTCACCGAACACCGGACTGCGCACGGCGCAGAAGGCGTATCAGGGCGTCATGCCTGCGACGATCCATGTGGAGAACACGCTACGGCGCGCGATGGCTGAAGGTTGGGCGAAGGCATCGCCCGAAGTGCAAGCTGCTATGCGGAGAACGGACGGGGACGTGAACGCCGCTCTCGTCAGGGTCGCTAAGCAGCATCCGATTGTCATTGACGACATTTCGCGCAGGATTGACGACGCGCTCGGCAACTACCGAACCTACAGCCGGATTGAGCGCGGACTGAAAGCCGTCGTTCCGTTCTATGGCTGGAACCGACACCTAACCTCCTCGGTGGTTCGGCTCGCGCTCGAACGTCCGCAAGTGCTCGACGCATTGCTCGCCGAAGGCAACTACGGCAGGCCGCTCGCGGACAAGATCGTTGCCGGACTGCCGGGATACCTTGCTGGCTCTGTAGGCGTGCATCTTCCGTCGTGGCTCGGAGGCGAGCCCGGAATGAAGCAGCTCCTCACGACGACCTCGCTCAACCCACTCAACACGCTCGTTGACGAAGCGGAGACTGCGAAATCTCTCGTCGGCGGGAAAGCTGGATCGAACACCGGAACGTGGCCGATCAATCCATTTATTCAGGCAGCCATTGAACAGATGACGGGCAAGAGCTTGCTGACGGGCGGAACGATCAAAGGCAACGCACTCGTCAACGAGCTAGAGCATCTGACGCCTGCCGAGCCGCTCATCGCTCAGGCAATAACCGGCCGCAAGCTCTCCCCCAAGGCGACGAACCGAAATGATGAGCGCGCACAGATGTTGCGCTATCTCGGGCTGCCGGTTGAGAACGTCAACCCCGACGGGACTCCGAGCGGCAAGAGCGGAAACCCGTACCTCAGCGCCGTGAACGGCGGCTAGCAATCACTACACACAAGGAGCTGTAATGACCGACGTCAGAAAATTCAGTAGAGCGGATGCCGAAGCACGCGGATGGGTATTCGCACATGACTCAACTCAGCTTGCGAGCCAGCCCGCCGAGCTGCGCTACCTGCGAGCCGAGAAATCACTCAACGGCAACATGATTAACGAGATCGGCGATGACGAGGATCAGCTTCTCGAACGCATCGCGTGGTTCGAGGACAATCTTGTCCGCATCGGTCGGGCCGAGCCGATCACTCCGGCCGTGCAGAGCGGCGAAGCGAACGCTACGCCCAAGCAGCCTGAACCCGGCGCTACTCCCAGCCGGTAACTCCTAATTCGGGGATGCCTCTCTGCGCCTGGCTCTAGGCCGTAGGAGGCCCCGAAAACCGCTACGGAGGACTCATACCCCTCGGCTCAATTAGAGCTTAGAAGGGCTTACAGAGGCTCGGCCGATTGCATGTATACACGGCGCTTCCAGCGCGTTACGAAGCTTGCACCTTCGGCTTGCGGCCTCTGCGGGTTTGCTCTCTGCCCTTCTCCATGAGCGTCTTTATTTCAGCGTCGTCCGGATGAGCGTCAACGATGTACGCCTTTCGGCGTGCGTCTCCAAACTTGACGGTGACTGTGACTGCATCCCGCTCGTTCGGGATTTCCCTGCCGCTCAGGTCGCTAACAAAAACGGTCTTGCGTGCCATCGTTCCTCCGAAGTTGAGTTGTATTCAGCGTAGACGAAAGGCCGTTAACGGCGCACGCGAGGAGGACAAGTAATAACGTCCGAGATCGCAGTGTCAGACACTTGGCTCAACGGGATCGGCCTCGTTTTCAACATGATCGGCGCTGCGCTCATCTTCTTCTTTGGAGTACCGCGCTACCCAACACGCGAGAGAGCTGGAACGAGCGCGATACTGATGGAGCAAGAGGATCCGGTCGAGCGCAAGCGCGTCGAACGCGCTTACCGAGTAAGCCAACTAGGCGTCTCGCTCCTCTTCGCCGGATTCAGTGTCCAGCTAGCCGCGCTCCTTACTGATTGATTCTCCGGGCGAAGGTGGTTTGATTCACCGGCATGGATGCGCATGAGCTTCGGGAGACCTGGACGACGCGGGAGCTTCCGATACTGCGTCACGTGACCGCCCGACTCGATTCTGGCGCGCAAGAGATCGGCTTCGGAGAGATCCGCGAGGCGCTGGGCCTTGAGGTTCAAGAAATACAGCTCGGTGTCCATGCTCTTGAGGACGCGGAGCCTCCTTATCTGCGAGCGCGATGGCAGCCGGTGGGCATGGGTCGCTCAACTTCCGGGATGGTGATGTTCGTAACCGAGCGCGCGCGTCGAGAGTTGGGCACGTGGCCGACTGCCGAGGGTCTCGTCTCCGAGCTGGCCGAGGCGCTTCGGCAGGCAGCGGATCGCGCTCCCGAGTCAGAGGAGAAGAGCAAGATGCGAAGCGCGGCTGAGGCGCTATCGGGCTTTGCACGAGACGTAGCCGTCGCAGTGGTCTCGCGTCACGTCGGCGGCTAACCGACTTCCTCTTTCGCGTTCGGCGGGGCTCGTGAGGGCGTCCAGACGAAACCCATCCGTGCGCGTCGCTACGCTCGGTGCGTGCCCCTTCTTCGTTCTCAAGAGGCGTGGATCTTCGAGCAAGTGAATGAGGAAGGCTTCGATCCACGCGAGTTCGAACTTGTCGATAGACAGTCCGAAGGCGGGGTCTGGCCAACCTTGATGCACACGCCCACTGCGTTCTCCTTCACGATCATTGAGACTCAGGACGCCCGGTTCAGGGTCACCTTTATGCCAGGCGAGACGACATGGCGGGAGTCATACGGGAATGGCTCCTGGGATCAGGTCATCGCCACTCGACTCCCGATGTGGCTCAGGTATGTCAGGCGGGAGATTGAGGCTCCCGATTTATGGGGCGAACTGCGCCGGGAGGCCGAGCTAGTTGCGGGCGATCTCAACGCTGCTGACAACACGCCTTTCTCCCCTGACGAACAGGCCCAGGTACGAAGGCATCTTGATGAGGTCAAGCAGCTCATCCGGGCAAACCAAGCCCTGACTGCGACTCAACTCGATGCCATTGACTCTCGCATCGACTACTTGGCTGAGGCGACCGAACGGCTTGGTCGCATCGACTGGCGTGAGGCCTTTGTCGGCTCGATGCTGGGGCTCGTTGTGCAATCCGTCGTGCCGCCGCAACCTATCCGCGAAGTGATGTTCTTCGTGCTTCGCGCCGTTGGTCATATGTTCGGCTTCCACTTGCCCGCAATAGGGAAGTAGCGCACCCGGCCTGTCTCTCAAAGCGGTGCGGGGGCTCTTAGTGGCGAACCCCCATCGAGCCCGAAAGACGAACGGCCCCGAATAGCGAGACGGACAGTTCTTAGGCGAGTATCTTCGCGTCCTGCTTGTGAGCCAATCGGATCGCCAGCGCTGGATCGGTAAGTCCGAGTCCAGCGACCAACACGGCCGCTTTCACCTTGTTCTCGCGCCACACCACGCCGTAAGTCACCACGGTCAGCGTGCCCTGCTTTCGAGTGATCTTGTAGGAGTACGTCTCCTGA
>Ga0070741_10013211_pt1 | contig 14664 bp, 11 predicted proteins | sample Coa_R1_4_FD_66440 | JGI IMG/M metagenome (GOLD analysis project Ga0070741, IMG submission 66440) | Surface soil microbial communities from Centralia Pennsylvania, which are recovering from an underground coalmine fire - Coalmine... | ecosystem: Environmental > Terrestrial > Soil > Unclassified ...
TAAGCCCCAGCCTGTTGGAGTTCTTCTTCTCCATAGCCCCCAGAAAGTAGTCCGACGCCTAGAGTGCCGGCCCGGCGCGCGGCCAACAGGTCCCAAACACTATCGCCAACTACAATCGCGTGTTGGATAGGAACCCGCAACCGATCAGCCGCCGCAATAAATAAATCCGGATCGGGCTTCGCCCGTTCGACCTGGTCTCGTGTTATCACCGGAATCTTGGGTTCGACGCCCAGTCGATCCAAGCTGGGCTTTGCACTCTCCAAACGTCCGCTGGTCGCAATTGCGTATCGGACCCCTGACTTGCTGAGCTGGCGCAGCAGTTCACAGGATCCCGGCAGCGGCTGAATATCGCCGCGATAACGAGCGTAAGCCATGGCATGCCGCTGCTGTAGTTCCTTTGCCTGTTTCGGGCTCACGCGGTGACCAATTTCCCGCGCCAGAGCATGCGCCAGCAGGCCCCCGCTCATGCCTATTTTCCGGTGAATTCGCCAGACAGCTAATGAAAGTCCAAGGCCTTCGAGTGCCTCCCGCCACGCTAGGACGTGCTGGTAAACGCTGTCAATTAGCGTTCCATCCAGATCGAAAACAAATGCCGGTGTTTGGCTACTCGATGTTGGCCGATTTTTTTGAGCGGAAGATCTTGCCGGTAGAGTCATGATTTGAAACCTATCCTGCAAACGCCACGACATTCGGTGTGCGTGCAGAAGTTACTGATGAGTCTAGTGAGATGCCATTGCCTCAAATGAAGCTCGCAAGCTTACGTCCTAGTCCAAAGTAGTAGATACCCTCACCGTTCGGTGATTGTTTTCGCAATCGCCTTTTCTCGGGTTAATGGAATTAGAGGCCTTACTTCGATGCCACCCTTGTTTTTCTTCATCTGGGGAGCACGATAGATGCTTCAAGCCCTACAAGAGGGGGGTTGATGACTGAATTTCAAACTGACCATTCCGAAGTCTGCCCTGATTTGCACTACTGCCGCAAAGTTTTTGCCGAAACAGCCGACCAGCACGGAGTTCAAAGCTTGCATCCAATTTCCGGATGCGCGGCATATTCAAGATTGGCATTTCGCTATTCTTAGTTTTGGCGGGCTTGCACGCTCAGGAGGCGCTCCCTCAAGCCTCTCCGAACACCCAGTCTCCAGTGACTCTCCCAGAAAGTTCAGAACGCTCGAGCTCAAGTGGCCAACCACTCGCTTTTGACCAGGGATTATCAGTAATCGCGGCGGCCCTTGAATATGGCCATCATCATCGCAAGCATCTGGATTGCTCCCACCTGGTGCACGCCATTTACCAGGCTGCCGGTTTTGATTACGCATACTCCCCTTCTTCGGTGTTGTACGCAGGCTTTGACGCTTTCGAACCGGTTGCTTATCCGCAGCCCGGGGACATTGTCGCATGGAAAGGTCACGTCGGAATCATGGTCAATCCAGCGCAGCACGCCTTCTACAGTGCGTTGCGCACAGGAAAGGGAGTTGAACGTTATGACTCCCCCTACTGGAGAAAAAGAGGACATCCCCGTTTTTACCGGTATGTCTTACCTCCTCGCGATTACGCGACAGAAGCCCACGCGCACTGAGTTCGTTCGTGCGCTCAACCTGGCGTTTGTCTAATGCGGAAGCCTGGCTCTCCGTTATGCCAAGCCTATTGGGCGGCAAAGGTAGACGTCCCGGCCCCAGCTGGTTGAGAGCAACCGCCCGATTCACACTGCGATCATTCCATCAGCTTCGCCAACTCCGATTTCAATAGTGCGACGATTGTCTGCTGAGGATTTTCGCCCACGATCACGCGTCGGATTACGCCTTTTCCGTCAACCACCACGTAGGTCGGGAAACCGCGTACCCCGAATGAATCGCTCAAGCCATGCCCATTGTCCAAAATTTGCGGCCACTCCATCTCCTTTTTCGCAATGAAGTCGCGCCACCTCTTTTCATCAGAGTCAGCGCTGATACTGATGACCTCCAGCCTCTCGCGCGGGTACTTCTTTAACAACTCCTTGATTTGGGACACCGACTCGCGGCAAGGCGGACACCAAGTTGCCCAAAAATCCAGCACCACTACCTTGCCCGCAAAGCCAGCGAGGGCAATCTTCTCCCCACTGGCGGTAGTAGCTTCAAATTCCGGAGCATAGTTTTGCCGGCCCCGATCGGGATTGGCAATAAGTTTTCGTGCCAGATCTGCCCCTGCTCCAGAAGGCTCCAATTCCAGGAACCTGGCCAATTCCTTTGTGCCTTCAGCGTCTTGTGAGTTCCTTAGAAGCGCCAACCCTAAATCCAAATGGGCCCGCGCGTAATTGCCATCCGCCTGCTCGGCACGGCGATATTCCTCCAGTGCCTGGTCCATCTTCTTCTTATTGTCGGCCGACTGCATAAGGGCGTCGCCCCACAATTTATGGGCCTGCGCCTTGTAGTTCGGTACCGAAGTGCAAGAAATGGCTTTGTTGCAGTTCTCTAACACGTTGTTGAACTCACGCATATGCAGGTAGGCCGCGGCCATAGCGACATAACAGACATCGCATTTTTGGTCTTTCAGTTTATTGGCTGCTTTCAAATCGGAAATCGCCTGTTTGAAGTTCCCTGACTTAAGCTCCGCCAGCCCTTGATTGACTTTCTCTTCAAAGCCACTCTTTTCAGCAGCCATCAAGGGGGTCGTCACGAAGATAAGGGTTAACGCGGCAACTCTTGCTCGCATGCTCACGACTGGACCTCCCGGGGCGCTGTCTTTGTCTATCCCGCCTGCAGCAGCAGTGGCGAAACATACTGCCGACCACTCCATGCTGTCAATAGTGTTTGTTATTCCGTTCTAGCTTGAGAACAGCGGAACCTCCCATTTACAAAACAATGGCATTTACGGCAACGCCGTTCCATAGGAGGCTAGTTTTAATGGGCAGAGTTGCCCTTTGTGCATCCGACTTCCAGTTCGTGGTGCGGCAAACAACGAGAACTCTGGAAAGAGGTGAGGAATCGGTTCAGGAATAGAAACGACTGGGAGATGCACTTCACGGGGCTAGAACGCAGTCACTATGCGCCGGCGGTTTTCGCCTGGGTTTGCAAGACGGGCACAGCAGCTCTGGTCGCGGCGAGGCGAACACAGTTGCGGCCTTCCGCTTTGGCTTTGTACAAGGCAGTATCAGCTGCGCGCAAAAGCGCGTCGGCTGTGATCATTCCTGATTCATTGTCATTCAGAGCGGACGCTCCTATGCTTACGGTCACACGAATGGGTCCGGCTGAAGTAAACACCGGCGTACCCGCGATGCGCGTCCGCAGCCGTTCGGCAAAGTTCGGCAGACCCTTGGCGTCCAACTCCGGCGATATAATTAAGAACTCCTCTCCCCCGTGGCGCCCAGCTGCGTCGTAGGCGCGTACCGCGCCTTGCAACCGCTTGGCCACATCACACAGCACTACATCTCCAATCTCGTGGCCGTATGTGTCGTTAATTCCCTTGAAGTGATCTATGTCTGCCATCATCACACTGAGCGCATGCGGAACACGGCTGATCCGCGACAGCTCTCGATTCAGAAAGTCCAGTATCCCCGCCCGGTTCCATATTCCCGTTAATGGATCGTGGGTAGCTTGAAAGCGCAGGTGGTCTTGGGCAGCGATCAGGTTTTCTTGCAGTTGCAAGATGCGACGTCCGGCGCGAAGCCGGGCTTGCAGCTCATTAGCGTCGAAGGGCTTGGTCAGGAAATCATCCGCGCCTGCCTGCAGACCCGCAACCAGGTCGTGTTTGTCGGTCTTGGCTGTCAACAGGAGCACGTAGGTGTAATGCGAGGCCCCACGACTCCGCAGTCGGCGGCACAGCTCAGGCCCATCCATCCCCGGCATCATCCAATCAAAAATTGCCAGCTTGGGCGCGCCGGGTGCTTCCAATATCTCCCATGCCTGGGTTCCAGTCGTGGTTATCAGCGGGTAATACCCCCAGCGTCCCAGCCACATTGTCAACATGGCGCGGAACATAGGATCGTCTTCCGCCACCAGAACGGAAACGGCTTTTTCGTCAGTCTTTTCAAACGGGGCAGCAGTTCCGCCATGAATGTCGGACACCGTCATTGCTTACTCCTCAGTTCCCTGATCTCAGGTAGCATGAATTTTTCGTAACAGTCAGGACAAATACCATGGCTGAAAATCGCGGCTGAGTGCTCGCCGAAGTAAGTTTCCAGCTGCTGCCAGTAGTCATTGTCATCGCGGATACGCTTGCAGTAGGAACAAATAGGTAGCAGCCCCTGAAGCTGATTGACTTTGGCGAGAGCAGTTTTCAGTTCTTGCACCTGACCAGAGAGGGCGGTTTGCAACTCCACGATGCGCTGCCCAACCCGCACCCGTGCCAGCAACTCCTGTGCATGGAAAGGTTTTACGACAAAGTCGTTGGCCCCGGCGTTAAATCCGGTCACTACATCATCCAGGTCGTTTCTGGCGGTGGCGATCAAGAGGTAAATATTCTCCAGTTCCGGAACAGAACGTATCTTCTTGCAAAGCTCCACCCCGGTGAATATGGGCATTTGCCAATCAAGGATTGCCAACCGCAGTAATGGATTTTCATTTAAGAAATCCCACGCTTCACCGCCGTCGTTCGCGAACACCAGCTCGTACTCGCGGCCTAGCAGTGCGCTAAACATTCGGCAATACACCGGATCATCATCTGCGATCAGCACCTTCACACGGGCACCTCGAGCAGTTGCTTGAGCTCAGGCTCCAAGCGCGCCAATTCAACCTCAAGAAGTCGCAGCGCCTCATCCACGGCTGCAGCATCCTCGGCTTTCAGGTCCTGCCGTAAGCGTTCCACTTGCGCCAGGGTGGCCTCCGCCGCCAAGCAACTGGCTTCGCCCTTCAATGTGTGCTCGGCCTCGCGGGCGACTGCGTAATTGCGCGCGGCCACAGCGTTGCGCAGATTGACCAGGGTCTTTGGATATTCCCGCAGGAAGATGCCGGTGATCTCCCGCAGCAACTCTTCGTCGCCGCCCACCCGTTTTAGGGCCGTCTCACGCGACCAGATCGGCGGCCCTGCGATTGCGGGCGCCGCCTCTACCGCCGGTGCCACAACCGGAGGCTCGGTTCCGCAGAACCGATCAAGTTCTTCTTGTACTCGTTCCAGGCTTATCGGTTTCGAGATATATCCATCCATACCGACCTCCAGACAGCGCTCGCGGTCGCCCTTCAGGGCGTTCGCAGTCATAGCAACAATGGGTAGATGAGCACCCGAGGACTGCTCGCGGCGCCGTATTTCTTGCGTCGACGTGAGTCCGTCCATCTGCGGCATCTGCATATCCATGAACGCCAGGTCGAACTGCTCCGCTGCGGAGAGGTCGAGGGCCTCTTTCCCGTTGTTGGCGATGGTGGTCACGTGCCCCATTTTTTCCAGTACACGAACCATCAACTTCTGATTGACCGCATTGTCTTCCACCAGCAGAATCCGTAGCTTGCGTTTGCCTTCACGCAATGTGTGTCGCGTCACCAGCGGAAGCGGCTCCGCCTGTGAGCGCGCCATGACCGCAAGCTGCATCGCCAGATGCAGTTCTGAGCGGCGGATGGGTTTTACCAGATATGCGGAAATCCCCAGTTCACGGCACCGCAGTGCGTCACCTCGTTGTCCCTCCGAAGTCAGCATCATCACCACTACTTGCGCGAGCGCGGGCTCAGCCCGGATACGTTTCGCGAGCTCGAATCCATCGAATACCGGCATACATACGTCACTCAGGACGATCCGAAATGGCTCGCCCTTGGTGAGTCCCGCACGCAAGGCGTCGAGAGCTGGCTTCACCCCCGGCACGGCCACCGGGTGCATCTCCCAGCCCCGTGCGTATTCAAGCAGAATTCTGCGGTTGGTTTCGTTGTCGTCAACGATGAGAACTGACGTACCTCGCAGGTCCGCCGTCTTGTTCAGGTCAGCCCGCCGCACCTTCGACAGCCCGAAGTGGGCAGTGAAACAAAATGTGCTGCCAACCCCCTCCTCGCTCTGCAGCCAGATACGGCCCTTCATCAAAGTCACCAGGCGAACGCAGATGGCCAGGCCCAGTCCCGTGCCTCCGTATTTGCGACGAATGCTGTTGTCCGCCTGCACAAACGCCTCAAAGAGCTGTCCGCGTTTCTCAGCCGGGATACCGATGCCCGTATCGCTGACCTGGACTTGCATTTCCATGCTCTGTTCCGCCCGGCCCGACTCTTTTATTTCCAGAACTATTTCGCCTTTTTCCGTGAACTTTATTGCGTTGTTCACCAGGTTGGTGACAATCTGCCGCAGTCGTCCCGGGTCACCCACCAAAAAGTCGGGTACGTTGGCATCGATCCGGTATACCAATTCAAGGTTTTTCTGGGCGGCGCGAAGAGCTAGTGGCCGCAAGGTCTCGGCAATGCAGTCCTGGAGATCGAAATCAATGGCTTCCATGTCCAGCTTACCGGACTCGATCTTGGAGAAATCGAGAATGTCGTTGATCACCGTCAACAGGGCATCTCCGGAGCTCTTGACAATGGTGAGGTACTCGCGCTGTTCCGCAGTCAGATCAGTTTCCAGCGCCAACTCGGTCATGCCCATGACCCCATTGATAGGGGTGCGTATCTCATGACTCATGTTGGCGAGGAAGTCGCTCTTGGCGCGGTTGGAGCTCTCTGCCGCATCTTTGGCCACCATCAACTGCGTATTGACAGCCTGTAGTTCAGAAGTGCGGACCATGACCTGCTCTTCCAGGTTGTCGCGGTGCTGTTGCAGTTCCTGGTCTCGCGACTGGATCTCATCCAGCATCTGGTTGAAGGCGGTAATCAGCGTCCCGAGTTCGTCCTCCCCGCGACCCTCCGCGCGTAAAGAATAGTTTTTTGCTTGAGAAATCGAGCGGGTCGTGCCCACCAGCGCCAGAATGGGGCCGGAGACCACGCGCTGCAAGCGCGATCCCAATATAAAAGCCAGGATCAGGCACACTCCCAGCACACCGCTAACAATGGCCGCATAACGATTTCGGCGCGTCCATAGCTCACCCAGGTCGGATTCGATGTAGACCGTCCCCAGTTTCTCTCCGCCCAGGCGAATCGTCTGGAATTCCAACAGACGTTGATCATGAAAAGCACTGCCATCCGGTTGCAGATTCAAAGGACAGCGAAAACCGACACCGGCGTGACGACTGTAGAGGGCAAAAGGCTCGCCTTTGGCGGTAAAGATGCAAGCCGAAACTATGTGCGGCTCGGCACGCAATCCAGACAACACTTCTTCCGCCGCTTTGGCGTCATTAAAGCTGAGCGCAGCCGTGCTGTTGCTGCCTATAATGCCCGCCAAAATAGTGGCGTCATTGGCCATGCTGCGGCGTAGATCAAGCAGGTCGTATATTCCCACGCCCAGACATCCCAGAAGCAAAGTGACACTACTGATCGCCATAATAATGGTCGTCAGTTTGGCGCTGATCGAAACATCACGGAAGCGTCGCATGTTACTTACCTGTGCCTTCTGCCACAATGGCCCGGGCAAGCGCCTGCAATTTCGCACTTATTTTCAAGTGTTCTCTTTCCGCGGAAATAGGATTGATCTCGAAGCGCACCCGCTCCTCGTCCAAAACAAAACTGATCATGCCACCGACCTTTAAGAATTCGCGGTCTTCACCCACGGTCAGGACGGGCGCGCCTCGAAGTTCAGTCAGCAGCTCCTTCACCACTCCGCGGCCACTGATGCTGACGAACAGCACCTGACAATGCCGGGACTCTTCGGCGCTGTGAGGACGCCAGACCGCCAGCTGTCGTCCACCCACCGTACGGCCCTGGATTGTGGTTTCCAATTCACCACCAAATGGGTCTTTTCCGACTACGCAGAACCGCAACGGGCCATCGTCCGAGAAGGTGTTAGGCGGCCACTCCACGAATTTTGCGAAGTTGTACAGAAATGCCGCCTTCACCTCGTATTCACTGGCCCCAGGCGACTGGCCTGTGGCGACCTGCGCCGCTATAAACCAGATCAACGCCATTAGAAAAACGTTCCGCATTCTGAAATCTGCCGTCCTTCAGAAATGCACTGTCATCTTCAGCCGAAAGTTTCGGCCGTCCTGCACGAATGGTGGCTCCAGAAGCTGTCCAGCGGGGAAGGCGTATCTTTTGTCCAAAAGGTTGTAGATGGAAGCTGAGAGAGCGACGTGCTTCTGCACCTGTGGACTAAATAGCGTCAGATTAACGATGGGGAATCCACCCACCACACCGGCGCCTTCTGTGACCCGCAAACTCTCGTATTGCGCATCCACACTTCCGAACAGGTGTGGGGTCCCTAGCGGTGCGCTGAAGTTCAGCTTCCCCAGATGCTTCGGTGAATTGGCGAGGCCCCGGCTAGTACCACCGTTCTCTGCTTGCGTGAAGTTGTAGCTAACGCTGCCCTGCATGCCGGCGAAGCGTGCGTTTAGCTCGAATTCCGTGCCTGTGGCCCGTGCTTTTTGTGAATTTTGGAAGACCAGCAGGCCATTGGCGGGATCAAGCTCCTGCGTGATCAGATGATCAATTTTATTGTGGAAGACGGACCCGGAAATCCGATAGTGCTGCCCCAGCATTTGTTCCACAACAGCTTCGCTGCTTTGGATGGTCTCCGGATGGAGCCGCAGATTTCCTTCTGACAAACCTGCCCCCGCGTAGTACTGCTCATAAGCGTTGGGCGGACGAAACGCATCACCGAAAAGTAGTTTGACCGTTGTCTTCTCCAACGGACGATAGATCAGCCCCAGGCGGGGATTCGTGGTCCCTCCGAAGCTGTAGTAGCGGTCGAAGCGTAATCCGGCATTCACGGTAAACTTCGACGTAATTGCGAATTCATCCTGCCCGTAAAACGCCCAGTTAAAAGACGTGTGATGGCTGTTGATGAAAAGAAGGTAGGGATTAACGTCGTAGTTTACCTGGTCTTGCTGCAGGTTATAGCGAAGGTCCGTGCCAAACGTGAGCTTCTGCTTTTGGAAACTACGATCCAGCTTAAGCTCGCCTCCCGTCCACGTCCCATGCCCCAAGTCTTTGTTCAGCACCTCCGCTGGCCCGGAAACGTCGGCGGTTGCATAGACGTAAAGTGCATCGTAGCGATGCTGATCAAAAAACGTGCGTAGCGTCATCCGCCATTTATCCGCCATGGGATGTTCATAGCTGACATCTACATATTGCTGTCGGTCAATGTTCCGGGTTCGCGAATCATTGAAAACAGTATCGAAGCTCCCACATGAGTTCGCCCGGCCACACAAGTGCACTGCAGCATCTGGAATGCCTTTTTCACGGTAGCTGCTGACTACCTGCAGTGTGAATCCATGAAAACTGACCGTGCCCAGTAAGTCCCGGTACGAAGTATCGTCGGCATGCATGGCCACCCCATTGTTTGTGGCCGGACTGTTGAACTCCTCGAAAAACAGATTCTGTCCCGCGCTTTCGGAGAATGTGCCCGAAAAAACAAAATTAACTTTCCGAAACTCTCCGCCATACGTGCTCCGCCCCTTGTATGTGCCGAAACTGCCCGGCTCAAATGAGAGCTCCAGACCATGAATGTCTTTCGATTTCCGAGTGATGACGTTGACCACTGCAAAAAAAGCATTTGCTCCATACAGCGATGAACTCGGACCGCGGATTACCTCCACCCGCTCGATCATGTCCACATCCACGGCAAACTCGCTGCCGATCATGGCCTGGTCATAAATGTTGTTGTTGATCCGGTGGCCATCGATCAGGAGCAACACCCGATTGTTAAAGTCCCCCAGCCGCAAAACACCCCGTACGCCTAGATAGCTGTAATTGCGGTCATAACTTATGTAAAAACCGCGGACGCTGCGTAGGATTTCAGCCAAAGTGCGATATCCATATTTCTGGATGTCGTCATGTGTGATGACGCTGACTGAGGAAGGCGCCTCGCTCGTACTCTGCAAATGTTTGGAGGCGCTATACACCCGGATGTTCATCAGTTCTTCCAGACTGGATTCTTTTATCTCCTTCTTGTCATCGGCAATTGCCGGAGCACAGAACGCGATCACTAGCAGGGCTAGCGCGGGAAAAAGCCGCCGCCCTCCTATTTGGCGGAGCACGCAAACCGGGGCTCCGGCTTTAACGGGGTCTTCGCCGCGAACCATCCGCTCTATAGGCGATTGCATGCTGCCTCCTCGGGTGCTGGAGCATTGCCCCTTCTCCCGTCGTTTGTTGTCACCGTGGCAGGCACCAGAGCTGCTGACACCTTCGCCCGATTAAGGGCACAAGATTCCAAGTTTTTATTGTGGTGGAGGAAAGGGGCTGCTTCTCAGCTGCTTTACAGGTGGAGACTTCCGTTCTATCCCATTCCGGGCGGAGTGCTAGATCGGATACGGCTCGCCAGCGGCGTGGCGCCACGGCCATCTTCTCGGGCTATTATGAACAAAAAAAGGCGCAGCGTTAGCTGCGCCCAAGAGCGAGGAAAAACCGATTCTACAGGCAGAACACTGAGTTGCTCAGTTCTCGCCCACACCTGTGGTGCTCGTACCCCAGACCGCGCTGGTACCCCAGACCGCGCTGGTACCCCAGACCGCGCTCGTTCCCCAGACCGCGCTGGTACCCCACACGGCGCTAAGTCCCGAGTCCGTGTTCGTCCCCCAGACCGCTGAGGCGCCGGAAATGGCGTTCGTGCCCCAAACCGCCGAATCGGAATTTACGAACTCCGATGTGCCCCAGACTGCGCTGGTGCCCCACACGGCGCTGGTCCCCCACACCGCTGAATCATCTTTCACCAGATATACGTTGCCCGAGCTGGAGTCATAGCTCGCGGTCGGAGACATGGCCGTTCCGGTGGCTACATCATTGTTAGAAAGCGCGGCCGCGAGATCCACATATCCCGCCCCCACCGTGAAGATGTCGTAGTAGGACGTATAGGTCACGCCATTGATGGGATCGGTGACGCTGCTCGATTGTGGAAAGCGCTTATAGGCCGTCTTCATCAGGCGGGCCTTGACCTGGTCTGGTGTTAGATAAGGACGCGCCTGTAGCAAGTCCGCCACTGCTCCGCTCACTACGCCGGCGGCCATGCTGGTGCCATTCAGGGTGAAGTAAGTATTCGAAGGTGCCGAGCTGCCGTTGCGAACGTAGTAGCTCAGCGGAACCCAGTTGACCGGATACTCAGAACTCAATGTACCGGGGATACCAAGAGACACCAGCAGATTGCCCGGCGCAACCACATCAGGTTTAACGATGTGATCAATCGCCGTGGGCCCTTTGGAGCTGTAGCTGGCAATAAGATCGTCGGTGCGCTGCGGCGTCCCCATGGGCTTCATCGCGCCCACGGTGATTACGTACGGGTCATTCCCCGGAGAAGAAATTGTGCCGTAGCCGTTGTTGCCGGCAGAGTTGTCACGTCCCTGATTGCCCGCCGCCACCACCACCACAATTCCTGATTTCCAAGCCGCCTCTACGGCGCGGCAAAGCGGATCCAGGCGGTAGCTCTCAATGATAGGGCGGCCCAGGGACAGGTTGAGCACGCGGATGTTGTACTGCGACTTGAGCGCGATGGCTTGGCCGATGGCAGCAATTACCTGACTATCAGTGCCGTTGCCATTCGCATCCAGCACGCGGAAATTGATCAGCTTGGAATTGGGTGCGATACCCTTAAATGTCCGGTAGTAACTCGAGCCGGTCGAACTGGTGCCATTCCCGCTGATCAGTCCGGCAATATGGGTTCCGTGACCATACTGGTCAGCGCTGGTTGTGCTTGTCGGAACGAAGTTCTGGTTGTAGACGACGTCAGAGGTGCTAAAAAGAAGTCCCGTGCTCCGCAAGTCGGGAACATTGCTGATCCCGCTATCCACCACCGCAACCCCAACTCCAGTCCCCGTGTAACCCGCGCTCCACGCGTACGGCGCATTGATCGCCGGGGCTGCATTGCTCAGCAAGGTGACGAGAGGACGGTCCGGACTGATATACACCACGTCGGGCTGGTTCGAGAGTGAAACGATACTGCCGCCCGTCAGGTCGGCAACTACACCGTTTACCAAAGGAAGCACCTGGAGCAGGTTCCCAACCAGGTTCAGCACTCCGCCGACCAGTCCTCCGAGCAGCCCCCCTGAGCTCACCGTGACCGGCTGGTTGTACTGGACGATCACCCGCGTTTTGGCATCCGGCGGAAGACCTCTCAGTTCCGGTGCCAGCTTGGAGTCATCGGCAACTGCAAGCGCCGACAACAGTATCAGGAAAACGGCTATTAGCTTTTTCATATAGGACGGGTAGCGCAGGTCATGGTGCAATCCAGCTTCCGGAAGGTAAATGGCTGAGAATAATGCCGCTAAGTTCCTGAGCACGGGACAGAATGTCGCCTTGGCTGGCCCCCGGGACAGAATGGCCTACGACCGGTTCAGGTACTCCGAGCTTTTGGGAAACGAAGCAGCTTGTGCAAGCTCTGTTTCGAGCGCCAGTAGTGAACCATTGCTATAAACAACCGACACTGCCGTAACCAGGCATGGAGACCGGGCTAGGCATCAAAATGTCAGCAGTGTCCCGCAGCCTCAAACTCGCTCTTTTTGCGATGGCGCTCCTCGTGCCTCCTGCGTATGGGCAGTCACGAGGATGGTCGGCAGATGAAAGACAAGGTAGGCATTCGGCGCGGACGTTGACCACCGATGAAGGTCTGGCGGTAATCGGGGCCGCGCTCGACTTCTCGCATGAGCGCCAATCGAAACCCGATTGTTCGCATTTGGTCCACCAGGTTTACAGCGATGCCGGCTTCCCTTATGCCTATGCTAGTTCCCGCGATCTTTACCGGGGAATAGATGGATTTGAGCGCGTAACTAGTCCGCAGCCGGGAGATCTCATAGCTTGGCGCAGCCACTCGGGAATCGTAGTGAACCCATCGCAGCACTCGTTCTACAGTTCTTTGAATTCCGGCTTGGGCGTAGATTACTACGATGCCGAGTATTGGCGGAAAAAAGGCGCCCCGCGGTTCTATCGTTTTCTCACGACTCCGGGAAGATTAAATACAGCCCGCCGCTAATCTCCCGCTAGCACGTCTACGGCGGACACTCTCCGCCACATTTTGTCCGCAAGATCTCTACACGATCCACAATTCGTACTACGCGACATTCCTGCGTTCCCGGGTGGAAGTTTCTGCGGTCACCTGCGGCATATGACGTGTTCGGTGTTTGAGCGGATTACCCGCAATCACAGGAAAATTCCACCCCGGCAGGCGCCCCGTTCTCTCCAAACAGTCAGCCAGCCTGCGCAGTTCTTTGGCTACGGTCTTGGTGCCGAGTTCTATGAGGGCGAGTTTTACGGTAACCACTATTCCATCCAGGGGGTCTTTCGCATTGAGTTGTCGCAAAAGCCAATTTCTTACGGACCGTGCCACCTGCCAACCTCCGTTTGGAATTCCGATTACATCGGGGCAGCCTCCAGCCACCGGGATAAAAAGCTAACCAGAATAACCACTTTGCGCAAGCGAAAAGCAGAATAGAAGAAGCCAGGGACGCCTGTTCCACCCGTTTGTGCAGGAAAACTTTTTTGGCGCGCCGGTACTCACAAGCAGCATTGTAGGCATCAAAATAGATGCAGAAAATTGGCCCGCAATTTGTCAGCCACCTGGTAGGTTGCAGTTTTGCTTTGAGAGTCGCAGATAAGAACGTGCCGTAAAGAACACGATCATGGTCAACGATGGTTTTCTTCTCGCCGTGCAGACTTTGCCTTCTGGCATCTTTGCATTATTTGTCCAGCTCACGGTGTTCACCTCGGCAGCATTTGTGGGAGCTGCCTTACTGTTGATTCTGCGTCTTTGGCATAGTGGCGCGTCGCAACCTCGCGACGGTTCAAATCCGGTTGAGTCCGTGGAAGTACCCAGCTTGGACCGTTACCTTTCAGGCGGCATTAAGCTTCTTCGCCCGGTGAAGGAGGACGAGGTCATTTGTGAGTTTCTGAGGAATGAGCTTCATCACCCGGACTTTGATCGCGATAGAGAAGAGGTCACCAACCTCCTTCTGCACCCAAATCTGCAAAATGCCACGGAAACCCAACAGCGCCGAGACGTATTCTTCCGCAAACGTGGGGCGATGTGGCGGGAACTGCCGAGAGATACGCAATGGTGGGAAATCGAGCTTAGGCCGGAGAATCTCGAGCAGATCCGGATTTTTCCGCGCGCCGATTGGCGACATTTCTCCCAAGATGGTTTTGGGCTGAAGAAAATCGCGAGCCGCATCCGTCAGGCAATCACAGAAACTCCAGACGATCCTTTCCTGGCGGACATCGAATCTCTCAGCCGCAAATTACCCAGCCACAGTGAGAAAAGTGCGGTGGTGTTGATCGGACTCAATGATCGCGACCCCCTCACCGTCCTGGAAGGGAACCATCGCATGGTGGCCGCTCTTTTAGCGTCCACACCGGTCCTCGACCGCTTTCGTTTCTTCTGCGGCTTGTCACCACATATGAACCGCTGTTGCTGGTATCGCACCTCGCTGATCGGTCTCGCGCATTATGCCGGCAACTTGATGCGCAATTTTGGCCAAATTCGTCATTCCGACGTGGCTCGTGTCCTGCCGCGACGGAAACCGGTGGCGGGAGCCCCTGCGGTCCGCATGCCAGACGCGACAGTGTCTTTAACCGCCGCCACTCCGGACAAACCCAGATAAAATACGCCGTCAGCGCTCCAGCAAATCCTCCAACTTTGAAAAGAAGCCGGGATAGGAAATCTCCACTACTTCCGGGTTGCGGATCAAAGTCTCTCCTGACGCGCGTAGAGACGC
>Ga0070741_10013212_pt1 | contig 14663 bp, 16 predicted proteins | sample Coa_R1_4_FD_66440 | JGI IMG/M metagenome (GOLD analysis project Ga0070741, IMG submission 66440) | Surface soil microbial communities from Centralia Pennsylvania, which are recovering from an underground coalmine fire - Coalmine... | ecosystem: Environmental > Terrestrial > Soil > Unclassified ...
CGAAGCTTGGGCGCGCTGCCGCGCGTCGCGTGCCAGATCGCGCGCACCATGATCGTGCGCGCTTCGTCATCGGTCGTGTAATAGACGTGATAGCGGCTGCGCGGCAGCAGCCGGCGGCGCACGCCGTCGAATTGCTCGACGCTGCCACCCGACTCCGGCGCGCGCGCGAGCTGCTCGAAAGCTGCGCTCAGCTCCTCGAGCAAGACCTTTGGCGCGTCCGAGCGATTGCTGCGCCACCACTCGGCGGCGCGCGCCAGCTCGCGCTTCGCGCGGCCGGCCAAGAGGACGCGGTACGCCTTCACCCGCGGCGAAGCTCGTCGAGCACGTCTTCTGCCGCGAAGACGCGTCCCGCCTTGATGTCCTCGTCGGACTCGGCCAGCGCCTGCGCGAGCCGGCGGCGCTCGTCTTCGCCGAGCGGTTCTTCGACGGGCGCGAGCTCGACCTCGGCGCCCTCGGGCAGATCGGTCGGCTCGTCGAGCAGGATGCGACCGTTACGAACGTGCGCCTTGAACGTCATCGCTTCGATGATTCTAGCGCGCTCGGCGGCGCGCGTCGATTGCGTCAGTCGCGGAAATTGGTGAACTGGAGATCGATGCCGAGGTCTTGCGCGCGCAGGAGGCGCATGGCCGCTTGCAGGTCGTCCTTGTTCTTGCCGGTGACGCGCACCTGCTCGTCCTGGATCTGCGACTGCACCTTGAGCTTGGCGTCCTTGATCAGCTTGTTGATCTCTTTTCCCTTCTCCGTCGAGATTCCCTGCTTGAGCTTGATGAGCTGGCGCGACGACTGCTTGGCCGCCGGCTCGATCTCCTGCGGATCGAGCGCGCGCAGCGACACGCCGCGCTTGACCAGCCTCTCCATCAGCACCTTGTACGCCGCCTGCAAATGCTCCTTGTCCGACGAGCGCAGCACCAACCCCTCGGGCGTCGACTCGAGCTCGGTCACCGTGCCGCGAAAGTCGTAGCGCTGCCCCAGCTCCTTCTTCGCCTGGTTGACCGCGTTCTCCACCTCGGCCATCTCCAGCTTGGACACGACGTCGAACGACGGCATCACGCCTCCTTCACGGCCGCGCGGCGCAGCTCCTCGACGATCTCTGCGGCAATTTGCCGCGCGCGCGCCGTCTCGCCCGCCTTGAGCGACACCGCGCCCACCACCGGGTGCCCGCCGCCGCCGTAGCGCTCGCAGATCTGCGCGATGTTGACCGTGCGCGTGGACGCGCTCCACGGGTTCGAGCCCACCGACACCTTGGTGCGCGACGGCGACTGCGAGACCGACACCACGTAGCGGCAGTCGGGGAACAGGTAGTACGGGACGAACTTGTTGTAGCCGTCGAGGCCGTCGTCGGCGACATCGAACAGCACCACGCGGCGCTCGACGTCTGCGCGCGCGCGGATGATGTCGATCGAGCGCGCGTGCCGCGCGAGGATGGGCGCGAGCGCATCCTTTATATAGGGCTCGGCGGCGATGTCGCCGAGCGGCCGGCGCGCCAGCTCGTCGATGAAGCGCAGCTTGAGCGCCGGATCGTGGTTGTTCTCCACCCACGTCATCAGCTTGAGCGCCGGCTCGGCCAGCTCGACGGCGGCGCGCGGGCTCTCGAACTGCGCGCCGTCGATCACGTCGGCCCACTCGACCAGCTCGGCGTACGGCGACCAATCCCAGCCGAACGTGCGCGCGCAGACGGTGGCGAGATACTTCGAGCACGAGCGCGCGGTCGGATCGAAGAACTTGTGCGGGCTCGGATGCGCGCGAAAGTGCGCCTCGTCCTCGGGCGTGGGAAAGCCGCTCACGTGGTGATCGAACCACCACTCGAGGCGCGGCGACGACGAGTAGCGGAAGTCGACGATGGCGTTGACGTCGCCGTCGAAGCTCTCGCCCTCGTAGACGTCGCCGGGGTGGTGCGACTTGCCGGCGAACGTGAACTGAGCGGCGCCGTCGATGCGCGCGGCGTAGAAGCGGGCGAACAGCGCGGCCGACGCGGCGCCGTCGAAGCAGTTGTCGTGGTACAGCACCTTCACGCGCGGCATCGCGATCCCTTCGCACATCGCCCGCCGCGGCGCAACTCGGCTTGACCGCCGCCGGCCGTGGCGCGGAAAATGAGCACCATGAGCGACGCCAAAGACGACCCGGCGGAGAGCGATCGTTTGATCGTCGAGCGCTATTTCACGAAGGAGGATCTCGCGCCCAGCACGGCGGAGGAGGAGTGCGCCTACGCGAGGCATCACGACGTGAGGCCGACGTTCGCCGAGTGCGCCTTTTTGCTTCGCTATCATCACGAAGCGATGACGCGCGGGCGGAAGCGCGAGAGTGCCGAGGTCTACGACGCCGCGGGCGAGCGACTCCTCGCGGCGGCTGCGCTTCTCGAAGGACACTTGCCACGCCCACGGCGCGCCGACCGTCGAGACGTCGATCGCGTGAAGGAGGAGCTGCGAGGCGCGATCGCGTGGCTGCGCGAGCACGAGCTCACGTTGGTGCAGGGGCTCGATTACGAGAACGTCGACTTTCACGTCGGCGGGTGCCGATCCTCGAACGGCTGCGCCGACCCATTGCTGGGCCTCTTGATGCGATTTGACCGAGACGTGAGCTACCATTTTTGGGGCGACATCTACATCGCGCTCTCGCACCTGTTGATCATCACCCCTCAGGAGGTGAAGGCGTTCGCCGCCGGCCTCGGAGACGGGACGGAGCCCGACGACGGCGAAACGCTGTTGCTCGACTGGTACAAAGCGGGCCGGCAATTCCATCTCGAAGAAGTCGCGCCCCTGCTCGCCCCGCCCGCCACCTGACCTCAGTCGCCGCCGTCGGTGGTGAAATCGAGCTGCGCCAGGCTGCAGCCGTCGGCCAGCACCGTCGTCACGCTGCGCGTCGCCACCACCGCGCCCGACGCCACCGCGTCGACGGAGATGACGATCACCGCGCCCGCCTGGTAGCCGCGCGGAAAATCGATCTCGATGCTGCCGATGCGATCGCCGGGCGCGTGCGCGAGCGGCGGATTGTTGATCGTCGGTCCGCCGCCGACGGTGACGCGTACCACCAGCGAGTCGGCGGCGCCCGCCTGCGCGTCGAGCGTGAGGCCGAGGAGGAGCGTCTGCGCGCGGCACGCGTGATCGTGGTCGCAGCCGATCGCGCCGAGCAGAATCGCGCAAATCGCCAAACGGCGCATCAGTTGCCCACGACCACGCCGAAGCTGGCGGTGGGATCGCGCGGGTGGCCGTAGACCACGGCGAGCGCGACGCCGGCGGCGATCACCGCGGCCGCGCCGCCGAGCGCGATCCAGAACCACGGGCGGCGCGCGAGCGATCGCGGCGCTTCGGCCGGCGGCTCGACGGGCGCGAGCGCGGCGGCCGGCAGTTGCGCGATCGAGATCGGCGCGGCGAAGATCGGCGCGATCGACGAAGCGGCGGTCGGCGCGCCCGCGTCGTCAGCCAGGCCGTGTCCGCCCAGCGCAGCGACGAGAACCAGGATCGCGCAGCCTCGCCGCATGGGCCGCCATTCTAGCCAAAAACAAAGTTCGAAGGTTCAGGTGGGATGGTGTCATGAACACGGTTGATCCCGCCCGTGCATCCGCGTAGGGTTCGCGGCACCCATTTTAAGGAGGGAACGTGATGTCGAGGAACTTGGCTTTGGTTGGCGCCGCGGCTGCGCTGCTCGCGATCGGCTGTCGGAATGACAACAACAACGTGACGCCGGCCGACTTCGCCGGCACCGCCTCCACGGACATGGCGGGCGGCAGCACCGACCTCGCGACGGGCGGCAGCACCGACCTCGCGACGGGCTTCGTCGCCAACTGCAACTCGTACCCGGACAGCACCATCGCCGCGATGCGCATGGGCAAGAAGTCGGGCTGCTTCAAGATCGGCGGCACGTCGGTCGTGGCGCTGGCCTCGGTCGCCAGCTCGAAGACCGGCACCATCGCGGTGCAGGACGCCGCGGGCGGCGACTACTCGGGCATCATCGCCGAGTGCCACACCGGCACGTCGAAGACCGCGATGAAGTTCCCGTGCACGCAGCTCGCGACGTTCGGCTCGACCACGGTCGGCCACGGCGTGACCATCCAGGGCTTCTTCGACTACTCGTCGAAGTATCTCTCGGAGACGCTCTACATCCTCGACCAGCCGATGACCGACTCGGGCGCCGCCGTGACGCCGCCGACGCCGATCTCGATCGCCGCCTCGGCGATCACCTTCGGCTCGCCGGTCGATCCGGCGAAGCTCTTCCAGAAGGTCACCGTCACCGGCGGCCCGATGAAGGTCTTCGAGATGGCGCCCCCGCAGCTCAACTTCGGCACCGGCGCGTTCCCGGGCTGCAGCACGATCCCGTACACGTTCGGCTTCGGCGTGATCCCGTCGTCGTCGACGGCGACTCCGGGCCCGACGTGCACGATGGGCCAGATGCCGATGCCCGCGGCCACGCAAGACCCGGCCGAGATCCTGGTCTCCACGAACTTCTACAAGACGTTCAGCAAGACCACCGACTGCGACTGCGTCAAGAACGCGACCGACCTGCTCGCCATCGGCACGTCGCTGCCGTCGTTCGGCGGCATCCTGTCGCAGGACACCAGCGGCGCGACGCCGATCCCGCAGATCATCCCGACCGTCAACGCCGACTTCGGCCTCTAGCCGAAGCGCTGGCGAAATCGCTCCGGCGGCGGTAAGTTCGCCGCCGTGAGCGACGACACCGACGAGAAAAGCCCCGCGGACGGCGAAGAGCCGGAAGAGAAGCCGACGCGCGTCGGCAAGTTCATCCAGAAATATTCGGCGTTCCTGTCGAGCTTCGTCATCGGAGCCGCGGGCCTCATCGCCACCTCCATCTGGCAGTACAAGCAGTCCGAGATCGCGCGCCGCCAGGCCGAGTCGCAGCAGAAAGTCGCCGAGACGCAGGCCGAGAATCAGTGGCGCATCGAGCGCGCCAAGATCCTCGCCGCCAACTTGCAGGTGCTCGCCAGCCACGGCGGCGGCACCGCCGATCAGCGCTACGGCGTGCTGCTCTCGCTCACGCGCGGCGCGATCCTCGATCCCGAGCTGGCGGTCTCCTACGCGCTCGAGCTCGGCAAGGACAACCCCGACTACATGAAGAGCGTGCTCGCCTCGACGGCCGACAAGGACTACACGCAGCTCGCGCACGCGTTCGCGCTCACGTGCGAGCAGCGCTACGGCATCACGCGCGAGGTCGAGGCGTGCAAGGGCGATCGCTTCAACGGCGATCGCTCCGACGCGCTGGCGCAGCTGATCGCCGACGAGATGACGGGCGTGACCACGGCGCATCCCGGGCCGCTCGTGCTGTTGCGCGACGAGCGGCAGGTGCAGCTCGATCCCGCGCGCCTGGCGTGGCTGTTCGCGCCGTACCTGACCAGCCTCTATCAGCGGCGGCAGTGGGACGAGCTGCAGAAATTCGAGTCGTACTCGACGGGCGCGCACCTGGTGTCGGCGCTGTGGCTGGCGTCGGCGCGCACCGGCGAGCTGACCGGCTCGGGCGAGACCGAGCGGCTGAACAAGTTCCACGCCGACGAGCGGCAGTGGCTGAGCGACTACCTGTTCACGCGCGCGTGCGACGGCGAGTGCAAGGGGCGCTTCCTCGACTTCATGCTGTCGACGTTCCTCGAGGCGCAGGGCGATTACGACGACGTGCTCAAGCGCATTCTCCTGCGGCCGCGCGCGGAGGTGGGGCCGGCGCTCGGGAAATTGCACGCGCGCCTCTTGCGCTGCCAGGTGGCCACCGACGACATCGGGCCGTTCCGCGATCGCGTGCTGGTGCCGGCGCTCGACGCGGCGCTCTCGGCCGCGCCCAAGCCCGACTGGCCGGTGGTCGACGACGTGCTCGACGTGCTGGCGCTGGTCCCCGAGGCCGGCGGCGCCGAGGCCGCGCCGTGGAAGGCCGTGCTCGCCAAGCTGCAGAAGCTCAGCCCCGAGCGCTACCAGAAAGAGTTCGTCGAGCGCCGCGCCAGCGCCGAGCGCGAGCGGCGCAGCCCGCCGGCGGCCACGCGCAAGCTCAGCTTCTGCAACGCCGCCGCGCCGTCCGATCAGTCGCCCGAGAGCCAATAGCCGTCATCGCGGGCGGCGAAACACCCAATATCGATTACCCGGGTAATTCCAGCCGAGATAAACCACGACATTGGATATTGCAAAAGACAAGACCGGCTCGACGTGCAGGCGATAGCTCAGCAGCGACGGGATGGCGGTGTTGAGCAGCAGGCTTCCGCCGAAAATGATCAGCTGCTTTATATATTGAACCCGCAAAGAGCCATAATCGCCGGCTTCAAACGCCCAATATTTATAAAGCGAAAATGAAATGGCGTTGGCGATGAACTGCACGCCGGCGTAGCTGGCCCACGGCGCGACGTGCAGCACGTGCACCAGCAGCGGCAAGAGCGCGAACTCGACGCCGGTCGCCAGCAGCGACGCCACCGACGAGCGCGTGAGCGCCTTCGCGTGGCTCGGCTGGCGATCGCTCACGGTTCGCTCACGCCTCGCTCACGAGAGACCGGGCCGCGGGCGCAGATCGTCGCGCAGATAATTGCGGCGGCGCTGCGCCAATTGATCGACGGCCACGAAGTCGCGGTGATCGAACGCGTGGCGCGGGCAGGTGCCGCACACGCGCACGCCGCCGGTGGCGTCGGCCAGGTGCGCGGCCCTGAGCGCTTGCAGTGGTGCGCCGTTCCACACCTCGTCGAGCGTCTGGCGCGCGAGATCGCCGAGCACGTTCTCGCGCTCGTAGTGGTTGGCGCACGGCACCACCGCGCCGTCCCACAGCACGGTCAATTCGGTCCACAGCATCTTGCACGGCGCGCTCGACGGGCGCGGCGGCGGCAGGCCCGGCAGCGCCACCTGCCCCGCCCAGTCGCGCGCCTCCTTGATCATCACCTGCGCGCCGTCGTCGCGCCAATCGGCGGCGAAGCGCTCGACCTCGTGGCGGTTGGCCGGCGTGACGACGAGCTGCACCACCACGCTGGTGGCGGCGGCGAGCGCGCGGCGCAGGCGCAAAAATCGGCGCACGTTCTCGACGGTGACGCCGAACTCGCCGCCGACGCGCACGCGCTCGTACGTCTCCGGCGTCGCGCCGTCGAGCGAGATCACCAGGAAGTCGAGCTCGCTCTCGAGCAGCGCGCGGCCCTTGCGCTCGTCGAGGAACGTGGCGTTGGTCGACAGGCCCATCGCGGCGCCGGTCGAGCGGCCGACGCGCACCAGCTCGCCGATCTGCCCGTGGAACAGCGACTCGCCGAGGTGGTGCAGGTAGGCGAACTCCAGCTCGGGCGCCGCCTGCTCGACGATGCGGCGGAACAGCTCGGGGCGCATGTAGCCCACCTCGCGGCGCATCTGCGCGTGCGGGCAGATCGGGCAGGCGAGGTTGCAGTAGTTGGTCAGCTCGAGCTTGAGGTGCGTCGGGCGGCCGCCGGCGATCACGCGGCGGCGCAGGTGATCGTCGGCGAGCCGCGCGCGGTTCTCGCGCCACAGCGCCGCGCGTCCCGGCGTGTCATCGCAACCCACCCCACGCTTCGCGTGGGGGCCCAGTAATTCGGCGTCACCCACGCGCGCCTCTCGCGAATTCGCCGAGCGCGTCGTCGAGGATCGCCGCGCCCTCGAGCGCCTGCTCGCGCGTGATCACCAGCGGCGGATTGATGCGCACGCGCGGCGCGTAGCTCATCGTCAAGAGCCCGCGCTCGAGGCACGCGCGGAAGATGCGCTCGCACGAGGCGCGGTCGAGCGGCGCGCGCGTCTCGCGATCGGCCACCAGCTCGACGGCGAGGAACAGCCCGCGCCCGCGCACCTCGCCGACGAACGGATATTTCTCGACGAGCGGGCGCAGCGCGGCGAGCAGCACCTCGCCCACGTCGGCGGCGCGCTCGTGCAGGCGCTCCTCGGCGATCACGCGCGTCACCGCGTCGGCGGCGGCGCACGCGAGCGGCGAGCCGCCGTACGACGACGACGAGTGCGACGGCCGCGACCACGGATCGGCGCGCGCGACGATCGCGTCGGTGGTGACGAGGCCGCTCACCGGGTAGCCGCCGGCGACGCCCTTGCCGAACGTGAGGATGTCCGGCTCGACGGCGAAGTGCTCGCACGCGAAGCGGCGCCCGGTGCGGCCGAAGCCGGTGATCATCTCGTCGGCGATGAGCAGCGCGCCGTGCTCGCGCGCGAGCGCTTTCACCGAGGCGAGCCAGCCGGGCGGCGGGATCACGTTGCCGGCGGTGCCCTGCATCGGCTCGATCAGGATCGCCGCCGGTCCGCCCGACGCCGACGCGCGAACCAGCGCGCGCAGCTCGTCGAGGCACGCGCGCTCGTCGAGCCCGCGGCGAAACGGATCGGGGTGCGGCGCGACGAGCTGCCCCGGCGGAAACGGCCCGAGCCCGCTCTTGAAGTCCGAGCCCATGAGCCCGAGCACGCCGCCGGTCTTGCCGTGAAAACCGCCCCAGAACGAGATCACTTCGTGCCGCCCGGTGTACGCGCGCGCCAGCCGCAGCGCGCTCTCGACCGCCTCGGCGCCGCCCGAATAGAGCTGCGTGCGGCGCAGCGACGGAAAACCGGCGCGCGCCATTTCGCCGGCGATGCGCTCGAGCAAAGACGCGCGCGCCTCCGACGCGAAGCTGCCGCTCGTGAGCAGCGCCGCCTGTGACGCCAGCGCGGCGGCGAGCGCGGGATGGCCGTGCCCGATCGACGCCACGCCGATGCCGGCGACGAAGTCGATGAAGCGGTTGCCGTCGAGATCTTCCAGCACCGCGCCCTCGCCGCCGGCGAACGCGAGCCCGGCCAGCGTCGAGATCGCCTGGATGCCGGGCGCCAGCAGCGGCCGCTCGCGCTCCACCACCGCGCGCGAACGCGGCCCGGGCAGCGCGCCGTTCACTCGGCTAAACCTCATCTATTGCGCAATCCGCGCAGGACCACGCGCGCGCGCCAGACGGCGGTGGCGTTCGAGGTGACGGCCACCAGCGCCAGCATCGCGATCACGAGATGGTGCCGCGGGCGCGCGACGCCCGGCTCGAGGAAGCGCGCCACCAGCGGCGACAGGCACACGCACGCGCCCATGTAGACCGCGCGCTCGTGCCGCTGCATCCAGCCGACGTCGGGATCGACGCCGCACGCCTCGCCCTTGGCGCGCGTGTAGCTCACCAGCGACGAGCCGATCATCGCCGCGGCGGCGAGCGCGAGCGGCAGCGCGTCGTCGCGGTAGTAGTAGAGCAGCCCGCAGAACGCGATCAGATCGGCGTAGCGATCGACGGTGGCGTCGAGGAACTCGCCGCGGATCGACGCGGTTCCCGTCGAGCGCGCCAGGATCCCGTCCCACGCGTCGAGCGCGAAGCCGCCGAGCAAGAGCCACCCGCCGAGCGTGAAGCGCCCCGCGCCGACGGCGACCGCGCCGCCCGCCGTCACGAACAGCGACGCGGCGGTCACCATGTTGGGCGTGACGCCGAGTCGCGCGCACAGCTTGACCGGCGGGCCGAAGATCCAGTAGCCGAACTCCATCAGCGGGCGCGGCAGGTACGGCGAGCGCGTGGTGCGCGCGACGCGCTCCGAGCGCGGCATCCCGGCGAGCGCGATGCGCACGACGAAGGCGGTGAGCAGCACCAGCGAGACCGCGACGAACGACACCGGCGGATGATACGCACCGACGGGGCGCTTGACCAGTCGGGCGCGCGCTGGTACGCGGGATCCATGAAATGGGCGATCGTGGGAGCGCTCGTGTGCTCGCTGGCCTCGGGCGCGCGCGGCGAAGAGGAGGTGGCCGAGCCGTCGACGGGCCACGAGTTTCCCGTCACGCGCACCGCCGACGGGCACACGCTGATGCTGCTCGGCACCGGCGTGCGCAAGAAGATCGGCTTCAAGGTGTACGCGATGGCGCTGTACGTCGACGAGGTGGAGGCGCGGCGCAACTTCCCGCCGCTGGTGGCGCGCGCCGGCGGCCGCTCGCGCGCGGCGCTGCTCTCGGGCGATCACGCGTCGCAGTTCGCCATCTGGGGCGCGTTCGACAAGGTCGCGATCCTGCACTTCGTGCGAAACGTGGGCGCGGAGAAGATCAAGGACGCGTTTCAAGAGGGGCTCGAGGACGAGCTGTCGGAGAAGTCGCCGGCGGAGATGCGCAAGGCGGCCGAGGCGTTCGTGGCGATGTTCGACAAGGAGCTGAAGGACGGGCAGGAGATCGAGCTGCGCACCGACGGCGACGGGCACATCACCGTGACCATCGCGGGCGAAGCCAAGGACGGACCGCGCTCGGCGAAGCTGGCGCGCGCGATCTGGTCGATCTGGCTCGGGCCGAAGACGATCTCCGCCGACATGCGCAAGTCGCTGGTCGATCGCATCGATCAGCTCGGCAAATGAGCGGCACGCCCAATCGGCCGATCCGCGCGGGCGCGCACCCGTTCGGCGAGTGGGGGCGCGGCGCGCGGTTTCAGATGCGCGAGGTGGAGCTGGGCAAGCTCGGCGGCGCGTCGCAGATCGGCGTGAACCTGGTGGTCGTGCCGCCGGGGAAGCAGTCGGTGCCGTTTCACTGGCACCTGCGCGAGGAGGAGCACTTCTACGTGCTCGACGGGCGCTGCGTGGCGCGCGTCGGCGACGAGCGGTTCGAGATGAGCGCGGGCGATTACATCTGCTTTCCGGCGGGCACGCAGATCGCGCACGCGGTGGAGAATCCGTTCGACGCCGAGTGCCGGCTGCTCACGATCGGGCCGTGGGATCCGCACGAGGTCTGCGGCTATCCCGACTCGGGGAAGATCTCGGTGCGTGGCATCAAGCGGATGTTCCGGCCCGGCGGCGAGGCGTCGCTCGACTATTGGGACGGCGAGCCGATCGACGAGCCGCTGACGAAGCGCTGAGCGATCAGCGCAGGTCGAGCGTCGCGGGCGGAGCGGAGGAGCTCGTCGACAGGTTGGCGGTGGTCTGGCCGCTCGAGAGCAGGTTGCCGGCGGCGTCGACGGCGGCGAGCGCGATGTCGGCGGGGCCGCGCGGCAGGTTGTCGTAGCGAAACTTGTCGAGCGCGCACGGCACCGGCTCGATGGTGGCGCCGCCGCAGCTCGGCGTGTCGAGCGACAGCACCAGGTGATCGACGCCGGCGCACGTCACCGCCGACGGCGCGGCGCCGCGGATGGTCCAGCGCAACAGCAGGATCCCGTCGCTGGGCGCCTGGCAGCCGTTGAACACCGGGCCGTGCGTCGCGCCGCCGCACGCGGCGAGTGTGAGCCCGATCATTAATAGGAGCGTGCGCACGACTCCAGTATATGCGTCAGCGGCGCGCAGGCCAGAGCAACGCGAGCAGCGCCGGCAGCACCGCGAACGCCGCGAGCATGCACAGCGCGACCGCCAGCGCGCCCGACAGCCCGAACAGCCGCAGCCCGTCGAAGCGCGCCGCGCCGAGCCCCGCGAACCCGGCGATCGTCGACAGCGACGTGAGCACGACCGCGCGCCCGGTCGTCGCCAGCGTGTGGCCCGGCCCCGCCGACGGCTCGCGCTGGTGGCGGTGCACCAGGAAGACGTGATCGTCGATGCCGTAGCCGATCACCAGCGGCACCGAGAGCAGGTTGAACAGGTTGAGCGGCAGGCCGAGGAGGGCGAGCGCGGCGCCGAAGCCGATCCACGCCAGCGCCAGCGGGCCCATCACCGCCAGCCACGGGCGCGGGCGGCGGTAGTAGACGGCGAGCAGCAGCGCGACCGCGAACATCGACACCGCGGTGGTCGTGATCGTGTCGTGCACTACAATGTAGTGCAATTCCTCCTCGAGGATCGGCAGGCCGGTCACCACGCCGCCCGCGGGGCCGGCGGCGAAATGCTCGGCGGCGGCGCGCAGGGCGCCGGCGTCGTTCTCGACGGGAAACAGGAACGTGGCCACGCGGCGCACGCCGTCGCGGTCGCTCACCTGCATGCGCGTGAGGAAGCCGAGATCGCCCGGCGCCGAGGGATCGAGGAGCAGCGGCGGCGGGGCTGCGGCAAATTGCCGCAGGAAGGGCGCGAACGGCTCGGCGTCGAAGCCGGCGCGTTCCAGCGCGGCCGTGAGCTCGCGCGCCGCCTCGGCGGGGTGCAGCGCCTCGAGCGCGGCGCGCCGGCGCGCCTGGGTCGCCGGCGACGGGAACAGCGACGACACCGACTGGTAGCCGCGCACCAGGCCCGCCTGGCGCAGCCGCTCGGCCTCGGCGCGCCACGCGTCGGCGCGTTCGAGCGCGCGCTCGGGCGACGCGTCCTCGACCAGCGCCACCAGCATGCGATCGCGCGCGCCGAAGCGGCGGGCCATCTCGGCGTCGGCGCGCACCGGCGGCATCGACGGCGGCTGGAGCGCGGTCAGGCGGCGATCGACGCGCACGCGCGACGCCGGCACGATCGCCGCCGCGCCGACGAGCGCCGCGACCACCAGCACCGTGCGCGGGCGCCGTCCCGCCGCGCGGCCGATCGCGCCCAGCCAGTCACGCGATGGCGCCGGCGCCGGCCGATCGGCGCGCGCCCACAGCGACGGCGGCAGGATCGCGAGCAGCGCCGGCAGCACGGTGAGCATCGCGATCAAGTTCAAGATCAGCCCGACGCCCGCGAGCACGCCCAGCTCGGCGAGGCCGCGATACGACGACAGGCCGCACGCGAAAAAGACCGCCGCCGGCCCGAGCGTCGCCGCCAGCGACGGCGCGGCCAGCTCGGCGAGCGTGCGCTCGAGCGCCTCGCGCGGCGTTCGGCCGCCGCTGGTCGGCGGTGATCCGCGCGCGTCCTGCGGCGGCCTCACCGTGCGCAGCTCCTCGCGCAGGCGGTTGTAGATCTGGATCGGGAAATCGATCCCGATCGAGAGCAGCACGGTGCCGAACGTGAGTGACACCGCGTTGACGCGGCCGAAGAGCAGCGCGGCGGCGGCGCCGGTCCAGAGCAGCCCGACGGCGAGCGGCACGGCGACCAGCGGCAGCACGCGCAGCGAGCGGAACAAGAGCGCGAACAGCAGCAGCACCGCCGCGCCCGAGAGCAGCGTCGAGGCCTGCGCGTCGTGGTGCAGCCAGTCGCGGTAGTAGAGCGTGTACGCGCACGCACCGCCGAAGCCGACCGCGATGTCGGTGCCGCCGACGTTGAAATCGCCGTCGGTGACCTGGGCGCCCAACTTTTTCGCCGCGGCGGTCGCGGCGCCGACGAGCGCGCGATCGGCGTCGACGTCGGAGGCGGCGGCGCGCGGGCGGACGTAGAGGATGATCGCGCGGCCGTCGGCGCTCTGGAAATAGCCGGAGCGGGCGTCGATGGCCATGCCGCTGCCGAGACGCGCGGCGACTTGCGGGAGCAGCTCCAGCGGATCGGCGGTGATGATCGGGCCCAGCGACGAGCCGCCGGGCGCGGCGACCAGCGAGCGCAGGCGGCGCGCCTGGCGATCGAGCGCGTCGGGCGTGAGCCGCGGCGCGAGCGCGGCGATCTCCTCGTCGGTGATGAGCTGCGTGAGGTGATCGCGGAGCAGCGCGCCCGCGCCCGCCGACAGGCGCCAGCGCACCTCGGCCGCCTCGGGCAGCGCGGCCAGCTCGGCGCCGTAGCGATCGACGAACTCGCGCAGGCGCGCCGGGTCGTCGCCCTCGACGAGGACGATCAGCAGTTGATCGGCGACGAAGCTTTTTGCCCAGCGGCCGAACGCCTGCACCTCCGGATTCGTCTGCGGCACCAGCGCGAGCACGTCGGTGTCGAGGCGCAGGCGCGCGTCGAGCGGCGCGAGCAGGAACGTCGCCAGCAGGCACGCGCCGAGCACCAGCCCCGGGCGCGACGTGGTGAGGCGCGCCAGCCGCGCGGCGAAGCTCACGCGGCGCCGCACGCGCGCTCGGCGGCGGCCGCGGCCTCGCGCACCACGTCGTTCACGCCCACGCCGCGCAGCGCCGCGCCCGTCGAGAAAAGCCCGATCCGCGCGCCGCGCTCCTCGATCGCGGCGACGCGCGCGGCGTGACCGACCTCGTACTGCGCGATGCCGCGCGGCCAGCGCGCGACGTGCGAAAACGCCGGCGCGGCGCTCACCGCCAGCGTCGGTCGCAGCGCCTCGCGCGCGGCGGCGATCAGCTCCTCGTCGGTGAGCTCGAGCGCGTGCGGATCCTGCGCGCCGCCCATCAGGCAGCGCACCAGCACGTGGCCGGCGGGCGCCTGCTCCAGCGACGGGAACGCGCTCGACGAGAAGACGCAGCCGAGGAGCCGCAGCCGCTCGCGGCGCGGCACCAGGAAGCCGAAGCCGTCGAGCGCGTGGCCGACGTCGCCGCGCGCCCAGCCGAGCGAGACCGCGGCCACCGAGACCTGCGGGATGGCGGTGTACGCGTCGGCGATCGCGGCGTCGAGCGGAGCGGCGAGCGCGGCGGCGGCGTCGGGCGGCAGCGCCAGCATCACGCGCTCGGCGTCGAGCGGGCCGGCGCTGGTGGCGAGCGTGAACGCCGCGCCGCGTTTCTCGACGGCGGCGACCGCGACGCCGGTGCGCACGCGATCGCCCAGCTCGCGCGCGAGCGCCGACGGCAGCGCCGCCATTCCGCCGGCGAGCGTGGTCAGCCGCGCCGCGTGCGCGCGTCCGGCGCGGCGCCGCTTGCGCTCGAGCGCGCGCAGTCCGCCGAGCAGGCTGCCGTGCTCGCGCTCGAGCGCCACCACGCGCGGGAACGCGCTCTTCGCCGAGAGGCGCGCGTAGTCGCCGGCGAACACGCCCGACACCAGCGGCTCGATGAAATTCGCCGCCAGCTCGGCGCCGAGTCGGCGATGGGCCAGCTC
>Ga0070741_10013213_pt1 | contig 14661 bp, 10 predicted proteins | sample Coa_R1_4_FD_66440 | JGI IMG/M metagenome (GOLD analysis project Ga0070741, IMG submission 66440) | Surface soil microbial communities from Centralia Pennsylvania, which are recovering from an underground coalmine fire - Coalmine... | ecosystem: Environmental > Terrestrial > Soil > Unclassified ...
TGGCTATGTGCAGGAGATGGCAGATCTACTCGGCACGCTTACCTGGATTCTTGTCGGTGTTGCCGCAGCGATAATTTTGGGATGGAAAGTGTTTCAGTATTTCAAAACTCCGGGCGGTCAACCTACCGTCAACCAGAATGGTTGATGTTCTGGATTATGCTCAGAACTTTAACCACAACTTGTAGTTATACGCCGTTTGACATTTCCACATCCAAAAAGTAAATTCATCCTGCGTGAACCGGACAGCAAAGTAGCTTTGGTGTTTCTTCAGCGCTGTATCAGGAATCGAAGGTATGTTCTCACCACGGAAACCAACATTTCCAAAAGCGCAATCGGCAGTCACTGCGGCCCAACGCAAACAAAGACATCTTCCGGTAGCAGTGGCTACGAAAAATCCGATTCAAAGGAAGATGGATTCACCTGTGGCGCCGCCGGTTTATCGACCTGCCAATAGATCGATTACAACTAAAGCCCAATCCCATAGCAAAGACGGCAAGACTGTCGACAGCATGAAATCTATTCAAATGCGACGACAGACGCCGTCGCCGCCACCGGTATATAAACCGACGGTCAAGAAAATCGTTCAGCCGAAATTGACGATTTCGCAGACCCGTAATCCTAAAGCGCCGCCAGTTTATAAGCCCGAAAAGAAACTCGTCGTGCAGCCTAAAATGAATGTGGCTAAATCAGCGGTAAGAGCTCCGCAAGCACCCCCTGTCTACAGGCCACAGCCGCTTCCAAAAGTTTTACAGACAAAAAGAGCGCAGCAATCTGAAGCTGGCGGACAACTAAAGCGCAAACCACCACAGGCTCCGCCGGTATATCAGCCGAACAAGAGCAAGGTTCTTCAGCAAAAGGAGCAGTCAAAGAAATCTGGAAAGGCAGCGAATCTCTCGCGAGCAAAGTCTGTTATTCAACGCGCAGTGGGATTTGAATTCGAGACCGGATGGCTGGTCAGGTGGGAGCCAGTTTCGTGGTATATGGGACCGCCGAGCGATCCAAAACCGTTCCTCAAAAAGGATGTTATCTCCAGCGCTACCTTTAAGGGGTTCCGCATGGAAGCAGATGAAGCTGAAAACGGCGAAAGTGAAATAGAGTTTGTCACGAGGCCTCCGATTGAGGAAACACCCGCCGGGTACTTGAAGCTAAAAAAAGTGATGGACGATATTGTCGACATCGGTAAAAAAATGCTGGTGTATTCTGGACAAAAGGAATTTCCTTTGAGTTTGGTTACAGGCGTTGATCTTGACGATGGCACGATTGTCTATCCAAAAGATACCACGATGAGCGCTGGTCCCCAGGCCACTACAGGTTTGAATCTGGCCGTTGTCCGTAAATTTATGCTTTCGTTTATGGCTCCTGATCTGCAATCAAAAGCCAAGCATCCGAAGTTTTACGGTTTTCTCAGCCTAATTCAACAATATCTTAGCGCTGGTACCCAGGATGCTGAAGGGCAATACCTGGCTTATCCAAAGATGATTGCTCAACCATTGCTGGCGCGCACCGATTTTGGCAAGCTTTTTCAATTGATCGAGTCCGATGTACGGGATTACTACCTGCAACATAAAAACAAATGGGTTCCTGATGTTCTGGGAATGGTCGGGCTAAAAGGCGCTGAGAAAAAAGATGTCTTGGCCCGCGGTGTTATGGAGAAATCTGATAGATATTTCCAGCTTATGCGGGACCGCAAACTGATGCAATACGACATTAACGACGAGGATCAAGAACTTTCCAGGAAAATCACGGCTCTTGATCTGGACATTAGCCTATTGGACAAACAAATCACTAATTATAAGGAAAGCCTTTTTAATTTTCAGCCCTCAAAAAAATCACTTGAAGAGAAACGCGACAAGTTACTGGAGCAGAAAATCCCGCTCGGGTTACGACGTGCGAAATTACGTGGGCCTGTGATGGAGATTGATTATGAGATGCGGCATCTGGAAAGCACTGTAAGGTATGCAAATCTTACCGTCGAAAATTGGCTGAATAGCATATTGGACAATAACGACCTTCTTCCAAAAGTAAAGGACGCGGAGAGTATGGGCGAATTTGGCCAGAAGGTAGAAAAGATCGGTCCGATAGGAAACCAGGAGGATGCTGGCATATTTGAGTATCGCGGGGATCAAGCTTCAAAGATTAAGCTAACAGAGTGGCCGAAATTCGCATTGAATTTCTTCGAAAAAGTTATGAAGGCTCACGGCCACCAAATTGATTGAATGGGTTCTGTTTCTTTGAGTGACATTCACATAAGAAAGGCCGGATTGACCGGCCTTTTGATTTTGAACGGATTAGATTTTTGAATTAGCGTGCCCACGCGTACGCCTCTGACCTGGGATCAGCACCAGCGCTCAAAATGCCGCTCCTTGGATCAATGACGATTCCCGCATCATCGCCCAAGGTCCAGGCTCCGCTAACCTGGAGTTTGTGACCCTTAGCCTTCAACGCATCCTGAACCTGAGTCGATATTCTAGACTCAACCGATAAGTCGCCCGGATACATCGTGTGCGGGAATGGCGAAGCAGGGAAGCTACGTGTGGACCATCGCGGCGCTTCAATGGCTTGCTGAATGTTCATTCCGAAATCAATCATATTCAACAAAGTCTGCATCGTTCGCATGACTTGATCGTCACCACCCGGGGAGCCCAGCACCATATATGGCTGACCATCTTTCATTACCAGAGTGCTCTGCAGGGTGCTTCGCGGACGCTTTCCTGGCTCGAGTGCATTTGCTTCACCGGAAACCAGGGAATAATAATCGCCTCGGCAATTGAAGATGATGCCGGTATTGCCCATCACTACCTTTGTTCCAAAGCTGCTGTGCAGGCTCGGCTCAAAACTGACCATGTTGCGATCTTTGTCGACGACGGCGATATAGCTGGTGTCGCCCATATGATCCGCATCGCCTGTAAGGTTCACCGCAACGGGTCGATCCAGCATAGCAGTGCCCTTCATAAACCTTTCGGGATTGCCGGGGCGAAGCTCTAGCGACGCGTGATCCGGATCGATCAGTTTGCGACGCTCACCCGCATAATCTTTCGAGAGTAATCCGTCGTATGGAATCTTGATGAAATCCATATCGCCGAGATATTTTTCCCGATCACCGAAGGCGAGTTTGAGAGCCTCAGCGGTCGTATGAATATACTGCGCGCTGTTATGCCCCATTGACTTCAGGTCGTAACCCTCCAGCAAATTCAGCGTTATTAGCTCGGCAGGACCCTGGCTGGCGGAAGGGTTCTTATAGATTTGATATCCGCGGTAGTCGACGTGAACGGGCTCTTCGACCTCGGCTTTATAGTTGGCAAAGTCTTCGTAGCGGAACAGACCGCCATTTTCCTCAGAGAATTTCGCGAACTCTCGGGCTATATCGCCTTTATAGAAACGATCACGTGCTGCTTTCAGCGCTTCGTGGCGACCTTTGCTCAGGTTCTCTTTTTCAGACTCGACCATTTTCTTCATGGTCTGAGCAAGATCGGGATTACGGAAGAGATCACCAGGTTTAGGAGCTTGGCCGTTCGGCATATAGACCTTCATCGTCGAAGGGTATTTACGAATCTGGCGTGTTTTTGCGATAGCTGTTGCCGTGATTTCATCAAGAGGATAGCCATTGTCAGCCAGATCGATTGCCTGTTCCAAAACCTGAGCGAAACTCATCGTTCCCCAGCGGTCCAGCAGTGTGTACCACGCATCAACGACACCCGGTACCGTTCCCGACAGCAGAGAATCGTTCGCGGGGATCTTTCCATCTGCGTGTGTTTTATACCATTCAATTGTGGCAAGCTTTGGAGCGGTTCCTTCGCCATTGACTGAGAACACCTTCTTAGCCTTCGCGTCATAAACCAGAATGACTGTATCACTGCCAAGTCCGTTCAGTGACGGATCAGTCACTGCCAGTGCGGCCTGTCCGGCAACAATCGCGTCGAATGCGTTGCCACCCGCCTCCAGAATTCGTTCTGCTGCGCGCGTGGCTTCCTGTTTCATCGAGGTCGCGGCGTAATAGCGTCCGCGAATAACAGGGCGCATAGTTTTTCCGGCCCTTTCCTGGGTAGGTTCGTCCTGTGCTCGGACGCTGCTCCTGACGCTGAAGAAAACAGTCAATGTCAGCAATAAGACTGAAGCGGCCGCAAGTACATACGACTTTCGCATATGGATGATCCTTTCAATAGCAGTGCTGCAAGTCCGGAGAACTGTGCTCAGTCAATTCTTATTTATCGGTGTAAGCTTGCTGTGTGAAATGCAAGCAATCATTCTAGCATCTTATTCGGGATTGGAAACTGGAATTTCATTAGGTACAACCGGTTGCCAGCCGGTTGTACAGGTTTGACAAAGAACCGGTCGCCAGAGTAAAACGAGTTCTCGTCAGCAAACAATACAATCAACTTATACCAGGAACTATATGCCAACTCGTCGAGACTTCTTATTCTCTGGTTCGGCGCTTGCGGCCGCGTCGGCTCTGTCGCTAAAGGTGAAGGCTCAAACAACACCGTCACCACAGGTGCAAATTCCTGATGATGTTGTGAGCTTGTCTGATTTCGAAGCTCTTGCGCGAAAAGACGCACCGCATATGGCTTTCGAATATATCAGCGGCGGCGCGGCGGATGAGATCACTCTGCGTTGGAACAGGGAGTCGCTGGACAGGATTCGGTTGAAGCCGCGCATTTTGAACGATGTGTCAAAGCTCGACACTCGCGTAAGTTTGTTTGGGCAGGAGCTGGCGTTTCCGATCATCTTGGGCCCGACTGCCTATCATAAGCTTGTTCACCCCGAAGGAGAGAAGGCTACAGCGCGCGGAGCCGGCAACGCGAACGCGACGATGGTTACATCGATGCTCTCGACTACGACGGTTGAAGATGTAGCCCAGGCCGCCACAGGCAGATTATGGTTTCAGACTTACATTCTCAAAGATCGTGGATATACCCACGATCTGATTCAGCGAGCTGAAGGCGTAGGTTGCAAAGCTGTATTTATTACAGTCGATTCGCCGGTGGTCGGGACACGCAACAGAGATGCTCGCGCACATTTTGTGTTACCGCCAGAGCTCGAGCGCGCAAATCTTAAAGGGATGAGTCGAACCGGCGGAAATCTGCGGCCAGGCGAAAATGACATTTATACGCCGATTCTTGATGCGGGTCTCACCTGGAAGGATATTGAGTGGCTGCGTTCCTTTGTGAAAATACCGATTATTCTTAAAGGAGTATTAAATCCTGATGATGCCGATCACGCGGTAAAAGCCGGAGCGTCAGGAATTGTTGTTTCCAATCACGGAGCCAGGTTATTGGATACGGTTCCAGCGACAATCGACGTATTGCCGGAAGTGGCAGAAAAAGTTGCCGGGCGAATTCCCATCCTTGTTGACGGCGGAATCAGGCGTGGAACGGACATTATCAAGGCTCTTGCGTTAGGCGCAAATGCTGTTCTGATCGGCCGACCGTATCTCTTTGGCCTTGCAGCGGCAGGTGAAGTAGGCGTGGCAAAGGTTGTGAATATTTTACTGACAGAGTTCAAAATGGCGATGGCTCTGATGGGTCGGCCGTCGATTGCAAGCATCGATCGTTCGGTCCTTTGGCCAAAGTGATTTACCACAGAGACACAGAGAAACAAATGAATCTCTGTGCCTCTGTGGTGAATTTTTATTTAGATGTTGTTCAAGATCGACAGTGCATTGCCTTCAAAGATTTGTTGTTTTTCGTGCTGAGGAATGTTCAGAGCTTCTATTGTCGAAACCGATTTCTCAATCGATCCCAGCAGGTGAGGATAATCGCTCCCCATTACCATGTGATCCGTCCCTACCAGATCTCGCATATGATGAAGGTTATATGAATTGAAAGTCACGCAGTCGTAATACAGCCTCTTCAGATAAGTGCTGGGTAACTGATCGATTTTTACTTTGCATTCTGCAAAATCACGATAACCGCTATCCATTCGTTCCATCAAATAGGGAATAGCTCCGCCAGCATGCCCAATGATCCATTTAATATCAGGAAAATCTTTCAGCAGCCCGTCGTAACACATACGCGCCACCGCCAGGGTCGTGTCGCAAGGGAAGCCGATGATAGGGCCCAGCACATATTCTCGATATGGCTCGGTATTCGGAGGCAGCATGGGATGAAGGAAGATGCAGAGCTTCATTCGATTAGCCTCTTCAAAGAACGGCCGGTACTCACGCGAAGTCAACGCCCGACCTCTAATGTTGCTGAGCAAAATGACGCCGTTTAGCTTTAAGTCTCCAATGGCTCGGTGAAGCTCTTTCAATGCCGCGTCAGGAGCATCCATCGGTATCGAGGCGAAACCTTTAAAACGTTTTGGGTTTCTCGCAATCAGCTCAGCGTACGCATCATTAACTAGCCGAGCGACTTCGGGTTGGTCCTTGCCTTCCGCGAAGAACACGTTCGGAGTTGAAAGCGAGACAACTTCGACGTCGATACCAACACGATCCATGTCTTCGATGCGCTTAGGAACGTCAGTCATTGGCGGAGTGATGCCAAAGAATCTGGCGCCGTTGTACTTAATGATAGTTTGACCTGTCGGTGATTTATCAAAGGAGAACTCAGATCGGACCTCGCGGATTTTCTGAAAGAAGGCATCCGGATAATAGTGCGTGTGCAGATCGAGTTTGCGGCCCGGTGTCGGTTTTGGCGTTTGTCCATTTCCGGAAACATTTATCGAAGCGCTGGCCGCAACGGCACCGAACGCTTTCAGGAAATCCCTTCTAATCATTCAGTTGCTCCATTTCAGTTGATAATTATCGAAAAATAAAACCATTTATTACGCGAAAAGCGAGCCGTATTTTGACGGCACCGTCTTCAAAAGCACAGCCTTAATCTCAACGCAATCTTGTTCAAGATTCGATGGCGTCCATACAACTTTGTAAATATCCGAAACTTCGCCGCGAATGTGTTCCCAGCGGCCACCCGGACCCCGTTCCATCATACGTCGCGCTGTTCCTTCTGTGATGTTGATCACCTTATAACCATCGCTCAGGATAAATTGACGGAGGTTGATTGTCGTCGTGGCTTCATCCATGACCCGACATTCGGGATGATGTTCCAACTTATAATCGTCAGGATGCCAGGGAAGTGCCGAGCATTTGCACAAGTTGCCCATTGAGAACTCTTACAGTCGGGATTTTTTATAGAATACCGAACGCCGATTATCGAACTTTCGGTCTGGAATGACAATGATAAAGCTTGCGATCGAGCACGTTCGTCATGAAGGTCGTGACGAAAATCGTGGCGTGGACTTTAGCCCGCGGAAAATAAAAAATTACCAGGGTTAAGAGAAACGGCCGTCTCTATTCTTTTTGAGGTCAGGTTTGACGGTCCGTTGCAGTCAACACCGGGAGTTTTACAGCTTGCGCGGACTGAAGTCCACGCCACGATTTTTCAACGTGTCGTTGCAATATTAGTGCCAGGTATTCGGTTTGTTACTTCTATTACGACTTTGAAGTTATCCCATCAGGCGCCGATAATACTTCTGAGTGCCTTTGTTATCAGAGGTTTGCATTGCTCTTCCTGGCTGCATGAATTTATCGATTTTTTATTTTCGCCGGCCTATAGCGCCACGCGGTTTTTGCCGAAAGCATCAAGGTAAAAGAACGGCTGATAAGGGAGAGAAGCGTCAAGGGCTCACGCATGACGCGAGTCTGCGGACAGCTTCCTACCCTGAGCATAGATCGGACCGTTCAACCAGAAGGACTCTTGTTAAGAAACGGCGCACGCTCAAATCGAATGGGCTGCGAGGAAGCTCATAAAAGATGACCATCAAGAAGATAAACGCCCGATTTTCAACTTCAGCCGGAATCTCGTACGTGGAACTCCTGGTAGTTGTGTCGATTATAATTATCTTCGGCACAGTTGCGGTGATCTACTACAATCCGATCAATAGTGGATACAAACCGGATGATACTACCCTGCAGGTCATGCGATTTATGCGAGAGGCGACGAACCTCTCGGCTGCTCAACGCAGAAGAATGCGTGTAGAGATTGATTCGACCAATCGGACGATATCCCTGTACAACGAAGAAGGAACAGTGTCGCCGACGGACGATGTTCTGGTGCGCCAGGAAGTCCTTCCCGGGTCGACCTATGTGGCGTTCACGCAACCTACCGGTGTTTCGCTGCCGGCTGCTCCTTATAATTACACCGCGGCGGCCTACGATGCGACGACCGGGATATGGAAAGGCTACTTCCAGGGCGACGGATCGATTACCGATTCTTCGAATATTCCGTTGAGCGCCACCTTCTTTTTCTGTCCGCCCGGTGCAACCAGCACAAGCGGCAGCGCAGGTCAGATTCGGGCAATAACAATATTCGGACCCAGCGGCGCGATTCGGGAATGGAAATACCGCTCTGGATCTTTGCAGACTGGAGTTAATTAATCATGAAGATCAGAAAAATAAAGCGATCGAATCAAAAAGGGTTTTCGTTTATCGAGACACTAATGGCAATTGCGATATTGTCGACAGGAGCGATTTCACTGGGTGCGGCACTGACGGCTGGCCTGGTTGTAACGAGGGTCAGCGAGCAGCAGTTACGCGCTAAACAAATGTGTACCTCGGCAATTGAATCCATTCTGGCCGCGCGAGACATTGCCATGGTAAATGGCACCTTGAACTACTCAAGCATCAACAATGTCTCCAACGGCGGAATCTTTCTGGATGGAGCCCAAAACGTAACAGATTCCGAGGGACCGGACGGCATCATAGGAACTGCTGATGACAACGGAAATAATGTGGCCGGGTTTACCCGAACGATAGTGTTCACCAATGTCGCGGATCCCAATCGCCCAACGCCGCCAAATCCGATTACGATGCGAAAAGTGGTGGTGACGGTTTCTTATCAGGATCGAGGCCAAACAAGAAATGAAACAATGACCAGCTATATAGCCAATCTGGGCGGCTGATCAATCGATTGACAAGCTCAACTAGAGCGCGAATAGAACAGAGGACAAAGGTATCCGAGGAAACAACAATGTCAAATCGACAGGATTGCCCGATTACGAAAACAGAAAATAAGAAAAAAGCGGCGCGATATACCGCTGGCGGTTTTACTCTGGTGGAAATGATGATCGGCGCCGCTATTTTCATCATTGTTATTCTTGCCGTGCTGAAGTTACTGGAAGCAAGCCGCGATGCCCGGTTCACAACGACTGAGCGGTCAGAGATGCTTCGCACCGCCCGTGTTGCCCTGGATACGATGGGCCATGACATTGTCAATGCCGGTGTCAGCTATCCAAATTCCGGAGCAATGGTCCCGAACGGATTACTTCCAACGATACTTGGGCAGACGTACATAGATAGCGACGGCGTCCACGATTTCATGACACCCATTATTTCAGGAGACGGGGTCAATACAGTTGGATCTGCCAGCACCGACCAACTTTCGCTGATATTCATGGACAACACTTTCAACGGCGGTAATGCTCTGTCGATCAGCAGCGCATCGACCAGCAGTAGCTGGATGGTTATTAACACCGCGCAATCCGGAGTCACGAATTCAGTCTGTACACCAGGCGACCTTTTCCTGATATCTGGATCGACCAGCAGCGCGTTGGGTTGGCTGACCGGAACAAGCTCAACCGACAAGCTGGTGTTTGCCAACACCGATCCTCTTAATATCAATCAGCCTTCACAGACGAACGGTGTACTGCAGAGCGTAACTTATCCGGCCTCCGCTACGCGAGTTGACTGGATCAGATATTACGTGAACTCGACCGGGACTCTGTTCCGAAGAGTATATGGCACTCCGACGACCCGAATCGGAAACGGAGCTACCACCAGCAGCACCGGATTCCTGGACACTCCAATTGCAGACAACGTCACCGATCTGCAAATAAAATATACACTGTCAGATAATTCTGTGGTTACGGGTCCGACTTTTGCCCAGTATCCAAGCATAAGACAGGTAACAGTAACAATCAGCCTCCAAAGCCCCGACATTGATAGACGCTTAAACGCCCGAGAAACGTTGTCGATTTCAGCAACCTTCGATGCTCGTAACCTCGGGTACATCGAAAGATGAGACGAACAGTATATCGAAAAACAGACGGCAAATTCACAGGAGGGTTATCGGTATGCCGAACCAAAAACGGCTGAGGACTAGCAGCTTTGCCCGATTGTCACGTAATCAAAGCGGCGTCGCGATGATTATCACCCTGATGGTGTTGGCGCTGATGGGATTGTTCATAGCAGCAAGCCTTTCACTGGCTACCACCGAGGCGACGCTGATGAATAATGACAACACGAACGCGGAGGCGTTTTACGCAGCGCAGGCCAGCCTTGAGCTAATGTCGCGCGATTTCAATAATATTTTTGAGTTTCACCTGACGCCAAGCACCAGCGATCTTACTTCAGTTCAAAATGATGTTCCGACTGTGCCCGGGTTCACTTTTAACCAGACCGTAACCTCCCTGGATGCTGCATCAACGTCAGTCACCATCAGCTCTGGTCCGTTTGTCGGGCTTAATGCATTGCGAAACAGGTGGTCTTTTGCCGCGACGGCGACCGCGACCAATGGCGCCCAGGCACAAGTTACCCGAACGGTTAATAACTACCTGGTGCCGATCTTCCAATTCGGTGTATTCTACGATACCGATATGGATTTCCATCCTGGGCCGCTCTTTAACTTTGGAGGACGAGTTCACAGCAATGGTAATATCTATCTTGCCGCAGGCACCGGTCTTTATTTCCGCGATCGTGTAACCGCGGCGAAGAGTATAGTTACCGATATTCTTCACAACGGAAATTCGCTCAGCAGTATTAGCGCTACTCTCGGCAACGTTTTTGTTTCGAATGGAAGCACCAACGTCTCTGTCCAGCACGGCAGTGTTGTTAACGGACCGAACGTGGGTGGAAGTCAGCCCGGAGAACCGACGGGAACTGCGAACTCTTCCTGGGCAACGTATTCGGCGACATTTAACGGGAACCTGATGGCAAATGCGCCGACACTTCGCCTTCCGTTGACGATTGGGAACAATAACCCGATTGAGCTGATACGCCGAGGCAAATCGACCGACGATACCGTGCTTTCATCTTCGCGCTACTACAACAAGGAAGGCATCCGCATTAGTATCAGTGATCAGCAGTCACAACTTCCCGGTGGAACCGGCGGAGTCAATCTAACCGCGGTTCAGGCTGATTCAAAGGCCGGATACTGGCCGGTCCAGCGTACAGGCAGTACGCCGCCAGCCCGCGCCACAAGAGTCAATGCGGCCAGATTTGCCGCGGCGCCAGGCGGAAGCATTCAGCCGGTCTGGATAAAAATTGAAAAAGTTTCAATAGATGCCTCGACCGGAGCGGTTACAACTTCGGAGATAACTTCCGATATCCTCAGTCTTGGGGTGACCCAGGCCACGACTATAGGATCAACAACCGTTGGCGACAACGACGCGATCATTAAGTTCCAGAGATACACTATACCTGGTCCACCTCTGCGCGTGGCGGATTTGACCGACACGAATACAGCCGACGCGGCGGCTCCGTCTCAAGTAAGCTCCAAAAATGTGTTTACCTATCGATCGAACGGGACCAGCAGTTTCAGCTATGTAAGTACTGCCAACTACCTTGAGTCCGGAGAGAGCTCGCATGACTCCGCCAAATCGGTCACGATCGGCGGCAGTGGCGTAACGATAGTGCCTTTCCCGATCGAAATGTTCGAGCCTCGCGAGGGCATATACAACGACAGTCTGACAGATACTCAATATAAGGCGCTTTACGGTTCTCAGAGCGTTCCGGTCGTTGGTGTTATGAGCATGATCGATGTTGACATTAATAACCTTGGCCGGTTCCTGACCGGCGCATTCGACGGATCATTCCCTGGTGGATTGATGAGCACCGCGATCGGGAACAACGGCGGCCAGGGGTACATTCTTTATCTTTCTGATCGGCGCGGCGATTTCGATAACGACGGCGAATACGATAACGAGAACGTATACGTCGCTGATCCTACCGACGATTCGACCCAGGCTGGCGAAGATGTGAATCTCGACGGTGTAGTTCAGGAAGACTACGTCCACGAATCGGCTCGCTACAGCGCGAAAGTCGCTACTGACGTAGCTGCGTTGTGGGATCATTCTTATTTTCGAAGGGCAGTCCGGTTGATAAACGGTCAAACATTGCCGGGCAGCTCGACTCAGGGTTTGACTATATCGGCAGAGAATCCTGTCTATGTTATGGGTAACTATAATGCGACCGGAATTTCGTCGCTGCCGAATTCGAGCGGTCCGACACCATATAGTAACTTCACTGGAACCAGTGTTCCGGCTTCAATCGCATCAGACGCAATTGGAATTTTGTCGAACGAATGGAACGACGGAAAGAGTTTCCGATTCCCGTTCGATCCAGGATCCTCCAGCGACACATATAACTCACGTTATGTTGACTCGTCGGGTGAAACCACTGTTCGGGCGGCTTTTCTGACCGGACATAGTATGAGCATTATTTATCACTCGCCCGATCAGGGTGGCGGCGACGTATGCCTGTCCGGAGGTGTCCATAACTTCCCGCGATTACTTGAGAATTGGGGCGGAAACCGTCTCAATTATTGCGGTTCACTCATCAACCTGTTTTACAGTCGTCAGGCAAACGGAACACACAAGAGCGGCGGTCACGTGTACAGCCCGCCAAACCGAAACTGGGTGTTCGACGCAACGTTTCTGAACGCCACACAAGTACCGCCGGGTACTCCGTTCTTCCAGTACGTAAATATGACAGGGTTCCGTCAAACTTTGCGCTAGGGGGACTATAGTCCGTTAATAACTGTGCCGATAGTTAGCATTGATACTGGGGGCGCTCCGCCGCTTTTACGCGGCGGAGCGCCTTTTGGTCGTAATGCCCGCTCTTGAACCAGGTTCGAAAGAAAACCTGAGTCGCCTCGTGAACTGCTCGCGCGAGGCGCTATGGCACATAGAAAACGGAGACCCGAATGCGCAATCCACTAAGACCTTTCCGAAAGGTTAGCAAATTCTTACGCAAATCAAGGAATGAAAACGGCGTCGCGATGATCGTGACGCTGATGGTTCTGTCGTTAATGGGCCTCTTCATTGCTGCCGCATTATCGCTGGCAACAACGGAAGCCACGCTGATGAACAACGACAACACGAATGCAGAGGCCTTCTACGCCGCACAGGCAAGCCTGGAATTAATGTCCAGGGATTTCAACAACATATTTGATTATCATCTTTCACCTAGCTCAAGCGACCTTAGCGCGATTCAAGCGGATACGCCGGCAATTACAGGGTTTACTTTTAACCAGGCCGTTACGTCACTCGATACAACTTCAACTTCAGTAACGATCAGCTCCGGACCATTTGTAGGACTGAATGCGCTTCGCAACCGGTGGAGTTTTACCGCAACCGCCACAGCCGGAAACGGAGCCCAGGCGCAGGTCACCAGAACGGTAAACAATTACCTTGTTCCGATTTTCCAATTCGGTGTCTTTTATCAACGCGATGCCGAGTTCCATCCCGGCGCTTTGTTTAATTTTGGCGGACGCGTTCATACAAACTCGAACCTCTATATAACGGGATCCAGCGGAACTGGAAGCGGTCTGTATTTCCACGATCGAGTGACTGCGGCTGGCCAAGTTGTGACGGACGTGCTTTCAACCGGACAGGCGCCGTCAGCCCAGGGCTTTTCGATTGGCGCGGTTTATGTAAATCCGGGCAGTGGAGCACAAAGCACATGGCCATCGGTATCGCAGGGAAGTGTAGCCAGCGGTCCTGATACAGCTCATACAGACGCAAACGAACCAGATGGCAGCGTAAACAGCGGCTGGGCTTCATTTGATACCCGGTTCAACGGCAACCTGACCGCCAAGGCCCCCGCCTTGAAGCTGCCTTTGACTCTCGATGGCACCAGTGATCCGATTGAGCTGATTCGCAGAGGTAAGTCAACCGATGATGCGATTATGACGTCATCACGCTACTATAACAAACCCGGTATTCGAATTACGCTTAGCGATTCTCAGTCTCAACTGCCGGGCGGAACCGGGGGCATTAACCTCACTGCGAGCGGTGGTTACACGCCAGCGGCCCGCACGGGTGTTTCAGGCCATGCAACCCAGATTAACGCAGCTCGATTCGCTACGACTCCCGGAGGCAGCGTTCCGGCCGCCTGGATCAAAGTCGAGAATGTTACGATCAACACCAGCACTGGCGTGGTGAATACGACCGACATTACCGCCGATTTTCTCAGCCTTGGACTGACCCAGTCGGCAACATTCGGCAGTACGACAATCGGAGATGCCGACGCCATCCTGAAGCTTCAGCATTATACGATAGCGGGGCCCCCCGTCCGGGTGCCTGATGTCAATAGCAGCAGCAATAGCACATCTTCACCGTCGACGGTCAGTAGTAAATCGGTTTACAGCTATAACTCGACTAGCGGTATCAACTATATAACGACCTCAAATTATCTGGAGTCTGGTGAAAGCACTCACAGCTCGCTTAAAACGGTGTCGATTGGCGGCAGTAATGTCTCGATCATCCCATTTCCCATTGAAATATTCGATACGCGCGAGGGTTTCTATACGCTGGATATGAGTACGACAACTTACAGCCAATAGAGGCGAGGTGTCAAGGAAAAAAAGAACCCCTCAGATACCGCACGGTATCTTTTTCTGCCAACTTGATTTCAACCAGCTTCCTGCTCGTGCTGACTTTGCCTTC
>Ga0070741_10013214_pt1 | contig 14661 bp, 11 predicted proteins | sample Coa_R1_4_FD_66440 | JGI IMG/M metagenome (GOLD analysis project Ga0070741, IMG submission 66440) | Surface soil microbial communities from Centralia Pennsylvania, which are recovering from an underground coalmine fire - Coalmine... | ecosystem: Environmental > Terrestrial > Soil > Unclassified ...
CCGTCGAGCTTGATGGGTGCGCCCTTTTCGTCGGCAATACGCTCCCCGGCTTTCAGTTCGAGCCGGCCGGCCGGCGTCCGATGGCGGCGGTACAGAGTGAGGAGGCCTTCGGTATCGAGCGCCAGCAGGTCCTTAAAACCGTCGCCGTCGATATCCTCGGCGATTGGGCGGGTGCGCCAGACGGTCGCGAGCGGTTTGTCACCGAGCATGAGTTTGCGCGGCGCGGCGAACGTGGCATGGTGCGCATTGCCCGTGTTCTCAAGATATAGAAAGTAGTCGTAAGAACTGCCGACGATCAGGTCGAGGTCGCCGTCATTGTCCCAATCCGTAAGCACCGGGCTGGTGTAGCCCCAGCGAGCTTCGGCTGGGCCTTGGAGCGCGCGGCTGGTCTCGACCCGGAAGATCTCGCCGCCCGCGCGCAGCTCCGCGGCGGGCGCAAAGCCGTGGCCGTTGTTCTCCACGTAAAGCAGGTATCCGTCTTCGTTACCGATCACGAAATCCGGCCGGCCGTCGCCATTCATGTCGCCGATTGCAGGCACGGCAAAATCGCCGGCCGACACCGGCGGATGCTTCTGCAGCAGCGTCCGGATCGAGTCGAATCGCGGCTCCCCTGTCCGGCCCGAATTCGGCAGATACCACGGGAAGCTCGATCCCTGCAGGATCAAGTTGTGCCGATCCGTGGCGCTCCAGTTCGCTTCGATAAGCTGCACGCGCTCCCAGGGCAGTCGCGGGCCGCCGGCCACGGGAATCCGGCGGCCGGAACCCAGCCGCGTGCCGTCGTTCAGATAGACGAAGAGATTGTCAAAGCTCGCGACGACCAGGTCGAGCTTGCCGTCGCCGTTCCAATCCGTCGCTGCGGCCGTGGCTGTGTCGTAGAACGAAAGTGCGCGCTGATCATCGCCCGCAAGCAGGCGGCGTCCCGTGGAGAACGTCAGCTTCCCGTCCCGCATGCCGAGGTTTTTATGGAAAACGACGGAGCCGTTGCGATCGCCGCCCGTCCAGGAGCCATCGGCGGCGAAGCCTTTGCCGAACCCGACCTCGAGCTTCGGATAGTAGTTGGCATTGCCGCCGCGGCCGCCGACGATCAGATCCTTCCTCCCGTCGCCATCCCAATCGACAAGCTGGATGGAAGGGGCCATGCTTACGCTCTCCAGCAACTCCAGGGCCTTGTGCAGCCCGAAATCCTGCAGGTTGCTCTGGAACACAAACTGCCGGTTGCCGGACGTGGAGACGTCGCGATACCAGCGGAAAATCTTGCCGGTTTGCACGATGAGATCCATCGCGCCATCGGCGTCGATGTCGTCGAAGTACATGGAGCCGACCGGGTATTCAAGCTGCACCTGAAAGGGCTCGGCGAAGATAGGCACGCCTGCCTGGCGCTTGCCCGTGTTCAGGAACACCAGCGTGCGGTAGCGCTGATCCTTCGGACGATGCGAGTAGGTGCCGGCGCTGAGCCCACAGACGACATCGACGAGGCCGTCGCGATTCCAGTCGACCAGCGCGAGGTCAGGCCACACCCAATCGACGTCGAGCGGTCCCACCGTATCCGCGCCGCCGTAATAAATCGGCTGCGGATACCACGGATAGCGGGAAGCGAGCGGATCGGCAGTCTTCTGATTGAGGAGAAAGTCCGGATGAGAGGCCGGCGGCAAACCGGACGGGACGACCGCGGCCTTCTGCGCCAGCAATACCGCAATCGCAAAGCAGATTGTGACCGTGATCCTCATATCGCTCCAAATGCAAACGAATAGAGTGACGCCTGCCGCACGTAAAACTTCAGCCGCACAATGCGGCCGCGGAGCGACGCCAGATCCGCTGCCGAGCGCCAACGAACAGGCGCGCGGATCGCGTCGCGCTCGATTGCCACGGCGTCCTGTTTGCGGAAGCCGGCCACGGCCTGACCCGCTTCATCCAACACCTCCACGCGGATCTGCCCGTGCGAGGCATCCGCGTTCAGGAACAGCCCCGGATCCTCGAATCGCAGCGGCTTCGTCAGCAGTTCGCCCTCCTCCGCGCCCGCATCCATGGAAACAAATCCGTCCAGCCGCAGCCTGGCCAGACCGATCGCGCCGTGGTTCGGCTCGCGCTCCTGCCCATCCACGGGGTGCCGATACGAGCGCCCGCTGTAATAGATCCAGAGTTCGTCGCCCACACGCACCGGCGCGCCCGAGGCTGGACTCTGAAATCCGAAGTCCCAGTCGATATTCATGCGGCCGGCGGGAATGATCGGTTTGCGGTCGCCCACGCGCTGCCACGCCCGGCCGTCACGGCTGGAGATGAGCTGGACGTCGAGATAGATGTTCGTCAGCGGCTTGGGATGGAACACGGTGAGCAACCCCAGGTACATGCCCTCATAGACAAAGCCCGTGTTGTTGTAGAGCTCGGTGGCCGGATCGTCCTGCGCGTCGGCGGCGAGCATCGGCACGGGCTTCGACCAATGCAGGAAATCCTCGCTCACGGAAAGCGACCGCGCGCGTTTGTGATCCACCTGCTCCTTGACGAACGCAATATACCGGCGCGTGCGCGGATCCCACATCGTGTTCATGGTGTCGCGTACGGGGTCATAGGTGAACGCCGGCTCGGGCTGGGTCTTCCAGTGGATGCCGTCGGGCGAAAACGCCACGTAGTAACCCATCGGCAGCGGCGGCTGGAGATTTTTTTGCCACTTTCCGTCGACCTGCCGCTCGTTCGCGTGCCAGACCATCATTTTGTAACGCCGGGAGCCGTCGCGATCCTGGTTGTCCTTGATCACGCTGACGGTGTCGAGCACGCCGCTGATGTGCTGGGCCGGTAGTTCGTCCGCCTGCATTACAATGTTGTTCTCCGTGCTCCCGCGATACGCGATCGCACCCAGTGCGGGCTTGTCCCAATGGATACCGTCGCGCGAAGTGGCGTAGCAGATGTAAGTGCTCTCGGGATACTGGTGGCGGATGTAGCGGAACTGGTTGAGCGTGGAATACCAGGCCTTCCAGATCCCTTCCTGCTCGTCGCGCAGGACGGTTCCGTAGAGATGCGTGTACTGGCCTTCCCAAGGTTTCACCGGCAACAGAATGGGATTGTCGGCGTACTTCGTCACCGGATGGATCACGCGCGTGACGCGCGTCTGCGAGGCGATCAGGTAATCGTCGACAAATAACTGCCGCTGCTGCGAGAGCTCGATCGGCGCAGCATTGAGCGCCAGCGCGACGATTATTGGCAGGAAGGCACGCTGATGCAACATAGCTTCCCCCTTTCGATCACCTCTCGCGCGAAGTCGTACGCGGTGATGCCGCGGGCCGCCGGATACACGGGCCAAACCTGCGCCGACTGTTTCTCTATGCGGCAGGCGTCAGCGAGTTCCGTGCGCACGGCCGCCGTCAGCTTGGTGCCATCCTCGAGACCCTGCTCCACGCGCAACAGCCGGAAATACGCCGCCGCGATATCCTTCCAAAGCACCGCCGCGTTCCTGGCCGTTGTGAAACCGCGCTCGAGATCCGGGATCCCGCGTGCGTCGCGCAGCGATTCTTCCGCGGCATCGACTGCCGCCTGCTTCCCGGCAAGCACCTCGGCGATTGTTGTCTCCGACGGCGATTTCAGCTTCTCGTAGGTGGCCCGATACGCAGAGTTCTCCGGGAAATACTCCAGCAGGTAGCTTTTCTTCAACTCCTCGTCGATGGTGGCGAGGTGCGGAACCATGTCCAGGTGCGTGAGCAGGCTGAAGCCCTTGACGAAGAAAATACCCTGCGAGATGGAGGCCGAGCGGGCTAGTGCCCTGCGCGCGCTCTCAGCCCGTTCGCCGTAGCGGCGCCTGCTCCAGGCCAAGAACATCTGGCGGACGTCAGCCCGAGGATCCCACGCCAGCCGGCTCGCCGCCACAATATTGAACTCGTTCGCCGTGTCGAAGGTCAACACCGCGGGTCCGGCCGTGAAGAAGGTCGCGTGCCCATACTGGAGGTGATAGTCGACGCGCAGCGCCACGCCGGCCAACTTCCGCTCGACTGCCATTCGCCCGATCTTGTCCTTGTAAAAACCGCCGAGCAGCGCCGGTATGTAGCCATACCCGCTGCCTTCGGGACAGGCGGTAAGTTCCAGCAACTCCGGCTGTCCGGCGAACGCGCCCAACAGCGGGTTGTCGGGATAATCCGTACCCCGGAAATCCACGACTGTGTTCTTGCTGACAATCCGGATATCGGGGGGCAGTCCCCGCAGCGCCTTGCGCATCACTGCCTGATGCGTGGGGAGTTGATTGTAGCTGCGCACCTCCAGCCGCTTTCCGTGTCGAAGACAGGCTTCGTGCATCGCCAGGATGACGCGCCGCACCTTCTCCTCGGTCGGAATGCGCGAGCAGCGCTCGCATTGGCAACCGCCATGTTCGAGCAGATTGTAGCCGTGAGTTTCGGCGAAGGTCAGGTCGATGCCATCCACCTCGGGCAGTCGGCGGAAGAATTCATCCAGCTTGGCATCGAGGAATCGAAACACGAGCGGATTGGAGAAGCAGTACGGATACCCGGTCCCGCGCATCTCCGGATATGCCTCCAGCATGTTGTCCGGAAACACGAGTTCGTGATCCCAGAGCAGGAAGTCCATCCCGTGCGCATGCGCGGCGCGCGCCAGTTTGCGGATTTCCGCGGTGCGCCGCTCGATCCCCCACCCAAGCTGCCGGCGCTGGAGCTTCGGAAAGTCGTCGTAGTGAAGAAACCAGCTCACGTCGATGCCGCCCTCGCCGGCGCGTCCCATCAACTGCAGCGTGTTGATGCCATACGCCGGCGCCTCCCGGATGATGCGCTCCACGGCGGCCGAGATCTCCTCGATGGGCCGGTCGAACGCGCCGCCGAGCGGAAGATTGAAGTTCGCCTGGAACGCCGCCGACCACCATTCGCGATCTGCAAACCGCGGCACAAATTCGCCGGCCTGGAAAGATCCGTGCTCGAGTTCATCCGCCAGTGAGTAAGCCCCGTAGAGCAGGCCGCGTGCGCCGCTTGCGGCCACCGAATACTGCGCGTTGTCGCGACGCAGCCGATAACCCTCGGCCCCTAGCGTCGGGGAATCCGCCCGGTCCAACCTGATTCCTTTCGCGCTCCGGCAATCGATCGCAGCCAGGCGCTCCGACGCGGTGCGTACTACCGCATCGTCTGCCGGCCAGGCGGACGCATCCACCGGACACGCGGCAGCACGCAATAATGCAGAAGCGAAAATCAGAAGATTTTTCAAACCCTGATACCCGTCATCTTACTGTCGCGCGAAACGGGATTTGAAGCCGATCTGGTATCCTGTTCCGGTAAGCGGAACGAAAAGATCGGTCGTTCCGTCTACCGGAACATGGCCGAAGAAGATCTGCAAACTCTGCTGCGGGGTCTGGAAGTACTCAGCGCCTTCACCGATCGTGAAGACCTGGGCATCTCCGACGTGGCCAGGCGCCTGGCGCTGCCGAAAAGCGCCGTTCACCGCGTGATGCGGACGCTCGCCAACGGCCGCTTCGTCGAACAGACGCCGTCGCGCCGCTATCGCCTGGGGCTCAAGATTCTCGAATTGGGGAATCTCTGCCGCCTGCGTCTCGACCTGGTGAGACGTGCCCAGCCGACCCTGGAAAGCCTGAGCAATCGGGCGGGCGCGAACGCGCATCTGGCGAAACTGGACGGCGTGGAAGTATTCGATCTTCTCCGTGTCGAGCATCCCGCGCCGATGCGCATCACCCGCAATCCGATGCTGCGCCGTCCGGCGCACTGCACGGCACTAGGCAAGGCGATCCTGGCGTTCGAGAGCGCCGCGCGCGTCGACGAGATCCTCGCCTCCGGACTCCCGCGGCTGACCAGAAAAACGATCACCAACCCCGACCGCTTTCGCGACGAACTGGCGCGCGTGCGCAGGCGCGGCTACGCCATCGATAATGAGGAATTCTATGCCGGCACGCGATGCGTGGCTGCTCCAGTGTTCGATGACGGCGGCCGTGTAGTAGCGGCGATGAGCGTCTCCTGCCTGATCACTCATCTCACCGAGGACCGGCTGCCGGACTTCGCCGCCCTGGTGATGGATGCGGCGCAGCATCTCTCCGCTCAGTTGGGCTACCAGGCATCCACAGCCGCTCGCTCACCTTCCTGATCGATCCACCGGCCGCATTTAGCAGCCGTACACTTCTTTCAGCTTGGCTTGGGTGTTTGGGCCGCAGATGCCGTCTACGGTTAAACCGTTCTCGCACTGGAACTCCTCGACAGCCATTCGAAAACGCGGAGAGTCATTTCCGTCGATGTCGCCGAAGTAGTATCCCAGGTTGTTCAATCGTCCCTGTTGTCCGGAAATCTCGTCGACCGGATCGAGGTGGCCGATCTTAATTGGAATGGCCATGCCTCCATAAGGACTCTGCTCCGTATCCTGGATGAGCAGTACGGATTGGCTCGCCGAAGGAGGAATCTCCAGTTGCAGTTCGCCGTTCCCGTCGCTGGTCAGGTTGTGACTATCGCCATCGACCACCAGAACGCAGGGGGCGTTGGCGATCGGTTTCTCGTAGTGATCCCGCAGCTTCAGATGCAGCTTGAGAAGGTTCCGCTTCAGGACGAAATTGTGCGTCTGATCCGTGGGACGCGGTTCCTCGCGCTGTTCCCGGTCGGGGATATACAGCACGTCCCCCGGAAACAGAACGTTAGGATTCTGCCGTTTCTTTTTTAAGTCTGCGTTGTTGGCGTGGTCCCAGATGATGGAATAGTCGGTGAAGCCGTACCGCCATGCAATTGCAGCCAGGTGATCGCCCTGTGCGACCGTGTAATACTCCGCCATCGCGCCGCCACCGAGTAGGTGAAAAATCGAAACCAGGATATCACGAAGTTGACGGCATCCGACGGGCCGTGATACACACTATAAGTCCGAGAAGTCCGAGCGGTGACCCGGCAGGATGAAAACCGGGGAAGGGAAGAATGGGCAAGCGAAAGCGCCTGACCCAGCAGGATACCTCTAGCACGGCGTTTTCGCCTGTCGGAATTCCGTCGCAAGTTCGAGTCCGGGTTTTCGGCATATCGGCGCATCGGAAGGAGTGGAACCATGGCTGATAACGACGACGACGGAAAAATTCACGGATCCAGCGAAGGTGGAATCGCGGGCAAGCACCCCTCGGTGCGCGGGCCCGAACTTCGGGTAGGGTCGACCACTGCCGCTCAGTTCAATGTCATCAACTTTCCGCTGATTCCGATCGCTTGTTTTCGGGTCGACGATATTCGCTTTGGCTTCGGCTCGTCCTTCGTGACCACGGATCCCAACGACGATCAGAACGACATCCGCAAGGAGATGCAACTTCTGGTGGATCTCCTGGAAGCGAATCCGCAATCGCCGCTGTCTGTCTTCGGGCATGCGGATCCCGTGGGCGACGACATTCCCAACAAACAATTGAGCGGGCGCCGCGCGACGGTGATCTATGCTCTCCTGATCTCCACCACCGATCCCGACAGCGCCGTCAAATTATGGCAGGGAGTCGCCAAGACCGAAAAGTGGGGCTCGAATGAGCATCAGCATATGCAGACGATCACGGGGCTTCCGGACGGTACCGCGGATGCGGACCTTTTTAAAGCGTATATGCAGAAACTGACACCCGCCACTTTAAAGATGGGTAAGAAGGACTTTCTCGCGCAGGGAAAGGACCCGAACGGTAAAGGCGATTATCAGGGCTGCAGCGAGTTCAACCCGCAACTGATCTTTTCCAAGCAAAAGAACGACGCGTTCGAAAAAGACCCCGATAAAACAGCGCGAAACGATGCGAATTCCGTGAACCGACGAGTCATTGTGTTGCTGTTCCAAAAGGGCACCAAGGTGGAACCGGCGAACTGGCCGTGTCCGCGAGCGAGCGAAGGCATAGGCGGTTGCATAGCCAGGTTCTTTTCAGACGGCGACTCCCGGCGCAAACGCCGCCTCCCCGACCAGGACCGCAAATTCGACGACAAGCAGGACACATTTGCCTGCCGGTTCTATCAGAAGTTGCTCACGGACTCACCTTGCGAGACGGCGATGACGCTGGTGAAGATCCGGCTTTTCGATGCCCAGGCCCGGCCGCTTCCCTTCGCACCGTGCATCATTACGGAGAGCGGCCAAAAGCCGCGGGCGGCGCGTGCAACGGGCGCTCCTCCCGGGCCGCCGGGTACCACTGCCGGATCGCCGCCCGGCACCATGTCCGGCGGGGACAAAGAGGAGGCCATTGTCACGTTGCGTGTTCAGAAAGACAAACTCCCGGCCACAGTCAACTTGAAATGGAGCCGTCCGAAAGCCACGGAAACCTCCAGCGCCCCTCTGCCCGACCCGAAAGACCTGGAGGATTTCGAGTTCCACATGGACGTGACAGTTGACGTCCCCGACGCGGATCAGGACGCGGCGGCAAAGATCCGGCTGAAAAACCTGGGGTACGATACCAACCCGCCCAAACCGGTGCCCGGCCTGGGCAGCGATCCGGTCAAGTCGTTCCAACGCGATTACAAACCCCAATTCGCGGACATCGTTGTGGACGGAACCTTGAATCAGCCCACGATCAACGACAGCAAGACCGCTCACGACGCCAATACACCGGTCCTGCGGGGAAACAGCGATATTCAATTGAAGAGGTGAGTGACGGTTACGGGAAGTGCAACGCCCCGGATTGCCAACGCAGTGTACAAGCCCGCCATCGCCAAGCGGCCGGCAAGCGTCGGATAGCGCCGGCGTCGCTTGTACCGCGACTGTTCCACAAAGCCGATGACCATGCCTCCGCTCATGGCGACGAGACTGTGTCCGGCGAACCCGCAGGCGAGCATCAACGGCCAGCAGGTCCGGAGGCACGCGAAGCCGATGAAACTACCGAAGCGGACACAGTCGCGATCCGCGCGCCAACCGAGAGGCGCGATCGGCCATGTCCGGTGGCAAGCCGTCAGCGCGCGTTTGTACACCACCGTTTTCTGCCACAGCGCGGCTGCTGCGAAAGCGAGAGCAGGTGCGGCATACGTGTGAGTCCAGTTCATCTGGCGAAGCGGCGCGAACACGATACCTAGGGCCAGCCACGGTCCGAAATAGCCGACAACGAATCCCGCGATGGCCCGGTGACGTCTCGCCCAGAGACTTACGGTAGCGGTAAACCGCACTCTGCCGGTCACCAGCGGCAGCATCATAGCCGCGACCATAAGCATCCAATACCCAATTTCCGGGAAAAGCGTCGATCCGTGGTAGCCGTTGTGTCCGGAGTTTTGCCAGGCGTGCTGGAGCATGACTCCCCACGCGCCGCTCGCCAGTCCGACGGTCCACCATTCCGGATGCAACCAGAAAAAGAACCGCAGTCTCGTCCCCATCCGCCCGCCCGCGCGGGCTGGGGTAGGACTCATTTGTAGTAGAGGCTGACTCGCCCCACTTTGACTCGAGGTACCTGACCTTCCCAAAAGCTTGGCGAGAAAGAAACACGCAGGTTTTGCGAGTCCCAATTCTTCTTGGCGGCCAGATGATTAACAGCCTCTGTTATATCCAGGGTGAAACTCATGCCGCTTCCCGCGTGCGGTCCTTTCGGATCGCTCTTCTGGAGCAGGCCGAACGTTCCCAGATTACCCACGCGCAACTCAGGGTGTTGTTCGGGCACATGGCCCGGCGGCACGTTCAAGTAGACCCGGAAAGGTGGCGCCGGCTGGCTACACGTCATATTTTCGATATAGAGGTACACCTCTCTTTGCGTCGAGTGCTCATGAAAGAGGGCCGGACCCGTAGGTGCATGGATCGCCAGGCTTACCTCTTTGGGCTCAGGACCCAGGTAAAAGGGCTCGCTGGTGGCAGCCACCATTTCCGCCATCCGCGGGGCCGCCGATCCGGGCTGTCGAGGGTCCTGCGGATTCGGTGGTGATTGCATCTTCGACTCCTTTGGGACAACCTGCCCAAAAACTCCGGACGGAACCCAGATTTGCAGGGCGACACTCGCAAGCACAACGAGACGCGCCAACAACCCAGCCGGCCCCGCGGAGCGTGTTTCCATATCTGTCCTTAAGTGTAAAGGCTCGCCAACCATTCCGCCAGCAGCTACCGGCTCGCAGCCCGTGTCCAAAAGCGGGCACAGCCGAAACTGTTCTGACCGCGAGCCTGGAACCAGCGATATAGGGTCCGGGCAGTGGACAGTTCCGTCTGTGCCCGGTTTTTCCGCACGGGGCTAGGGTGCGCCCTTGAAAGGATCGCTGATGTCTTCGTACTCATACGATAACGGCGGCTGTCTGGTGTCCATGGAGTCCCGCGCCGTCAAAGATGTCGCCACGCCATTCTCGTCATGGAAATTAAACGATGCGTCCAGCCAGAACTTTGAGTCCGGATCTTTGTCGGAATCCTTCGGATTGCGGTCCAACCTCGACAACTGCTTTTGCCGCTGAATCCAAATCTCCCACAACCGGTCGATATTGCAATGATGTAGCCAAAAAATGGGATCGAGGGCAGCGGTTACGGGAAAGAACATGAAACTGCGGTCTCCAAAGTGACCATGGACGACATTGTGCGGCACCACCTCGAGCGTACCGCCGCCACCGGGACCGTGGCTGTGTTGAACCGGTCCGCCGAAGGCCGGGTCGTTCCCTTTGAAGCTCTTCGCCTTCAGGCAGTTCACGTTCGTGTCTGGTTTGCTCGGGTCGAGGTTGCCAAACCGGTCGAGATCCAAAAACGGGTCGCCGTTGTTCACTCTCTTGGCACGCCCGGGCTCGGGGACGAACAAGTGATTGGAACTGTCGGCCGGCTTCCGGAAAGGCTCCGGCAGCAGGGGTGTTGCGGTGACATTCCAATACGGCAGCGCCCAATCCTTGGGACCGTCCGGCATTGCCGCGATAATCTTCGCCACGACCTTTTCAAAAAAATGAATGTAAAGCCGATGCCATGGTAGAAAAAACCATGAGTCATGTTCACATAGCGCCCAAAATGTATCCTGGTCGCCGGGAAACTTGTCATTGTCCCTCGCATTGGGGTCCGCCCGCCTGCCGCCGTCCTTGGGCGCCCTTGTATCTATGCCTCCAACGATGGGGTTGAGAGGATAGTCGTGAATCGCCGCCTGGTACCGCCAACTCTGCGGCAGGTGAAGTATATTCCCGCTCTGCATCTGCGCGATCGCCTTCTCGTAAAATACGAGAATCGGATCGCCTGTCAGCTTTGACACATCCCGGCGCACCCGAACCGGCGGCGGAACAGCAGGACGCCTGACAATCCCGTTACTCATTGCCTCCTCATCCCGTCGAAGTACGATATCACAGTTCCGGGGCCAGGCGGCCCGCTTTTTTAGATTGCGCCCGCAGCGGCGAACGGGTCTATAATCGTTGAGACCGTCGTAACGGAAAATCCGGTCGAAATTACTCAATCTCGAAAGCTGAGGTAAGAAAATGAAACGCATCTTTTGGACATTCCTGCCGCTTGCAACGTTAATGGTCATCTCGACGATCCTGATACCGACGCCCGCCGATCCGCAACCTCCCCGGCGCTCGCATGCGCGAATCTGGGAAGCAATTCGTTCGTTGGAGGATGCTCGCGAGTACATGCGCACTGCCCGTCACGATTTCTGCGGACATCGGGTACGCGCGATGGAAGACACCGATCGCGCGATTCGTCAGATGCGGGACGCCGCCGCTTGCGAACGGTATTAATCGGTCCTGCGCCGTGCCGCCGGCCACGGTGTCGCCGCCGGTCCCGCGGCCGTTGGCGAATAACGTGAAACTCTTCAGCCCTTCTTAAGAACATCTTCCACGGCCATCAGGGATCGAGCGCAGAACTGCTTTGTTCCTTTGGAGGTCAGTGAAGAGGACGAGACAAGAAGGTTGATTCGGCGCAGTCGCGGAATCGAACAGGTCGCGCCCTTCAAGGTCGGGCTGCGTTCAAGGCCTGGTCCGCGCTACCAAATTCCGGGTAGGGCGAAATAATAATTCCCGTCCGACGGTGCTCGCTTGCTGCCCTGGTTCCCGTGAAAATAGTAATTGATGGAAGTTTGTCGCCGCTCGAAAACGCAGATAGCGATACGATCGGCTGCGGTTTTGTCGAGATGCCTATCGCTCGGCCTGCTCCTGTCCTTCACTCGGGTGCACTCAGATTGAAGCTGCTGGCCCTCGGGATTGCGACTGGCTCGTCCTCTTGGCCGGCCACAAACGACGCCACAGCGAGGGCCGCAAACAAACAATCGGACGATCGCCACGGGGAATTCCAGCATGCCGATCTCTGCCCGTAATTACCCATTGTTTTTCCGCATTAGAGAGTTTATTATCTTGATGGGTTCGAAAGACCCAGATGGCGGCTCAGAAGGCCGGCCTTACCGGGCCGGCTGATGCCATCGCCTGACCGGGCGATGGCGGGAGGTGAGCGATGGATCTGGTCCTCGTGCCGGACGACGTGCTCGCGCTGCTGCGCGCAACCGGCGCTCTTCGTACCGGGCACTTTCTGTGTCCCAGCGGATTTCACACCAATCAATATCTGGAAACGGCCCTGGCCATGCGCCACTACCGCCGCGCGAAGATCCTCAGCGTGGGGCTCAGCCGTGTGTTGCGGGCGAACTGCGAACTCCGAGCCATAGTGCACGATCTCTCGATAGTCGCCGCTACGCCAGCCGGACTCCCTGTAGCCTACGGTCTCTGCGAAGCGCTGCAAGCGCGCCAGGTCTACTGGACCGAGAAGCCCGACCCCATCGAGCCGATGCGCTTCCGACAGTTTCTTCATCCCGAACCCGGCGAGCGCGCCGTGCTCGTCGACGACGTGCTCCGCCATGGCGTGCTGCTCCGCGAAGCGCAGGTGCTGCTGGAATCGCGTGGTGTGACCGTCGTCGGCCTGGCCGTTCTGGTCCATCAGGCTACGCCACGGACGCTGGATTTCACACCTTTGCCCGTCTACTCGCTGGTGAACCTGCCGGCAAACTATTACGCCGGCCCCGATGAATGCGAACTGTGCCGGCAAGGGATTCCGCTCGATCGCCTCGCCGAGCCGCAACCAAAAGTTCTGAAGATGCCGGTTACCGCCGGCCCTTTTTGATGGAGGGAAGCATGAACACTACCGTGCTGGTGAAAGAAACCCTGAATCCGTTCGAGATTTCGCAGGCGCAATTCGAGACCGCCGCGGATCTGCTCCACCTGGATGAAGGCCTGAGAGCCATTCTCAAGACGCCCAAGCGCCAGTTGATCGTTTCGATCCCCGTGCGCATGGACGACGGCAACATCCAGGTCTTTGAAGGCTACCGTGTCCAATATAACCTGACGCGCGGCCCGGCTAAGGGCGGCATCCGTTATCATCCCGACGTCACTTTGGATGAGGTTAAAGCACTCGCCGCGTGGATGACCTGGAAATGCGCCACCGTCGGGATCCCGTACGGCGGCGGTAAAGGAGGCGTGCGCGTCGATCCGCGCAAGTTGTCGCTGGGCGAACTCGAGCGCCTGACGCGCCGCTATGCCACCGAGATCGCGCCCATTATCGGGCCCGACCGCGACATTCCCGCCCCGGACGTCTACACAAACTCGCAGACCATGGCGTGGATCATGGACACGATCAGCATGTTCCGCGGCCATACCGAACTCGGTGTCGTGACCGGGAAACCGCTGAGCCTTGGCGGGTCCAAGGGACGCAACGAAGCCACCGCACGCGGATGTCAATTCACGACTCGCGCCGCTTGCGAACTGCTGCGCATCCCGCTGGCCGGCGCGGAAGTCGCCGTCCAGGGATTCGGCAATGCCGGCAGCATTGCCGCGCGCCTGTTCCACGAGGATGGCGCAACGATCATCGCCGCCAGCGATTCCAAAGGTGGCATCTTCAACGCGAAGGGCTTCGACCCGGCGGCGGCGCTCGAATTCAAGCAGCGGGAAGGTTCGCTCGTCGGATTCCCCGGCTGCGATTACATCTCGAACGAGGACCTGCTCACCGTCGACTGCGACATCCTGGTTCCGGCCGCCCTCGAAAATCAGATTACGATGACAAATGCGGACCGCATCAAGGCGAAGATCGTAGCCGAAGCGGCGAACGGCCCGACCACCCCCGCGGCCGACCGGATCCTGCACGAGAACGGCGTATTCGTGATCCCGGATATTCTGTGCAACGCCGGCGGCGTCACCGTCTCCTACTTCGAATGGGTGCAGGATCTGTACGGTTTCTTCTGGACCGAGATCGAGGTGAACCAATACCTCGAGCGCACGATGACCTCGGCATTCAAAGAGGTCGCCGCGATGACCGACAGGTACAAAGTCGACATGCGCACCGGCGCATACGTGCTGGCGGTATCGCGGGTAGCGGAAGCGACGCGCGTCCGGGGTATCTTCCCGTAGACGGTGCACACAGTCGCGGGCAATCCTGCCCAAACGCCTTTCAGGGTTCAGCCGGCGAAAGGCCGGCCGGGCAGAATAGCCCCCTCACACGAAAACAGAGTGGCCTTGGCGCTTTCGGCTGAGCATTCTCCCGCATGAGCGAGTTATCCTTATTAGGCGCCTATGCCGTATCCTGAATCCGCAGCGATCTTTGCCCGGAACCGTCGCGTCATCCCCGGCGGCGTCGTTTCGACAAATCGGGCCACCCAGCCTGAAATCGTCTTCGTGAAAGGCCAGGGCGCTTACATCTTCAGCGCGGAAGGCAAGCGCTACATCGACTACCACGCCGCCTTCGGGCCCCACGTCCTCGGTCACAACGATCCCTATGTCACCGAGGCGGTCTCCAAAGCCCTGCGCGACGGATCGAGCCTCTTCGGCAGCGGCACCACCGTTCAGG
>Ga0070741_10013215_pt1 | contig 14659 bp, 12 predicted proteins | sample Coa_R1_4_FD_66440 | JGI IMG/M metagenome (GOLD analysis project Ga0070741, IMG submission 66440) | Surface soil microbial communities from Centralia Pennsylvania, which are recovering from an underground coalmine fire - Coalmine... | ecosystem: Environmental > Terrestrial > Soil > Unclassified ...
CCGAGCTGCCGCCCGCGGCGACCGTCCTCGAGGTGACGCTGTCCCTTCCGGACGGTCCGCTCGGCGTTCGCGCGCAGGTCGTCCGCCAGGACGACGGCGGCGTCGTCGCGCTCGCGTTCGGCGAGCTCGGCGACGAGGAGGGACGGCTCTCGAGCCTCGCGATGCAGCGGTTCGAGGGACCCGCCCCGCCGGACCCACCGCCCTCCTAGGCCGCGGCGCGACCCGCGGCGAACGCCCGCGGGGCGACGATCTCGTCGATCAGCCCGTACTCGAGGGCCTCCTGCGGCGTCATGAAGCGGTCGCGGTCGATGTCCCGCATCACCTGGTCGAACGGCTTGCCGCTGTGGTGGGCGATCAGCTCGGCCATCCGGCGCGTCGTCGCGATGATCTCCTGCGCCTGGATCTGGATGTCGGCCGGCGTTCCCCGGAAGCCGGCGGAGCCCTGGTGGATCATGATCTTGGCGTTGGGGAGCGCCGCGCGCTTGCCGGGCGCGCCGCCGCAGAGGATCATCGCCGCCGCGGACATGCCCATCCCGGTGCAGACGGTGCGGACGTCCGGCTTGACGAACTGCACTGTGTCGTAGATGGCCATGCCGGCGTAGGCCGAGCCGCCCGGCGAGTTGATGTAGAGGCTGATGTCCGCATCGGGGTTCTCGGCCTCGAGGAAGAGGAGCTGCGCCGTCAGCAGGTTCGCGACATGGTCGTCGACCTCGGTGCCGAGGAAGACGATGCGCTCGCGCAGCAGCCGCGAGTAGATGTCGAACGAGCGCTCGTAGCGGCCGTCGGACTCGACGACCATCGGGATCAGCTGGCTCATCGTGTACGCTCCCTGATAGGCAACCGTGTGGTTGCCTAGATTACACGCAACCTCGAGGTTGCACGAGAGGAGGATCCGTGGAGGTCGAGCGCGAGCTGGTTCTGGAGGCGCCGGTCGAGGAGGTCTGGGAGGCACTCACCGACGCGAAGCGGCTCGAGGAGTGGTTCGCAAACGACGTGGACCTCGACCTCGAGCGCGGCGAGGGCGTCTTCCGGTGGGAGAACGGCGAGCGACGGCGCGCCGAGCTGGACGAGGTCGAGCCCGGGCGGAGGCTCTCGTTCCGCTGGTGGGACGACGAGCGGCCCGACGACGGCGTGACGGCCGTGAGCTTCACGCTGGTGGCGCTTCCGCGCGGGACGCGGCTGGTCGTCCGCGAGGCGACGCTCGGTCCGAACGCCTGCGCGCGCGAGTGGACCTGGGCGCTCGAGCTTCTCGCCGCCACGCCTGTGCTTGCCCGCGCATAGCGAGGCGATGGCGGGCGACCGCGCGGTGGGGCCGGTCTTCGCGGCGCTGGCAGATTCGCACCGCCGCCAGCTCGTCGAGACGCTCGCCGCGCGCGAGAGCGCGACGCTTTCCCAGCTCACGGTCGGACTGCCGATGACGCGCCAGGCCGTGTCGAAGCACCTGGCGGCCCTCGGCAGTGCGGGCCTCGTCAGCTCGACCCGCCGGGGCCGCGAGACGCATTACCGGTTGACGCCGGAGGGACTCACGACCGTCGTCGCCTGGATCGAGCGCGTCGGGCACGAGTGGGACCAGCGGCTCGCGGCGCTGCGCGAGCACCTGGCAGCGGCGCACCAGGCGCAGGATCGCGCGCACTAGTCTCTGCCGCCGATGAGCCTGACGCTGCAGGTGCTCCTTGGAGGGATCGCGGCTGGAGCCGTGTACGGCGTGGTCGCGATCGGGCACACGATCGTCTACCGGCTCACCGGCATCGTCCACTTCGCCTTCGGCGACCTGATCGGCGTCGGGGTGTTCACGAGCCTCGCCGTCGCCGTCGGCACGGCCCCGGCGACGCAGGCCGGGCTCGGCGGCGGACGCTTCGCGCTCGCGCTCCTCGCCGCCGTCGCCGTCTGCCTCGTCGCAGGGGTCGCGACGTACGTGCTCGTGATCGAGCCGTTCCTCGCCCGCGGATCCGTGCTCGGCTGGATCGGAGGCGTCGTCGCGGTCGCCCTCGCCGCCCAGGCCCTCGTGAACTCGATCTTCGCGCGCCCGAGCTACGTCTTCCCCGATCCGCTCCCGTTCCGGCATGTGGGCACCGCCGGTGTCGTACATCTCGGCTCCGCGACGTTCCAGATCCGGAGCGTGTTCGTGATCGGCGTCGGCGTCGTGCTCGCGGCAGCCGCGGGCTGGACGCTGCGGGCGACTCGATTCGGGCGGGCGCTGACCGCGATCGCGCAGGATCCGGAGGCAGCCCGGCTCGTGGGGCTACCGGTGCGCCGGCTGACGGCGATCGCCTTCGGCGTCGTCGGCGCGCTCGCGGCCGTGCTCGCGATCGTCGCGGCGCCCGGAGCGCCGTTCGGCACGCAGAGCGGCGCCGTCTACGGACTGAAGGGCCTTGCGGCGGCCGTCGTCGTCGGCTTCGCGGGGCCGTGGCGCGCGTTCGCGGCGGGGATCGCGTTCGGGCTCGCCGAGGCGGCGGCCGGCGGGCTCGAGATCGGCGGCGCCTCGCTCGGACCGGCCTACAGGGAGGTGCTTCCGCTCGCCGTGGTGATCCTGCTCCTCGCGGCCGGCCTCGTGCGCGACGTCGTCGAGGAGCGGGAGTGACGCCTGCGGCGGCGGCGGCGAGCGCTCTCGGCCGCACACGCGAAGCGCTCGGCGGGGCTGCGAAGGATCTCCGGCACACGTGGACGCTCCCGCTCTCGACCGCCGCCGCGGTGTGGGCAACCGCCGCGATCGTGCTGCCGTTCGTCCCCGGCGTGCGAGTCGACGCCGTCGCAGCCGACGTCTACCTCGCATTCGCGGCGACCGCTCTCGGCTACTGCGTGGGAATCGGCGGCACGCCCGTCCTCGGCTTCGGCGGATTCATGGCGGTGGGCGCCTTCGCGTCGGCGCTGCTGACCGTTCGCGCGGGCTGGCCGTTTCCCGCCGCGGCTCTGGCGGGCGCCGTCGCGGCCGCGGCCGGCGGCCTCTGCGCCGGGATCGGCGTGATCCGGCTGCGGCCCGTGTTCCTCGCGGCGTCGACGTGGCTCCTCGCCTGGCTCGTCTCGCTCTTCCTCGGCGCGTTTCCGTCGGTCTCCGGCGGCGCCCAGGGCCTCGTCTTCGATGAGCCCGGGGCCTTCCTCGGGCTGGAGCTCACCCCAACTGTCCATCTCGAGCTCGCGCTCGTCCTGCTCGCCGCGGCAGTCGCGGCCTTCGCCGTGCTCAGCCGCGCACGCCGCGGCCTGAGCCTCTCGGCGGCACGCCAGCGGCGCCGGGACGCAGAGGCGCTCGGCGTCCGCACGGCACGGCTTCGTCTCGGGGCTTTCGTGGGCGGCGCCGCGGCCGGCGGCCTCGCCGGCGCGCTCGCGGCCGATCTCGCCGGCGTCGCCGACCCGAGCTCCTTCGGGATCTTCCTGTCGTTGAAGCTGTTCGTCGCAGTGATCGTCGGCGGCGCGGCGTCGGCCCTCGGGCCCGCGGCAGGCGTCGCGATCGTCGTCGCCGTCTTCGCAATCGCCGGGCCGATCACGTCCGCGATCGGCGTCGAGCCCGCACGCTTCGACCCGGCGCTCGCAGCGGTGCTGCTGCTCGTCGTGCTCGGCCTGGGGGGCGACGGCGTCGTGCCGCTGCTCGCGCGCCTCGTCCCGCTACCCGCTCGGGCGCGTCCGCGACCACACGCTCGTCCGCGCGCGACGCCCGCGCCACGCCCGGCCTCTCTGGGAGCGCAGGGACTGCGCAAGACGTTCGGCGAGCTCGTCGCGGTCGACGACCTCTCGCTCGAGCTGCGGCCGGGCGAGGTCCGGGCGTTGATCGGGCCGAACGGCTCCGGGAAGACGACCGCCCTCCGCCTGCTCGGAGGCTCCCTCCGCCCGGACCGCGGCCGCGTCAGGCTGGGCGAGCGCGACGTTACGGACATGCCGCCGCCCGAGCGGGTCCGCGCCGGCGTCGCTCACACGCGCCAGGGAGGAGAGGGCTTTCCGAACCTGACCGCGCTCGACCACGTGCTCGTCGCCACCTCGGCGCGCGCGCGTTACGCGGGCGCCGTGCGGGCGCTCGCCGCGACACCGCTCGCACGGGCCGAGACGGCCGAGGCACGCGCGGAGGCGAAGGCGCTGCTCGACCGCTTCGGCCTCGGCTCTGCCGCCGACCGTGCGGTGGCGCTGCTCGGCGGGCCCGACCGCGCGCTCCTGCTGATCGTCGCCGCGTACGCAACGGGGGCGCGGGTCCTCCTGCTCGACGAGCCCGGTGCGGGGGGGACGAGGGAGGAGTCGCAAAGGTTGGTCCGGGCCGTCGACGCTCTCCGCGCAGAAGGCGCCGCGCTCCTGCTCGTCGAGCACGACCTCCGTCTGGTGCGGGCGCTCGCCGATCGTGTCCTCGTCCTCGACGCGGGCCGGACGATCGCCGACGGGACGCCGGTCGAGATCGGGCGCGATGCCGCCGTCCGCCGCGCTTATCTCGGCCCCGCCCGCCTGTAGGCTGACGCCCGTGCGCCGGCTCGGCCTGCTCCTCGTCACGGCGGCCGTGCTCGCAGGCTGCGGCGGCTCGGGCGGAAGCAGCTCGAACGGCAAGACGTTCCTGATCGTCGTCAACGCGCCGTTCTCGCGGAGCTCCTACATCGGGGAGACGATCGCGCACGGCACGGAGCTCGCGGCCGGCCTCATCGGCACCGTCTCGACCGGGACCGGCACCTACACGCTCAAGGTCCAGCGGCTCGACAACGCGCTCTCCGCGGCGCAGTCCGTCCGGAACACGCGGCGCGCGGTCGAGGAGCACGCCGGGGCGATCGTCACCGACGGCACCGGCCTCGACGCATCCTGGCGGATCGCGGTCGCCGCGCACATCCCGATCTGCATCACGTTCGACGGCGGCCCCGGGCTCGTGGACGTCCGGACGCGGCCGAACGTCTTCCGCATCGCTCCGACCGACCACGGAATGGCGTTCAGGCTCGCGGAGTACCTGATCCCGAAGGGGCTGAAGGTCGCGCTCCTGACCGATGACAGCGAGTACGGGCAGGAAGGGGGGAAGGCGCTCGCCCAGGCGTTCGGCTCCAGCCTGAAGGACGTCGCGATCCGTGAGGTGCTGCCGGCGCGGGCGGCCGACCTCGCGCCGCAGATCCTGCGCGCACGCCGGGCGGGCGCGACGGCGCTCCTCGTCTGGGCGGAGCCGGCGACGATCGCGAACGCCGTCATCGCCGCGCGTACGAACGCCTGGAACGTCCCCGTCTATACGCCCGCGTCGGGCGAGGACCCACTCCTCCGGCAGCAGCTCGCCGACCACCGCGACTGGGTCGCCGGGATCACCTTCGCAGCCGGGCGGATGACGTCGGAGCTCGGCCCCGAGAGCTTCCTCGCCTTCCAGACCGACTACGTCGGCGCGTACGGCAGGCAGCTCGTCGGCGTCCGCACCCGCAGTGGGCTCCGCGTCTCGCAACCGCCCGACTACGCGATGTACTCGTACGACTTCGTCCAGGTGCTGGCCCGCGCGCTCGAGCGCTCCGGCAGCCCGGGAGCGGCGCTGATCGACGCGCTACAGCAGGTCGACGTGCGCGGGGCGAACGGCGACGAGCGCGGCTTCAACCAGGTGAACCACGAGGGCGTCGTGGACGACGACGTCTACTTCGCCCGCTTCACGCCCGACTTCACCTTCGAGCCCGTCAAGGACGACCCGTTATCGTCCACGCTCGTCGAGATCGACCAGACGGCCGGCTGATCGTCCGGGCTGCAGCGGTGGCGATCGCGCTCGGCGCGGCCACGGCGCAGTCGGCCGCGGCCGACAGCGTCGGGCAGCTCCCGGACGTGACGATCCCCGTCACGGCGAAGCCGCCGTACAGCCCGGGCTTCCTGGTCGGCGAGACGCGCCTTCCGGTGAACGGCCACGTCGACAACGCGGAGGTCGTGCGGACCGGGCTCGATCCGGCCGGCGGCCTCCGGACCGTCTCCGTCGACCAGCGCCTGACCGTGCGCGGTCTCGGCGACGTCGTGCTGAACATCCCGGCTCCGACGGCAGGCATCGTGGCGCTCCCGGACTCGCAGTCGACGCCGGGGATCCGGCGCTACTCCGTCGTCTGGCAGGGGTTCTCGCCGGGCCGGAAGGTCCTCGCCGCGCGGGTCCGGCTGCGGACCGCCGAGATCGCGAGTCTCGTCCCGCTGCGTGTGGCGGTCCGGGCGCGCGTCGGCGGGGAGCCGCTGGAGAGCGGCGCGAGCGGCCCGTTCCAGATCGGAGTCGACACGGCCTCCGTCGCCCGCGGCTCGACGCACACCTTCGGCGGCAACGCGAAGCCGGCGGAGGTCGCCCAGAAGCTCGACGAGCTGCTGGACGCGTTCCGAGCCGGACGCAAGCCTTCACCCGCGATCGTCACAGTGCCGGGGACGTTCGTGGCGCAGGTCACCCCCGTCGTCGCGGCGTTCACCGTCGAGGGGGAGCTCACCGTGCCTGGCCGGTTCGAGGACGTCGCTGTGCGCGGTGCCCGGGTCGTCTCGCGATCGCCGCTCCGGCTCCGGTTCTCCGGTGTGGCAGGCGTCGCCGGGCACGCGGTTCTGCAGGTGTCGGCGTCCGGCCGGGGGACGGCGCTCGGGCCGCCGCAGCTGCGCCTCTCCGCACGGCCGGCGCCGCCCGCCGACCTGCTTGCCCCGCCGGGCGGGAAGACGTGGACGGAAGCGCTCCGGGCGGGGCTCTTCCCCCGGGACGGCCGCAAGGCGCTCGCGCTCGCGATCGCGCGTCTCAGCTCCGCGGCTTTCACGCACCAGTACGAGAGCTTCCTCGCCTCGCCCGACCTCGCCGGGAAGAGCCAGACCGCCTACCTGTTCGAGACGGTGGCGGCACCGAAGGCGCTGCCGGCGCGCGGCGCCAGCGAAAGCGGCGTCGACTGGGCACTCAGGGCCGTCGGCATCGCGCTCGCCGTGCTCGCGAGCGGCGGCCTCGTTGTCTGGTGGGCGCACTCGTAACTTCTCAGCCGAGCCGGTACGGCACGCTCGCGAGGATTACGCGCGGCTCGAAGAGCAGCAGCCGCTTGATGTAGAGCGCCCGCTGGTTGTGGAGCAACCGGACGGAGCCGCTGAGCACGAGCTCGGGCATGATCACGACGGCGACGGCGTCCGGGTCCGCCGTGATCCGCCGCAGGTAGGCGAGGAGCGGCTCGCCGAGGTCGCGAAACGGCGCCTCCTCGATCTCCAGCGGAACCGGCATCGCGAGCTCGGCCCAGTCGCGCCGGAGGCGATCCCCCTCGTCGGCCTCGAACGCGAAGTGGATCGCGCGCGTGTCGTCGAAGCCGAGCGTCTGCGCGTAGTGGAGCGCGCGCATCGACGCCGCATGGGCGCCCGAGACGAGGATCCTGCAGACGGCCCGCCGTGGAGGGCGCCACTCGGCAGTCCGCTGCGCGAGCACGGGCACGTCCGTCACGACCACGCCTGGCTCGCGCAGGAGCCGGAGCTTGAGCGAGAGCTCCGTCCGGCGGGCGAGCGCGGAGACGAGCGCGCGACGGTGGAAGAGCTCCGGGACGACCACCGTGACGAAGCTCGACTCGCCTCGCGGGAGCGCCCACAGGTACTCGATCACGGCGTCGACGCGGCCGAGCTCCGGCTCCAGGATCTCGAGGTCGGGTCGCACGTCCGTCAGCTGCCGAAAGCGCGCGCGGATTCCCGGATCGCTTCGCCTGCCCTTCAGGTGGATCGCGCGAAAGCCGTCGCTCGCGATCCGCCGCGCGTACCAGAGCGCCTCGTGCAGCGCCGCGTCGTACGACTCGGCGTAGAGGACGACCTCGTTCGTCGCGGGCGGCGCGGCCGCGACCGCGGCGACGCCGGCCCGAAGCCTTCTCCCCACCTTCCGATAGTGACGGTTGACCGCGAAGAAGATCCCGATCAGCACCGGGACGGCGACCGTCACCATCCACGCGCCCGCGAGGAACTTCGCCTGGATCACGAGGAGGGTCACGATCCCGGTCGTCACCGCGCCGACGCCGTTCACGGCGGCCTTCCGCCGCCAGCCTGGCTCGCCCTGCCGGCGCCAGTAGCGCACCATGCCGGCCTGCGAGAACGTGAAGGCGGTGAACACGCCGACCACGTAGAGATGGATCAGCGAGATCACGTTCGCGTGGAAGATCCAGATCAGGAGCGACGCGAGCCCGGCGAGGACGACGATCCCGTTCGAGTAGACGAGCCGGTCGCCGAGGTTGACGAACTGCCGCGGGAAGAAGCGGTCCTGCGCGAGCACGGCGGCGAGCCTCGGGAACCCCTGGTACGACGTGTTCGCGGCCAGGACGAGGATCGCGAACGTCAGGACCTGGACGGCGTAGTACATGAAGGACGCCTGCGAGCCGGCCGGGAAGCTCGCGCGCGCGAGCTCCGAGATGAGCGAGACCGTCTCGCTCGGGCGGGCGTGCATGCGGACGGTCAGGTACGAGACTCCGAGGAAGAGCACGATCGCGATCACGCCGAGGATCGTGAGCGTCGCGGCCGCGTTCCGGCCCTTGGGCGGCCGGAAGGCGCTGACCCCGTTCGAGATCGCCTCGACGCCGGTGAGCGCCGAGGCTCCCGAGGCGAACGCCCGCACGAGCACGAGAACACCGGCACCCGCGGCGGCGCCCGCCGCGACCGGATGGGGTACGACGGCCTGCGGGCAGCTCCCGGCCGCGCACTTGCCGATGCCGGTCGCGATCATCGCGAACAGCGCGACGCAGAAGCCGTACGTCGGGAGCGCGAATGCGATCCCCGACTCCCGGACGCCGCGGAGGTTGACGAGCGTGAGGATCACGACGGCGGCGAGCGAGAGCGCGACCTTGTGCTGGTCGACGGACGGCGCGAGCGACGTGATCGCCAGGATGCCGGCCGCGACGGAGACCGACACCGTGAGGACGTAGTCGACGAGGAGCGCCGCGGCGGCGATCAGGCTCGGCAGGGTGCCGAGGTTTTCCTTGGCGACCACGTACGCTCCGCCGCTCGTCTGGTAGGCCCGCACGGTCTGCCGGTACGAGAGGACGACGATCGCGAGCAGCGCCGCGATCACGAACGAGATCGGGAGGATCTTGCTCGCCGCAGCGGCCGAGGCGGCCACCAGCACGACGAGACCCGACTCCGTCGCGTACGCCACCGACGAGAGCGGGTCCGACGCGAACACCGGGAGCGCGAGCGTCTTCGAGAGCAGCGTGTCGTCGAGCTCGCCTGTCGCCCGAGGGCGTCCGACGAGGATCCGCTTCACGACGCCGACCGCGTCCGGCCGCTCCTGCCCGGCCTCGCGCACCCGCGGGTCCCCGGTCGCCTGCGCCATGTCCGGAGGAGTCAGCGTGCGCCCTGCGCGGTGAGCAGCGCCACGCGGCACTGCGCATCGTGGAGGATGCCGCGCACCGTCGCGCCGAACGCAGAGGCACCGCGGCGTATCCGTCGTGGCGTCCCGACGACGATCAGCTCCGCCCCGCGCTCGTCGGCGAGACCGACGATCGCGTCGGCCGCGTAGCGCGCACGCACCAGCTCGGTCGACGTGTCGATTCCGAACCTCTCGACGATCGCCTGCGCGCTACGGAGCAGGTCGCGCGCGTCGCGCTCCTCCTCGTCGAGGAGCGTGTCGAGCGGAAGTCCGAGCGGCACCTCGAGCACCGTCACGACGGTGACCTCGCCGCGGTCGGAAGCAAGCCGCGCCGCCGCTTCGAGCGCCTGCCGGGAAAGCTCGGAATCCACGACGGGGACGACCACCGAGCGGTAGCCGAGCGAATGCGCCTGGGCTGCGACGCGCTGGTCCGGTCGAGTCCGAACGGCCATGTGCCGACGGTAGGGCCGGCCGCCTCAACCGCGGCTCAGAATGCGCGGCCGGCGCCTAAAGAAGTCCTCAAGACGGGGCCAGGAGACGATAGCCGGCACCCGGCTCCGTGAGCAGGTACCGCGGCCGCGCCGGATCCGGCTCGATCTTGCGCCGGAGTTGCGAGACGTACACGTGGAGGTAGTGCGACTCGGTCCCGTAGACCGGGCCCCACACCTCGCGGAGGATCGTGCGGTGGGTCAGCAGCTTCCCTTCGTTGCGCGCGAGCAGGGCGAGCAGGTCGAACTCGTGCGGCGTCAGCGAGACCGGCTTCCCGGCGACGGCGACCGCGCGCTTCTCGAGGTCGACCTCGAGCTCGCCGATCCGGATCAGCGGCTCGCCCGAAGGCGCCGAGCGGCGAAGCGCGGCGCGGAGGCGCGCGAGGAGCTCGTCCATGCCGAACGGCTTCGTGACGTAGTCGTCGGCCCCCGCGTCGAGGGCCGCCACCTTCTCGTGCTCGTCCCCGACGGCCGAGAGGACGACGATCGGCGCGGAGCTCCAGCGGCGCAGCTCGCGGGTGACGTCCGTGCCGCTCAGGTCGGGCAGGACGAGGTCGAGGATCACCGCCTCGGGCCGCCCGATCGCCGCGGCGGCGAGCGCCTGCTCGCCGGTCGCCGCCGTCTCGACCTCGTAGCCCGCGCCGCGCAGGTTCGTCTGCAGCGCGCGGAGGATCTGCGGCTCGTCGTCGACGACGAGGACGCGCGGCCCGGTCACGACGTCACGCCCGCCGGCACCTGCGCGCGCGGGAGCGCGAGCACGAACTCGGCGCCTCCCTTCTCCGCCCGCTCCGCCCAGACGCGGCCGCCGTTCGCGGATGCGAAGCCGCGCGCGATCGCGAGTCCGAGACCGCTGCCGCGCGTCGCCCTGCTCCGGCCCGTCTCGAACGGCTCGAAGATCTGCTCGAGCTCCTCCTCGCTGACGCCCGGACCGCGGTCGAGGACGCGAACGAGCGCCTCGCCCGGCTCCGCCTCGACCCGAACCTCGACCGGGTCGCTCGGCGACGAGTGCTCGAGGGCATTGTCAAGCAGGTTCACGAGCACCCGCTCGATCTGAGCGCCGTCGACCCGTACCGCAGCGGGCTCGCCCGAAAGCACCACCTGGATGCGCTCCGCACGGTCGCCGAGCTCGCCGAGCGCCCTCGCGACGAGGCCGTCGACCGTCCAGAGCTCCGGCCGCGGCTTTGCGGCGCCCGCCTCGAGGCGCGACAGATCGAGGAGGTTGGACACCAGGCGGTCGAGGCGTCCGGCCTCGGAGCGAATCGTTGCCAGAAGCGCGGCGCGATCGTCCGGCGTGAGGACGAGCGAGTCGCTCTCGAGCCCCTCGCCGGCCGCGAGGATCGCCGTGAGCGGCGAGCGGAGGTCGTGGCTGACGGCGCGGAGGATCGCCGTCTTCATGCGGTCGCTGCGGCGGAGCGCCTCCGTCTCGAGCGCCCGCGCCGCGAGCCGCTCGCGGTCGACGGCGACCTCGAGCACCGACGCGAGCGCCGGCAGGACCCGATCGACGATCTCCTGGTCGGGCCGGGCGTCGCCGTCGAGGTACAGCCTGCCGACGTGCCGGTCTCCGACCGTGAGGTCGTAGGCCGCCTCGCCAGGATCGGGCCGCCGACGCGACCCGACCTCGACGGAGGCACGACCGGCGCCGAGCACGCGCGACACCTCGGCCCCGATCCGCCGCAGCTCGGGCTGGACGTGCTCCGCCTCGAGAAGCGCAGCCGCGACGCCGGCGAGCAGGGACGCCTCGCGCTCGCGCTGCTCGGCCTCCGCGGCGCGGCGCCGCGCGCCCGCCGCGAGCTCGCTGACGACGACGGCGGTGACGAGGTAGACGGCGAGCGCGACCCAGTTCTCCGAGTCGCGGAGCTCGAAGGTGTGCTTCGGCGGCAGGAAGAACCAGTCGAAGGCGAGGATGCTCGCGATCGAGACGGGCAGTGCGTACGCGAGGCCGAACAGCACCGCGATCGGCAGGACGGCGAAGACATAGAGGACGCCGAGGCTGAGGACCGGCGCGACCGGCCGGAGCGCGAAGACCCCGCCCGTCGCGGCCGCCACGGCGACGACGCTCGCCGCTCCTGCGGGGAGTGCCGGCCTTGCGCGCATCACCGTTTTTGCGTACTCCGTGGCTTTACCTCGCAGCTCGGGATGCCGACTAGACCAGCATGGGGTTCCGGAAGCTGCTCGTTGCGGCGATTGTCGCATGCCTCGGCGTGTTCGCCCACGCCGCCACCGCGAGCGCGGGAGATTTCGTCGTCGGTGTCGACGAGGACGCGCTCCAGTGGGGCAACCCGGAGCTGACGACGTCGGTGGCCGAGGCGCTCGGCCTGCAGGCGATCAGGATCTCGCTGCCGTGGACGCCGGGGCAGACGCAGCTCGCGCCGGTAGACGCCGCGCAGCTCGATCGCGCGGTCGTCGCGTCTTGGGGACTGCGCGTGGTGGTGACCGTCTCCGGCCGCGCCGAGGACGCGCCGACGACCGAGGAGGCGCGCAACGAGTTCTGCGGGTACGTCGCGGACGTCGTCCGGACGCACGCGACGCTGAACGACGTCGTGATCTGGAGCAACCCGAACGACGGCGGCTTCTGGCAGCCCCAGTTCAACACCGACGGCTCGAGCGCGGCGCCGGCCGACTACGAGGCGCTGCTCGCGACCTGCTGGGACGCGCTGCACGCCGTCCGCCCTGGAGTGAACGTCGTCGCCGCGAGCGTCTCGAATACGACGACCGATCCGAACACCTTCGTGCTCGGCTCCCACTCGGCCGCCGACTGGTACGTGAAGCTCGGCGCGGCCTACCGCGCGAGCGGCCGCACCGCGCCGATCTTCGACACGCTCGGCCACACCCCCCACCCCGAGAACTCGGCCGAGCGGCCGTGGACGCGCCACGAGCTGTCGGGATCGATCGGCCTCGGGGACTACGGCAAGCTGATGGAGATCCTCAGGCAGGCGTTCGGCAATACCGCGCAGCCGCTGCCCGGCCGGGGCGTCGTCCGCATCTGGTATCTCGCGCAGGGCTTCCAGACGACGATCGACCCGTCGAAGTCTGCTCTCTACACGGGCATCGAGACGGATCCGTGGCCGCTCCCGGCGTGGTCGGACGCCGAGTCCAACGACACGGGCCAGGGCCCCGCTCCGGACCAGGCGACGCAGCTCGCCGACTCGATCCGCACCGCGTACTGCCAGCCGGGGGTCGGCGCCTACTTCAACTTCCTGCTCGCCGATCAGCCGGATCTCGCCGGGTGGCAGTCGGGCGTGCTCTGGGCCGACTGGACGCCGAAGCCTTCGTACGCCGCGCTCCGCGAGGTCGTGCGTGAGGTGGAGAGCGGCTCGGTCGACTGCGCCGCAGTCGCGACCGAGGCGGTGCCGCCTCGCCTGACGATCCAGGCGCCGTCCTCGTCGCCGTTCACCGTCGACGACCTCCGGGTCAGCGCGATCTCGTCCTTCTCGGCGACGATCGACTGGCGGACGAGCGCGCCCGCGACGACGCAGGTCGCCTTCGGCCTGCCCGAGTCGGGGCCCACGCTCTGGGCCCCGGTCGAGACCGAGGAGGACGCGCAGAAGGCCAAGCTCTCCGGCCTCTCCTACGCCACCACGTACCGCGTCTGGCTGACGTCCGTTGCGGACGACGGCGGGCGCACGTCGGCGATCTTCGACCTGACGACGCCCGGAGCACCGACGACGTCGTCCTCGACCGTCGACCGCGACGCCGCGACGCTCCTCGTCGACGGCCAGCCCTTCTTCCCGCTCATGGTCTGGTCGCAGTGCCCGAGCGGGTACAGCTCGAGCCTCGCGGTCGGGATCAACCTCTTCGCGGAGAACCCGTGCGGCGGACTCCAGACTCAGCTCACGGCGCTGTGGGGGCGGGCGCTCTCGGCGGGCGTGACGCGCGAAAGGTCGGCGCCGCTCGACAGCGGGCTCGTCGGCTTCTTCTACCCCGACGAGCCGGACGGCCTCGGGATCTCCGGTGCGGCCCTGCCGCCCCCGCCCGCCGGTGTCGCGGGGCCGAGCTTCCTCACGCTCACGAACCACTTCTACAGCGGTGCTGCCCCGCTCCCGGCGGGACGGGGGATGTACCCCGGCCTGATCGCCCGGGCGGACGTCGTCGGCTTCGACCTCTACCCGCTCCAGGAGTGGTGCCGCGCCGACAGGCTCGGCGACGTCTACCTGGCGCAGCAGGAGCTCGCGCGGCTCTCGACCGGGAAGCCGACCTTCCAGTGGATCGAGACGAAGAGCTGGCGCTGCCCGGCGGGCCAGACTGCGGTGACGCCGGAGACCGTTCGGGCGGAGTCGTGGCTCGCGATCGCCGGCGGCGCGAAGGGCCTCGGCTTCTTCCCCGCGAGCTGGACCCCGGACATCGGCGCGGCGATCGCGCGGGTCTCCCGCGACGTGGCGAAGCTCGGCCCCGCTCTGTCGGCGCCGGCGAGCCCCGATGCCTCGGACAACGCGAACGTTTGGGTCGGCAGCCGCAGCTACGACGGGGCCACCTACGTGATCGCCGTCAACGCCGGCTTCGAGCCGGTGCAGGCGACGCTCAAGGCGCCCGAGGTCGGGACGAGCACCCTGAGCGTCCTCGACGAGAACCGTTCGGTGCTCGCGCTCGACGGGACCTTCTCGGACAGCTTCGAGCCCCTCGGCGTGCACGTCTACGTCGTGCAGCCGCGCTAGCCCCAAAGTCCTAGAGGTGTATCGGCAGCCCCTGCGCGTAGCGGAAGAACCGCGCGGGGTCGTACTTCTTCTTGATCGCGACGAGGCGCGGGAGGTTCGAGGCGAAGTAGGCCTGCGGCCAGTTCTCCAGGCCCGGGTCGGCGTAGTTGACGTAGGCCTCGCCGGAGACGTACGGGCGCATCGCGTCGTGGAACTTCCGAAGCCAGGCCACGTTCGCCACGGCCTGGCTCGGCGTGTCCCAGTACGAGAGGTACTGGAACGAGAAGAGC
>Ga0070741_10013216_pt1 | contig 14658 bp, 11 predicted proteins | sample Coa_R1_4_FD_66440 | JGI IMG/M metagenome (GOLD analysis project Ga0070741, IMG submission 66440) | Surface soil microbial communities from Centralia Pennsylvania, which are recovering from an underground coalmine fire - Coalmine... | ecosystem: Environmental > Terrestrial > Soil > Unclassified ...
CCGGTGGGCGCCGCCCCGGACCAGGAGCCGACGAGCCCGCCGCCGACCAGGCGCGCCGAGTTCGGCTGGATGGCGACCAAGGGCACGCTGTGGGTGCTGCGCCGGTCCACCGACCTCGTTCCCGCCCTCCTGGCGCTGGCGCTCAAGGAGAAGCTGGCAAACAGGGAAACCTGAACGTCTTCAGGATGCTTACAGGAAATCTGGGGCATAGCGTCGGGTTATCCGAGGTTCCCTTCAAGGCTGGCGGCCCATCATCAAGATGTAACGCCAGACACAGCCGAGCTAGGGGGCTCATCGCCATGAGCGACACGCACGACCCGGAGTACTCAGGACAAGGTTACCTCCCGGGTCCGGCCTTCGGCGGGTACAGCTACGCGACCCCGCCGCCACCGCCGCCCCGGCCGCACCGCAGCCGCGCACTGGTCATCACCGGTGTCGCCGCCCTCGCGATCGGCGCCGCGGCCGGCGGCCTCATCAACGGGCTGGGTTCCAGCCCGGCGGGCACCGCCACCGCGACCTCAAAGACCATGCTGACCACCGGCGAGATCGCCGCGCGGGTGGACCCCGGCCTGGTCGATGTCGTGAGCACCGACGGCCTCGCGCAGCAGGAGTCGGCCGGCACCGGCATCGTCCTCACCTCGAACGGTGAGATCCTGACCAACAACCACGTGATCTCGGGCGCCACTTCGATCAAGGTCACCGACATCGGCAACGGCAAGACCTACACCGCAAAGGTGGTCGGCTACGACCAGAGCCACGACGTCGCGGTGATCCAGGCGGAGGGCGCGTCGGGCCTGACCAGGGCCAGCTTCGGCGACTCGTCGTCGGTGAAGCTCGGCGACCGGGTCGTCGCGCTCGGCAACGCCCAGGGCAAGGGCGGCACCCCCTCGGTCGCCGAGGGCAACGTGACCGCGCTGAACCAGTCCATCACCGCCTCGGACGAGGCGTCCGGCGACAGCGAGCAGCTGACCGGGCTGATCGAGACCGACGCCCCGATCCAGCCCGGCGACTCCGGCGGTTCCCTGGTGAACGCGTACGGCCAGGTGATCGGCGTGGACACCGCCGCCTCCTCGACGTACCAGTTCCAAGGCCAGGGCAACTCCGGGACCACCGCGTACGCGATCCCGATCAACACCGCGCTGTCGATCGCGAACCAGATCGAGGCCGGCCACGGCTCGTCCACCGTGCACATCGGTGCCACCGCCTACCTCGGCGTCGGCGTGAACCCCCAGGGTGCGAGCAACGGGTTCGGTGTCCCGGGGTCGAGCACCGCCGCGGGCGCCTACCTCGCCGAAGTCGCGCAGAACTCCCCGGCCGCGAACGCCGGGCTGGTCCAGGGCGACACGCTCACCACGGTCGGCGGCACCTCGGTGTCCTCGTTCGAGGACATACAGCACGCGCTGGTGAAGTACCACCCGGGCGACTCGGTCTCGATCTCCTGGACCGACGCCACAGGTCAGTCGCACAGCGCGAACGTCACGCTGGCCACCGGCCCCGCTCAATAACCGCAATAACCGCAATAACCGCAATAACGGAGTCATATGCGCCGACCCCCGGGGGGCCGGCGCATATGCGTATGGTCAGACACATGAGAGCAGCACGGCTTCACGCGGCCGGTGACATCCGGGTGGGCGACGAGGAAACCCCCGCCGCCGGGCCGGGGGCCAGCCTGGTCCGGGTGACCGCGGTCGGTATCTGCGGCTCCGACCTGCACTGGTGGGACGAGGGCGCGATCGGCGACGCACGGCTGGCGCGGCCGCTGGTGCTCGGCCACGAGGCGGCCGGCGTGGTCGACTCCGGGCCGCGGCGCGGCGAGCGGGTGGCCATCGACCCGGCGATACCGGACGACACGTGCCCCGCCTGCCGGGCCGGCTACCGGAACCTGTGCCCCTCGGTGGTGTTCATGGGGCACGGCGCGACGGACGGCGCGATGCGCGAGGTCATGGCCTGGCCCGACGCGCAACTGCACCCGCTGCCCGACGCGGTCTCGGACGCGGACGGGGCGCTGCTCGAACCGCTCGGCGTGGCCATTCACAGCGTGGACCTGGGACACCTGCCGTTCGGCGGGACCGCGGCCGTGGTGGGGTGCGGACCGATCGGGCTGCTGATGATCCAGCTGCTGAAGCTGTCCGGCGCCTCGTCGGTACTGGCGATCGAGCCGCTCGCGCACCGCCAGGAGGCCGCGGCCGGCTTCGGTGCCGAGGTCGTCGACGAGGTCGAGGGCTACGGGGTCGACGTCGCGTTCGAGGCGGCAGGGAACGACGACGGGGTGCGGCTGGCGCTGGCGGCCGCCCGGCCCGGCGGCCGGGTCGTGCTGGCCGGGATCCCGGACAGCGACACGGTGACGTTCCGGGCCTCGGCCGCCCGGCGCAAGGGCCTGACGATCGCGATGGTCCGGCGGATGAACGAGGTGTACCCGCGGGCCATCTCGCTGGCCGCGCGCGGCCTGGTGGACCTGAAGTCGCTGGTGACGACCCACGTCGGGCTGGACGAGGTGCCGGCGGCGTTCCGCGACGCGGCGGCGCGCACCGGACTCAAGGCCGTCGTCGAGCCGCAGCGTTGAATTGGCCTGGGCCTCCGGCCGCGGCGGTAATGCTTCCTCGGCCTGTTCCTGCTCGGCTGGCGGCTGATCACGCGGCTATCTGGTAACCGCCGGTGACGCGCTCGATCCTGGCGAGCTGGTAGTGATCCAGCACCTCCAGCGAGATGTCGTGCAGCCGCCGGGTCGCCGCCGCGCAGCAGTCCGCCAGCAGCGTCACCGGAAAGTCGCGCATGAACGCCGAACGCACCGTAGTCTCCACGCAGATGTTCGTGATCACTCCGCACACGACGAGGTGCTCGGCACCCAGCCCGCGCAGCAGCGGCTCCAGCGAGGTCCACTGGAACGCGTCGAAGCGGACCTTGTCGACGACCATGTCGGCGCCGGTGCATTTCAGCTCGTCCACGACCTCGGCGTCCCAGGACCCGGCGGCCAGCCCGTCGATGCCGGCCAGCCGGGGTGCGGTGCTCCGCAGCGCCCACCCCTCGTCGGCGCGCCCCGGCCGGTACAGGTGCCGGGTGAAGACGACCGGCACCTCTGCCTCCCTGGCCCGCGCGACCGCGACGGCCGCGTTGCGCACCGCCTCGTCCGCGCCCTCGAGCCCCATCCCGAGCCGCGGAAACGACCCGTCCGGGTGACAGAACCCGTTCTGCATGTCAATAACCAGCAGCGCCCGCGTCATCGTTAACCTCCATGATCATGAAGGGTTTTACCCCCGTTTCGGGGGCAAAAGTCTCCGTGATCACGACGCTACCGGGATTCGGGCCGGGGGGCGGGCGCGGGAAGCTGGCGCGGCCGGGTGCCGGGCAGTTGCGCGGCGGGCGGGCCGCCGGGCATCGGGATCGCGCGGCGCCGGGCGGGGGGCAGTTGCGCGTCGTGCGGCGCGGCTGGCGGCCGCTCGGGTGCGTCGGGCTCCGGGGCGGCACGCTTGGGCTCGGGCGACTGCTCGGGCTGGGGGCCCTCGGGCTCGTCTTCGTCGTCGAGCGGGGGCGATTCGGCGACCGCCTTTTCGTAGGCTTCGCGCAGCCGGGCGGCCTCGCCCTCCGGGTCGTGGAACCAGTTGGTGGACCACAGCCGCCGGTACCGCCAGCCGAGCCGCTCCAGGTGCTCCTTGCGCAGCCGGTCCCGGTCCCGCACGGACCCGGAGTCCCGGTATGACGCCCCGTCCGCCTCCACCGCGAGGATCATCCGGCTCGGGTCGTCGGGGTGCGCGAACGCGAAGTCCACCCGGTACCCGCCGACCCCGTAGGACGGCACGACGGTGATCCCGTAGTCCGCGAGCCGCGTCCGCACCGACTCCGCGAACGAGTCCAGGTCGCCGGAAGACCCGGACGCCGACACGGGCACCCCGCCGGACCCGGCGTAGTCCAGGTATTCGGCGAGCATCCGCGCGCCGGCCTTGGTCACCCGCGACGGGTCCACGTCGTGCGCGGAGAACGAGCTGACCAGCGTCAGCCGGTGCTTGGCCCGCGTCGCCGCGACGTTCAGCCGCCGCTCCCCGCCATCGCGCAGCAGCGGACCCCACTGGTACCGCATCCGGCCGTCCGAATGCTTCCCGTATCCGACGGAAAGGATGATCGCATCCCGCTCGTCCCCCTGGACCCGCTCGAGGTTCTTTATGAAGAACGGACTGGGTGCGTCCTCCGCGAAAAACGACTCGACCGCGAGGGGGGCGTTGGCGAGCGCCGCACGCAGCGCGACATCGATGCGTTCCGCGTGCCGCATCCCGAGCGCGATCACGCCCAGCGACTCCGCCGGGCGTTTCCTCGCGTGCTCAAGGATCAGCTCCACCACGCGCGTGACCTCGTCGTCCACCGACGCGACGACCTCGTGCACCAGGCAGTCGCCGGTCAGCACGCCGGGGAACGTGGTCAGCGCGCCGCCGTAGATCCGGTCGTTGGAGAACGCCACCAGGCGCTCGTCGCGGGACCGGTAGTGCCAGTTCAGCGGCGCCGTCGGGAGCAGCGGCCGGAGCGCGTCGAGCACGGACTCGAACCCGGTGTCGAACGAGACCAGGTCGTCGTCCTCGTCCTCCTCATCGGAGGCCACTGATTGCCGGAAGAAGCTGGTCGGCGGCAGCTGGTGGTCATCGCCGGCCACCACCACCTGATGTGCCCGGATTATCGAGGAAATCGCGTCGGCCGGCACGATCTGGCTGGCCTCGTCGAAGATCACCACGTCGAACAGCCGGGCCGCGGGGAGCACCTGGCTCACCATCAGCGGGGACATCGCCCAGCACGGCTTCATGGCGAACAGCACGTCGCCCGTCTGGTCGAGCAACCGGCGCAGCGGCAGGTGCCCCCGGCGCAGCGCTGCCTGTTTGCGCAGCACCCGCGCTTGCAACGGATGCCGGTCCTCCGCGTCCCTGGTCATTTTTGCCCAGGATCGACGCACCCTAGACCGATTGGCGGCCAGGTGCTCCACGTCACGTTCCCGGAAGTCCGACGCGATCTCGTCCAGCGCGCCACCCCGCTCGGCCGCGTAGCCGGGGTCGCGCTCCCTGATCCGGTCCAGTATCGACGCGTACCAGGCGTGGTCGAAGGTGTGCGTGGCCAGGTCCGCGGAGGCTTCGGCACGGGCCAGTTCGTCGAGCAGCGGGTGCAGGCCGAGGCGCTCGAACTGCTGCGCGAGGTCGTACAGCCGCGGCAGCTTCCACGGCGTGTCCTGGTCTTCGGCGAGCGCCTTGACCGACGCCTCGAGGTTCGCGTCCAGCTCCCCGGGCAAGATCGCGCGCAGCCCGCCGAGCTGCCGGTTCGTCTCCGCGAACAGCTCCGTAAGCTGCTCGTATCCCGTGGGCAGCCCCGGGGTCTCACCGCCAAGCTCACGCCAGGTCTTGAGCTGGTGAGCCGCCGCGGACAGCGCCGCATAGAGATCTTCCGTGGACGGTTTGTCCGGCCCGAGCCACAGCTCGCGCGCTCTCCCGCGCAGTCGATGACGCTCGACCATGCCAAGACGCGGGCCGGCGGAGGCGGCTGCGCGGTCGGGGGCGCAGGCGGCGGCGAGTTCCGCGGGCGAGGCCGCCCAGACGGCCGTGTCGAGTACCCGCGACGTCTGGCTGACCGCGGCGAACAGCCGCATGACGGCCGCCTGGCCCGCGTAGTCGTTCGGCCGGCGCAGGCCCAGATCGGCGCAGGCCTTGCCCATCCGGTGGGTCAGCCGCGGCAGCGTGTCGGACGCGAGCGTGGCGGCCAGCGCGGCCGCCTGCCGCGCTTCCGAGGAATCCCTGATCAGCGCCCCGAACCACGGCGTGCTCGACGGCCGCAGCGTGAACCCGCCGAGGTGCGCGAACACCCGCAGGTCGTCGCGGACCAGTTCCGCCGTGCTCGCGCCGATCCGCTCGACACCCGGCAGCCGCACCGAGGTCCGCGCCTCGACCGGGATGCCGAGCAGCGCGGACTGCACGTCATATGCGGACAGATCCCACGGTTCGTGCGTCTCGTGCAGCGCGTCGGCGTGCCGCCGCAGCCGCTGGACGCGGTCCGCCAGCCTGCGGCGTACCCGGGCGGTCTCGGCCGGGACGGACTGGCGGGCCAGGTCCAGCGTCGCGCCGAGATCCTTGGCGATGCGCATCCGGTCCCTGGTGCCCTCGTGGATGTCGAGCACGATGTCGCCGAGTTCGGCCAGGCTCAGCCGGGACAGCACCGCGTCGATCGCGGCGCGCTTCTCCGCGACGAACAGCACCTTGCGGCCGCGGGCGACCAGCGCCGCGATCAGGTTCGCGATCGTCTGCGACTTCCCGGTGCCGGGCGGGCCGTGGATCACCAGGCTCTGCCCGGCCAGCACGGTGTCGATCGCGGCCCGCTGCGAGGAATCCGCGTCCAGCACCGAATAGTCCTCGTCCGGCGTGTCCGACACCGCGGCGATCATCGGTCCGTCGCCGGCCACGGCCTCTTGGGCCTCCGGGTCACCGGCGATGGCCGCGACCAGGTCGCATTCCGCGAGCAGGTCGCTCGCGGCCTCCATGTCACGCACCATCGGGAGTTTGGCGTAGGTGAACGTGCCGATGACCCGGCGGTCGAGCACCTCGAAACCTGGGATTTCGGCCGAGACAGCGGCCTTGGTCAGTTGAGCCACCGCTCGTTCGGGAGAGATGTTCTCCAGCTGAGCCCCGAAGACCGCGGAAAGCTTATGCAGCAGGACCGGGTTGACCTCCTCCTCGTCTTCGAGGGTCAGGTCGAAGTCGTCGTAGCGGGCGCGGGTCGGCGTGACCGACAGGCCGCGCAGCAGCACCGGCGCGGCGGGCTCGAGGAACAGCTCGTCCCAGCGGGCCAGGCCGGTCGCCAGGTAGCCCGCCCGGATGCCGCGCTCCTCGAGCAGCTCGCGCGCCTTGCGGTAGATGGCCTGCATCCGCCTGATCGCGTCCGCGCGGATGTCGGCGTCCTTGAACAGCCTGGTCAGCTTTATGTTTCCGGTGCGGAGGAACTTTTCCAGCGCTTCGGGGTCGGCGTCGGCCAGGTCGAGCGTGCCCGCCCGGCGGTCCTTGTAGTAGAGGAGGGTGTTGCGCCCGCCGAGGTCGGTCAGCGCAGCGATCCACTGCTGCTGTGCCGCCGCGACAAGCGCTAGCCGTCTGCTGTCCGTGGTCTCCGTCATGCCGTGGACCTCCCAAAGGCGAACGCCTGCCAGCTCCACGCGTCTTCCCCGGGTACGGTGTTTTAGTCTTCCCCGAGGGCTACACTACTCACCAGTAGCTACCGAGCGACCGAGGCGATCAGATGCGTTTCCTGCCGCGTGTGGTAACCATGGCGGGCCTGCTCGCCGCGGTACTGGCGGTCGGCCTGCAGGTCCCGGCGTTCGCGAGTCCTGCCGCCGCCGCTCAGTGCCAGCGGCTGGACGGCCTGACCGATGCCGACCTGTGCGTGAGCGTGCAGGCCAGTTCGTCGAGCGTGCAGCCAGGACACACCGCGGACTTCGTGGTCGGCGTGTCGGTGCAGGGCGGCTCCGCCGCGAGCGTGACCGTCAAGCTGAGCGCGTCGTCCGGCGCGGCGGACATCACCGACGGGTGCCCGGGCGGCAACGGGACCGCGAGCTGCTGGATCCTCACGATGAACGTCCTCGGCACGCCGTCCAGCTACACACTGGACGTGTCCGCGCCGGGTGGTTCGGCGGGCTCGACCGTCTCGCTGAGCGCGTCCGCCAGCGTGCCCACGCTGCTGCCGTGGACGCCGCCGAGCGCCGGGACGAGCGTGTCCGTGGCGTCGCCGCCGGCACCGTCGCCGTCGCGATCCCGGTCACCGTCCTCCTCTTCGTCGCCGTCGACCGCGCCGGGGCGGTCATCCTCCGGGCCTGGGCCCGCGCCCGCGCCCGGCAAGTCGTCCCCGGCGAACGCGCCATCGCCGGTTTCGACGTTCTCGTTGGGCGCGGTCGGCGCGGTCGGGTTCACCGGGTCGTTCCCTTCGGCCAACACGGGCGTCGGCACGTCGGTGGTGCAGCCGGGCAGCGCGTCCGGGATCTTCCCGACGATCGGGCCTTCGGGAGCCTCGGGGTCGGGGTCGGGTCCGGGGACGCGGCTTGGGGCGGTACCGGACGCCTACCGCAGCGGAATGCCGCTCGCGCCGGTTGGGCTGGTCGTGGCGCTGGTCATGGGGGCGGCGTGGTTCGCGCTCGCGGGCCTGGGACCGTTCCGGCGGTGGAAGTCCGGCCGTTCCGGGGCTGATACCCGCAGGCAGTAGTCTCTTCTGGTGCAAACTGACGACGAGCGTGCCCGGCTGCGGGCACGGCAACTGGCCGCGGAATCGGTGGCCAAGGGCGATGCCATCGGCTGGTTCGAGAAGCTGTACAGCGAGGCCGAGGCGGGGGTCTCGGTGGTGCCATGGGCGGATGGCGAGCCGAACCCGCACTTGGCGGACTGGCTCGCCGCGGGCCCCGTTGCGGCTGGCACGGCCCTGGTCGTGGGCTGCGGCATGGGCTACGACGCGGAACTACTGGCCCGGCACGGCTTCACGGTGACCGCGTTCGACGTCGCGCCCAGCGCGGTCGCCGCGGCCAGGCGGGGCAACCCCGGCTCACCGGTGACGTACGTTACCGCCGACCTGCTGGACCTGCCTGACTCGTGGGCTGGCGCGTTCGACCTGGTCGTGGAGATCTACACGCTCCAGCCGCTGTTCGGCGAGGTGCGTTCCCGGGCGATCGCCGCGGTGCACGGGCCGGTGGCGCCGGGCGGGACGCTGCTGGTGATCGCCCGCGCCACCAACGAGGAAGACCCGGTACGGGATCCGGCGCAGATGCCGTGGGCGCTCACCCGGGGCGAGCTCATGGCGGCCGGCGGGCCGTTGCGCGCGGTGCGGGTCGAGCAATTCACGGACAACGAGGACCCGCCGAAGCTGCGCTGGCGCGCGGAGTTCCGCCGGGATTAGCCCGTGTCACCTTCACCTTCACCTTCAGGCTGCGCGCCGCGAGTGCCGCGTGGCTGCCGCGTGGCTGCCGGAAATATCCGGTTTTATCGCGCTGCTCGCTAAGCATATGGTGACATATTCGAATTAATAACCTATCTCTTATACCCCTCCCGGGTATGTAGTTCATGATCACGAAGGGTTTTACGCCCTATAGCCCACACAACCCTTCATGATCATGAAACAAGTCACGCGAGCCGACGGAACGCAGCCCCACATAGCAGGGCAAACCAGACCGCATACCCCCCTGTCTCGATGGCTGCCCCTCGACGCCTCGCTCTGGACGATCCGCAGAACGCGCTCCGCTCGAGCAGCAACCGATACAAGCCTGACGCTCGGTGAACAGTTACGGTTTGTCCCGGGATGACCTTGCTCTCCCCTGGCTCGCGCCGGCCCCGGGAGGCCCCGAAATAACACTAAATATCCGGATATGGGACTGCGGGCTGGACGAACGGGCCGACGGCTTCGGCGCGGTACGGGGACCTCCGCGCGGGTAAGCTCGAATAACATGCGTATCTTTGTTGCTGGGGCCAGCGGCCTCATCGGTGTGCGGCTGGTCCCGCTGCTGACGAGCGCCGGGCACGTGGTGGCGGGCATGACACGGTCGCCGGAGAAGGCCGGGACGCTGAAGGAGCTCGGCGCGGAGCCGGTCGTCGTCGACGTCTACGACGCGCCAGCGCTCACCGAAGCCGTGGAAAAGTTCGCGCCCGAGATCGTGTTTCACCAGCTCACCGACCTGCCGGACAACATAGAAGACCTCGCGAGCGCCGGCCCGCGCAACTCCCGGATGCGGACCGAGGGCACCGGCAACCTCCTCCAAGCCGCCAAAGTCGCGAACGCCAGGGTGATCGCGCAGAGCATCTCCTGGGAGCAGGAGGCCGAGCAGGCGAGACAGCAGACCGCCGAACACGAGCGGCGCATCCGGCAGAGCAATGGCGTCGTGATCAGGTACGGCCAGTTCTACGGGCCGGGCACCTACTACCCGCAGACCCCGCCGGAAAGGCCGCGCATCCACATCGACGACGCGGCCCGGCTCACGCTGGCGTCCCTCGACGTTCCCCAGGGCGTCACCATGGTGATCGACGACAGAGCCCTGTAAAAGGGTAACCAGCGCTTCAGCCCGACCCCGCCCCACAGGAACGCCGGCATCTTCTCCTCGAGTTCGGTGTCCGGCCGCCACTTCGACACGACCACCACGCCGGGATCGAGCACGTCGACGCCCTCGAACAGCCGGGTGACCTGCTCCTGGTTCCGCCCGGTCACTGGCGTGCGCATCAGCTCGTTCATGCGCGCGCGCACCGCGTTGCGCTGCGGGCCGCCGAGGTCGTTCGCCGGATGCGAGAGCGCCAGGTAGCTGCCCGGCGGCATCGCGTCCAGCAACTCGGTGACGATCCGCGACGCCTCCTCATCTTCGAGCACGACCTGCATGACCGCGATCAGCATTACCGCCACCGGGCGGCTCAGGTCCAGGGTGCCGGCGGCCTCGGCCAGTATTTCCCGCGTGTTCCGCAGGTCCGCGTCGATGTAGGCGCACGCGCCCTGCCTGCTGCTCTTCAGCAGTGCCTTCGCGTGCGAGAGCACGATCGGGTCGTTGTCGACGTAGACCACCCGCGCCTCCGGCGCCACGCGCTGGGCGACCTCGTGGGTGTTGTCCGCGGTCGGGATGCCCGTGCCGATGTCGAGGAACTGGCGGATGCCGGCCTGCCCGGCGAGGAAGCGGACTGCCCGGGCCAGGAACGCGCGGTTGGACCGGACCGACCAGGCCCGGTCCGGATCGGCCTGGAGCGCCATGTCGGCGATCGCCCGGTCGGCGGCGAAGTTGTCCTTCCCGCCGAGCCAGTAGTTATAGATCCGCGCGATGTGCGCGACACTGGTGTCGAACCCGTGCCCGTTCTCTTTCGAGCGGGATTCGTCGGCTCCCACGACTTCTGACACTACTTGAAGACAATGCTGGATACCTGGAACGGACTGGCCAGCATTCCGTTCGAGAACATGAGGTCGGCGAGCTTCTGCAGCGCCGACGTGTCGATCGACGGCGGGAAGATGCCGAGCGCGACGGCGTCCGCCGCCGCCGGGGTGATCTTGACGAAGCTCGGGATGATCGCCTTGACCGCCTGCGGGTTGGCGTTCGCGTACGCCTGCGCCCGCGCCATTGCCCGCTGGAACGCGCGCGCCGTGTTCGGGTACTGCTGCGCGAACGCCGCGGTGGTGTAGTAGCCGGACACGGGGATGTTCGCGGTCGGGCCCTGGCACTCGGACATCACGGTGACCGCGCCGGCGGAGTGCTTGGCGCCGCTGATGAACGGCTCCACGACGCTGATCGCGTCGACCCGGTGCGCCTTGAGCGCGGCGATCATGTCCGGGAACGGGATCGGCACGTAGACCGGCTTGCCGGTAACCCCGTCGGCCTTGAGTATCGCGTTCGTGGCCAGCGTCTGGATGTTGTTGACCACGTTCACCGCGACGGTCTTGCCGGCCAGGTCGGCCGGCTTGGTGATGCCCGACCCGGGGAGCGCGAGGATCTCGAACGTGTCCGGCACGCAGGTGAAGCCCATGCCGACCACGTCCAGGCTGAACGTGTGCCGGGCATCCCCAAGGAAGTACGTCGTGTAGTTGCCGGTGATGATGTCCACGACGCCGTGCAGCAGGTCCGGCAGCGTCGCGGTGGACTGCTGGGCCAGCACGGTCTTGACCGTCAGGCCCTGCTGCGCGAAATACCCGTTCTTGATCGCCAGGAACAGCGGAGCGACGTCGACGACCGGCAGCGTACCGACGGTGATCGTGGTCTTCTCCAGCGCGCCCGAGCTGGAGCCACTGGCCGCGGTAGACGTCGGAGTGCTGCTCGGCGAGCCGGAGCCGGAGCCGCTGCTGCACGCTCCGGCGAGCATCGCCACGACTCCGCCGATGATGAGCATCCGCGCCACGTTCCGCACAATACGATGCTTATCATCAACGGCGGTCCCACGACATGGGAGTTACGAAAGCCGCGCGGCCAGCCAATCCGTCATCGCGGACCGCGATTCGAAGGCGTTGCTGGTCAGCCCGTGGTTACCGTCCGGGTACAGGAGCAGCTCGGCGCTCGCGGCCTCGCCGGCGAGTTTCTCGGCGTGGTACGCGGGGATGAGCCGGTCCTTGCCGCCGTGCGCGACCAGCAACGGGATCGTGATCTTACCCGCCGCCTCCTCGAGGGTGAGCGCGCCCGCGTTACGCCGTGCCTCCTGTTCCGATGCGGCGCCCGAGCGCAGCCGGAACGTGGCGCGGGTCTGTGGCGGCAGGTCGTCCCAGTCCAGGTCGAACCGGTACGGCCCGGCAAGCGCGACGACGGCCGTCAGGCCCTGCGTGAACGCCGCGGCGCGCGCCGCGTAGTAGCCGCCCAGGCTGACGCCGAACACGCCGATGCGCCCGGCATCAACATCGTCGCGGCCGCGCAGATACTCGACGACCGCGTCGGTGACTCGCTCGTACGCCGGCTCGATGAGCATTCCGGCGTACTCCGCCTCGCCCTGGCCCGGGCCGTCCACCGCGATCACCGCCAGGCCGCGGCGCAGCAGGTACTCGGCGGTGGCCTGGAGTTCCTCCTTCACCGAGTCGAGCCCGGGGATCATGATCACGGCCGGCGGACGCTCCGTCCCGGCCGGCACCCGCAGGTACGCGGCCAGCGTCGCGTCGCCGTACGGCACCGCGACCAGCTCGGCCGGCGGCGTCAGCGTCGCGGCGCCGCGCCGGTAGTCCGCGATCGTGTGCTCGTGCGCCTCCCGCTGCTGGTCCGGGTGCTCGGCGAACACGAACTTGCCCCAGTGCCAGCACAGCGCGGCGCGCCGCCAGGCCTCCCCCGCGGTGATGTCGCGGCCCTCGGCCGCGGCGCGCTCGGCGAGCGCCTCGTACCGCCGGCCGGTCACGCCCCACTCGCGGCACCAGTCGTCCCAGTCCTTGATCCGGCTCAGCGTCTCGGTGAAATCGCCGGCGGCGGTGCCGTTCTCGACGAACCGCGCGGCCCAGTGGGCGCTGGCCGTCGCCACCCGGGAGCCGGACGTGCGCAGCTGGGCGTACAGCTCCGGCCGCCGGTCCTTGAACAGGTCGTTGCCGTCGCTGATCCGCTTGTCCCGCGCCAGCGGCAGGTTGACGGTCGCGGTGAGCACCGCGGGGTGGTCCGCGCAGACCGGCCCGGCGAGCGGGTAGCCGCCGCGCCGCAAGATGACCGAACCGCCGACCCAGTCCACGCCACGCTCGGTGCGGCACCGGTCCGCGACCGCGATGAACACGCCGTTATTCGACGCCGCGGCCTGCGCCGAGACGACCTCGCCTGATCGCTCGCCCGGCGGGGGCGGCGAGCCGCCCGCGGGCCAGTTGGTCGGCACGGCGATCAGGTCCGCGCCGCTGAGCGCGGCGAGCCGCACCCATTCGGGAAACTCGAGGTCGTAGCAGATCATCAGGCCGACATTGCCGAACGGCAGCTCGACCACCGCCGGCGGCCCGTCGCCTGGCGTGAAGAACTTCTTCTCGGTGTCCCACAGGTGCGCCTTGCGATATACGGCTTTCGTGCCTGTTTTGTCCACGATGGCGGCGCTGTTGTACAGCTTCCCGTCCGCGCCCAGCTCGCAGAACCCGCCGGCGATCGTCAGGTTGTAGGCGTCCGCCAGCGATCGCCACTCGCGCAGCGTCACGTTGTTCGCGGCCGGCGCCGCGAGCGACCGCACCTCGTCCGCGTTGGCGAACACGTACCCCGAGTCCGACAGCTCCGGCAGCACGACAAGCCGCGCGTCGGCGACCGCCGCCTCCGCGACGGCCGCCGCCGCCGCTTTCCGGTTGGCGTCCGGCTCTGCCACGCTCAGCCCGAGCTGCGCGACGGCGATGGTTACTCCCGGATCTGGCATAACGACCATACTTTCACGTCCGAGCATTGCAAAGAAAGCTTTGCAAAGGTAGCTTTGCACGTATGGCTGAGCATGGCGTGGGCGAGCCGCCGGGCGCGGTGAGCTGGCTGAAGGACCCGCGGGCGCTGCGGGCGTACGCGCACCCGGTCCGGATGGCCTTGATGGGATTGCTGCGCACCGAGGGACCGCTGACCGCGACGAGGGCGGCCGAACTGCTCGGCGAGTCCTCCGGGACGTGCTCGTTCCACCTGCGGCAGCTCGCGAAGTACGGGCTGGTCGAGGAGGCCGGCGGCGGCACCGGCCGGGAGAAGCCGTGGCGGGCGACCGCGCCGTTGACGTCATGGCGGAACAGCAGCGACGACCCGGAGATGATCGCCGCCACCGGCTTGCTCGGCGCGGTCCAGGTGGAGCGCTACTTCGAGGAGCTCACGCGCTGGCTGGACCGCGGCGCGGCCGAATCCCCGCAGTGGCGGGACGCCGCCATGCTGGGCGATCGGATCCTGTACGTCACCGCGGACGAGCTCAAGGATCTCAGCCACCGGATCATGCACCTGGTCGACGAGTACTTCGACCGGACACAGGATCCTGGGCTGCGGCCGGAAGGCTCGCGGCCGGTCACCTACCTGCACCTCGCCTTCCCGTCGCGATGATGCAGTGCCAGCGGGGTCGGCTGCGCCGACGGGCCATCCCGCCGCTGCTGCGCGAGCGCTCGTTCCGCCGGTACTGGAGCGCGTCGACGATCTCCATGTTCGGCGACCAGATCTCCGGCATCGCGCTGCCGCTGACCGCGGTGCTCGTGCTGCACGCGACCGCGACGCAGATGGGCTACCTGACCGCGCTTGAGTGGCTGCCGAGC
>Ga0070741_10013217_pt1 | contig 14657 bp, 13 predicted proteins | sample Coa_R1_4_FD_66440 | JGI IMG/M metagenome (GOLD analysis project Ga0070741, IMG submission 66440) | Surface soil microbial communities from Centralia Pennsylvania, which are recovering from an underground coalmine fire - Coalmine... | ecosystem: Environmental > Terrestrial > Soil > Unclassified ...
AGGCCCCTGGTAGACCACCAGGTTGATAGGCCGGAGGTGTAAGCACAGCAATGTGTTCAGCCGACCGGTACTAATCGGCCGAGGGCTTGGTCTTCTCGTTGTTCGTGCTCGCTATCCAGTGCTCGAGGAGCATTGTTGATTTCATAGATTTCCGGTGGCCATGGCGGCGGGGAAACACCCGTTCCCATATCGAACACGGCAGTTAAGCCCGCCAGCGCCGATGGTACTTGGGGGGGAGCCTCCTGGGAGAGTAGGTCGCCGCCGGGATTAACCTGCAAGAGCCCCGCTCGGAGGCCCGCAATATTGCGGGCCTCCGAGCGGGGCTCTTGCGCGTTCTGGCCCCATTCGGCCGCCGTTCCGCACCGGCGTACGCTGGCGCGGCTGGCAGGAGGAACCTGTGGACGACCGCCGGTCGGAACCCGGACACTCGAAGAAGCGACCCGAGCGCGCCAACGGCGCGCCGGCTCGCCGCGGGTCGGGCGATCCCGGCCGGGACGGCGGCCTCCGCCGTGGCGGGGCCGGTGGCGGCGGACATTCCGGCGCGCCGGGGGGCTCCGCCGGCGGGCGAGGGGGGTCGGGGGGCTCCGCCGGCGGGCGACGGGGGGCGTCGGCGAAGGACCGTCGCTCCGGCGAGGCAGGGGGGGAGCGGCCGGGCCGGGACCGGAACAGCCCGCCGACCGGGAACCGGCGTTCCGGCGACGGTTCGGGGCGGGAGCAGGCCGAGCCCGGTTTCGGTCCCTTCCGGCGAGCGGGACGCGAAGGCGGCGGGCCGGCGGGCAAGAAGGAACCGAAGCGGGCGGCGGGGGAGGCGAGCACCGTGCGCTCCGCGGCCGAGGAGGCGGTGGCCCGGGCCAGCGGCGAACCACGTCCGGCGCTGCGGATCGTCCACGGCATGGACGGAGGCGACACAAGGCGGCAGGCGAAGGCCCGCAAGCCGGGGAAGGGCGACGTCCGGAAGGGCGCAGCCGGGGTGCCGGCGGCCCAGCGGCCGAAGCCGGTGCGCGACGGCGGGCGCCTCCAGCAGGCCCTCCTGCGGGGGGCCCGGGCCCTGGAGCGGGGGTACGAGCAGGAGGCGCTCAGAATCCTGCGGCCGTATCGGGATCCGCATCCCGACTCCGCCGACCTCCGCGAGGTGCTCGGTATCGCCTACTACCGGCTCGGCCGGTGGTCGCTGGCCCAGAAGGAGCTCGAGGCGTTCATGGCCCTGACCGGGTCGACGGAGCAGCACCCCGTCCTGATGGACTGCGCCCGGGCCCTCGGCCGCTTCGAGCGGGTGGAGAGCCTGTGGCAGGAGCTACGGGCCGCCTCTCCGGGGGCCGAGATCGTCACCGAGGGCCGCATCGTGGCCGCCGGAGCACTGGCCGACCAGGGCCGTCTCGAGGATGCGATCAAGGTGCTCGAACGGGCGCCGGCCAGCCCCAAGCGGGTGCTGCCCCACCACCTTCGGCTCTGGTACGCCCTGGCCGACCTCCACGAGCGGGCCGGTGACATCCCGGCCGCTCGGGCCCTGTTCCGCAAGGTCTCGGCCCAGGACCCCCGGTTCGTCGACGTCGCGGAACGCCTCGCTGCGCTCTCCTGAACCAACCGGCGTTCCTTTTCCGCTGGGGGGCGGTAAACGAACGCCGGTTGGGGCGGGGCTTGGCCGGTTGGGCCCGTCGGGGCCGGCGGCGTGAACTGGCGTTCCTTTTCCGCTGGGGGGCGGTAAAAAAACGCCAGTTCGAGAGGGGTGGGGTGCGTCAGGTGTTCGAGGCGGCGAAGATGCTGCCCACGGAGGCGTCGAGGGCGGCGTCGAACTCGTCGTCGCTCTGCTGGGCGGTCAGCCCTTCGGTCAGGGCCCGGGAGAAGCTGGCCACGACGCCCGGGTTCCGGCTCAGGCGGGCGTTGGCCTCCTCCCGGGTGTAGCCGCCGGAGAGGGCGACCACCCGCAGGACCTTGGGATGCTCCACCAGCTCGGTGTAGAAGCCGTCGACCTCGGGCAGCGTGAGCTTGAACATCACCTGCTGACCGTCGGGCACCTGGCCGAGCCCGGAGAGGAGGGCCTGCTTGAGGAGCTCCTCGGCCTCGGCCTTCTCCGGCGACTTGATGTCGATCTCGGGCTCGAGGATCGGGACGAGCCCGTGGCGGAGGACCTGGAGGCCGACCTCGAACTGCTGGGCGGCGATGGCCTCGATCCCCGTCGGGTTGGCCAGCTTGATGACCGACCGCTCCTTGGTGCCGAACATGTTCTTGGCCACGCCCCGCTCGAGCAGGTCGTCGAGGCCGGGCATCGGCTTCATGAGCTGGACGTCGTCGGCCTCGGCGTCGAGCCCCTTGTCGATTTTCAGGAAGGGGACAATGTGCTTCTTCCCCCACAGGAAATCGCCGGTGTCGATGCCGTCGATCTGGCGGTCCATCGTCATCTCGAACAGGATGGCGCCCAGGATCCGGTCGCCGTTGAAGGACGGGCTCTTGATGATCCGGGCCCGCATGTCGTGGATGAGGTCGAACATCTCGCCGTCGTTCGACCAGCTGCCCTCGGGGATCCCGTACAGCTTGAGGGCCTTGGGGGTGCTGCCGCCGCTCTGGTCGAGGGCGGCGATGAACCCGGCCCCGTCGCGCATTTTCTGCCGCTGCTCCTCGTTCATGGCCACAGCCTACCTCCGGCGGCATCCCCCGATCGGGGGGTGGGCGTTACCGAACAGTGAAGGACCAGGCGTTAGAATCAGGAGCCGGCCTGACGGCGCTTTCTGATCTGGATTCGAGGTGTCCCCTTGACAACGGAAGCGATGTCCCCGACTCGCGGGCGCGAGCCGATCGACCGTGTCGTCATCCGCTTCGCCGGCGACTCCGGCGACGGCATGCAGCTCACCGGTGACCGCTTCACCGAGGTGAGCGCGGCCTTCGGCAACGACCTGGCCACCATGCCCGACTACCCGGCCGAGATCCGGGCCCCGGCCGGGACGGTGGCCGGTGTCTCCGCCTTCCAGGTCCACATCTCCGACCACGACATCTCGACACCGGGCGACTCCCCCAACGTCCTCGTGGCCATGAACCCGGCCGCGCTCAAGGCCTGCCTTCGCGACCTGATGCCCGGTGCGGCGATCATCGTCAACGTCGACGCCTTCGAGCCCCGCAACCTCGAGAAGGCCGGCTACGCCGCCAACCCCCTGGAGGACGGGTCGCTCGACGCCTTCACCGTCTACGAGGTGCCGATGACCTCGATGACCCTGGAGGCGGCCAAGGAGACCGGCGCCAAACCCCGCGACGCCGAGCGCTCCAAGAACTTCTTCGCCCTCGGCGTGCTGTCGTGGATGTACTCCCGCCCGGTCGAGCCGGTCTACGACTGGATCAACGAGCGTTTCGCCAACAAGACGATCGTCCGCGACGCCAACACCGCCGCCTTCAAGGCCGGTTACAACTTCGGCGAGACGGCCGAGCTGTTCCAGCACGCCTTCGAGATCGCCCCGGCCGTCCTCCCCAAGGGCAAGTACCGCAACATCACCGGCAACGTCGCCCTGGCCTACGGCCTGCTGGCCGCCAGCCGCCAGTCGGGGCTCGACCTGTTCCTCGGGTCGTACCCCATCACCCCGGCCTCCGACATCCTCCACGAGCTCTCCAAGCACAAGGCGTTCGGCGTCCGCACGATGCAGGCGGAGGACGAGATCGCCGGCATCGGCGCCGCCATGGGTGCCTCCTTCGCCGGTCAGCTCGGCGTCACCACCACCAGCGGCCCCGGCGTCGACCTCAAGTCGGAGACGATCGGCCTGGCCGTGAGCCTCGAGCTGCCGCTGGTCATCGTCGACATCCAGCGGGGCGGCCCGTCCACCGGCCTGCCGACCAAGACCGAGCAGGCCGACCTCCTCCACGCCATGTTCGGCCGCCACGGCGAGGCGCCCGTCCCGATCGTCGCCGCCCGCTCCCCCGGCCACTGCTTCGACGCCGCCCTCGAGGCGGCCCGCATCGCCCTCAAGTACCGCACCCCGGTGTTCCTGCTGTCGGACGGGTACCTGGCCAACGGCGCCGAGCCGTGGCGCATCCCCGAGGTGGCGGAGCTGCCCGACCTCCGGGTCGACTTCGCCACCACGCCCAACCACGGCGACGACTTCTGGCCCTACCTGCGCGACCCCGAGACGCTGGCCCGGCCGTGGGCCATCCCGGGCACGCCCGGCCTGATGCACCGCATCGGCGGCCTGGAGAAGCAGGACGGGACCGGCAACGTCTCCTACGACCCGGAGAACCACGAGAACATGGTGCGCCTCCGGGCGGCCAAGGTGGCCGGGATCGCCAAGGACATCCCGCCACTCGAGGTCGACCGCGTCGAGGGCTCCCGGCTGCTGGTCCTCAGCTGGGGTGGCACATGGGGCGTCACCCACGCCGGCGTCTACCGGGCCCGGGCCCGCAACCGCCGGGTCGACTGGGGCCACCTCATCCACCTGAACCCCTTCCCCGCCAACCTGGGCGAGATCCTGTCCGGCTACGACACGGTGCTCGTGCCCGAGCTCAACCTGGGGCAGCTGGGCAAGCTGCTCCGGATGAGCTACGAGGACGTTCACGTCGTCGGGCTGAACAAGATCAAGGGCATCCACTTCCGGGCCGCCGAGATCGAGGCCTGCATCCTGGAGCTGACCGAGCATGACTGAGACCAACGGCCACGCCACCACGACCAACGGCCACGGCGCCGCCGGCGGCGGCAACGGGCACGCAGAGCCCGTCGCCCTCAGCCGGAAGGACTTCCAGTCGGACCAGGAGGTCCGCTGGTGCCCCGGCTGCGGCGACTACTCCGTGCTCGCCGCGGTGCAGTTCCTCCTGCCCGAGCTGGGCGTGCGGCCGGAGAGCACCGTGTTCGTGTCCGGCATCGGCTGCTCGAGCCGCTTCCCGTACTACATGGAGACGTACGGGATGCACTCGATCCACGGCCGGGCGCCGGCCATCGCCAGCGGCATCGCCGTCAGCCGGCCCGACCTCGACGTGTGGGTCATCACCGGCGACGGCGACGGCCTCTCGATTGGCGGCAACCACCTCATCCACGCCCTGCGGCGCAACGTCAACCTCACGATCCTGCTGTTCAACAACCAGATCTACGGGCTGACCAAGGGGCAGTACTCACCGACCAGCGAGCTCGGCAAGGTGACGAAGTCGACGCCGTTCGGCTCGATCGACCACCCCTTCAACCCCGTGTCGCTCGCCATCGGGTCCGAGGCGTCGTTCGTGGCCCGCACCCACGACATGGACCGCAAGCACATGATGGAGACCTTCCGCCGGGCCCACGACCACCATGGGGCGGCGTTCGTGGAGATCTACCAGAACTGCAACGTGTTCAACGACGGCGCCTTCGAGGCCGTCACGGCCCGCGACGCCCGGGCCGACATGATCATCGACCTCAAGCACGGCCAGCCGATCCGCTTCGGGAAGGACAACGACAAGGGCGTCGTAGCCACCGAGCTCGGCCACCTCGAGATCGTCGACGTCGCCGCGGTGGGCGAGGACCGGCTGCTCGTCCACGACGAGAGCCGGCCCGACCCGACGCTGGCCTTCGCCCTCTCCCGGCTGGCCGACTCCCCGACCACGCCGACGCCGATGGGCGTGTTCCGGGCGGTGGACCGGCCGGTGTACGGCGACGCGCTCAACTCCCAGATCGCCTCCGCCCAGGACCGGGAGGGCCGGGGTGACCTGGTCTCGCTCCTCAACTCGGGGTCGACCTGGGAGGTCTGACCGCCCCGGTCCTTCCGTGACGGGCGGCCGCCCGCCACCGACGGTGTGCCCCTTGGGGCGTCAAGTGACCGCCGGGTATCATTCGGCCATGTCGGGCCGGGCGCTTTACTGCGCCGTCTTTCTCGGCCTGCCGCTCCTGGTCATCGCCCCCGGGTCTCCGGCCCGAGCGGCGGAGAGCAGAACCGGCGTGGCCACCCAGAGCGGGTGGTGGAACCGGCTGCAGGGCCCGGTCGACGGCGAGCCCGAGGCCAACCCGGTCCGGCCGTTCGTGCCCGCCGTTCCCGACCCGGCCACGGTGCCGTCCGACGCCATCGCCGTCAGCGCCGGCGGCGGCCAGGGCGACAAGGTGGCGGCCGTCGGCGTCGATCCGGCCGTGAGCGACGGAGCCACCGTCGACGCCGTCTCGCTCCGCCTGGTCGAGTCGCCGGCCGGCGGTGCCAACGCCGGCGCCGACACGGCGGCGGTCGTCGCCTGCCCGGCCACCGCGCCCTGGGGCCCGGGGAAGAACGCCGCCTGGCGGGACCGTCCCGCCGCCGACTGTGGCCTGGCCTCGGTGGACGGCGTCCGGGCCTCCGACGGCGCCTGGACCTTCGATCTCACTCCGATCGTCCGGCTGTGGACGGATCCGGCCCGGCCCCTGGCCAACGACGGGGTCGTCCTGGCGATCGACGCCGCCCGTTCGCCGGGCCTCGTCCAGGTCAGTTGGAACGACGTCGGGACCGGGACCGTGCGGGTCGAGGTGACGGCCACCCCGGCGACGCCCGCCCGCGCCCCGGACCGGGAGGCGGCCGGAGCCGGGCCGGCGGCGCCCGCCACCGCCGCTCCCCGACCGGCGATGGTGGCCGGGTCGCCGCTCTCGGCCAGGATCACCTCTGCCGCCGCCCTCGCGCCGGCCCTCGACGGCGGTGGTGAGGCCGCCGCCGGCGGGAGCGAAGATGCCGCGGCGGCGGGGACGGCCGGTCCCGCCGCCGGGCCGGTCGGGCCGGCCGGGCCCGCCGCGCCGGGATCGAACGGGGCGGCGGTCGCCGCCCGTCCGGCGGTGGGCTTCTGGGAGCATCTTTCGGCACCGTCCGCTCTGCTGGCGCCGATCGCCGCCGGCCTCGCCATCCTCGTCGGCTTGGTGCTCGGGCCCCTCGGCCGGCCGTCACCGGTGATCCGTCGGGAGGGCGGCCTCAGCCGGGCCCTCGCCCGCCGGGCCGCCGCCGGCGGGCGGGCCGGGCTCGGCTCCCCTGCCGTCAGGGGCTGAATCGTCCATCCAGGAGAGAGCCGCATGACAGGTCGTTCGTCGAAGGTGGCCGTCGCCCGGGGGGCGGCCGTCGCCCTGGTCCTGCTCCTGGCCGCGGCCTGCGGGCAGAAGTCCAACGTCGGGCCCGACGCCGCGGCGCCGGCGTCCGCCGGGCAGGGCGGGGCCGGCGGCGCGGCGGCGGCCGGCCAGGCCGGATCGGGCGGCGGCGGCCCCGACGCCGTCGGGGCCGGTTCCAGGCCGGATGCGGCGCCCTCCGGCGCGCCCGGCGGCGCGGCGCCGGTGGGCGGATCGGCGTCCTCGCCGGGATCCGGTGGTTCGACGTCGCCGGCCTCCGGCCCCGGTTCGGCGGCCTCCGGTGGCGGCTCGACCGGCTCCGCGGCCGGAGCGGCGGGTTCGGCCGCCGGCTCCGGCGCCCCGACCGGCCGGAGCCCGGAGTCGGCCGGCGCCCCGTCCGGCTCCGCCGCCGGGGCGGGCGCAGGCCACGGCCCCGGAGCCACCGCCCCCATGCCGGCGCCGCCGGCGTCGGGAGCCGGCGACCGGACCGGCGTGACCGACACGAAGATCCGCATCGGTATCCACGCTCCGATCACCGGCGCCGCACCCTTCCCCCAGAGCGCGTTCGACAAGGGCAAGGACGTCTACTGGAAGTACCTGGCCGAGAAGGGCGGGATCTTCGGCCGCAACGTCGAGATCGTCTTCCGCGACGACCAGTTCAACCCGTCCCGGGCCGTCCAGGTGTGCCGGGAGATGGTCGAGCAGGAGCACGTGTTCATCCTCATGGGGGCGGCGGGGTCGGAGCAGATCACCGCCTGCGCCCGCTACGCCGACACCATGGGCGTGCCCTACCTGTCGGCCGGCGTCAACGAGGACGGGTTGACCGGGCTGTCGAGCTACTACGCCACGTCGCAGACCTACGTGCAGCAGACGCCGGTGCTGGTGTCGTACATCGTGAACAAGCTGCACAAGACGAAGATCGCCATCGTCCTGAACAACACGCCGGCCCTCAACGAGACGCAGCAGAGCGTCACGAAGCTCGCCGAGGCCGCCGGGCTCGACGTCGTCCGCAACAGCCGGATCGGCAAGAACGCCACCGACTCCGAGCTGCTGTCGGAGGCCAACGCTTTGCGGATGTCGGGGGCGGAGGTCGTCTACCTGCTCACCTCGCCGGTCAACTTCGTCAAGCTGGCCACCAACGCCCAGGCCCAGGCCTACAGCCCTGTCTACCTCGGCCCCGGGATCACCAACGGGCTCAACATCGTGGCCGAGGCCGGCTGCCCGGCCATCGGCCAGGCCAAGTTCCTCTCCCCGTTCCCGCAGCTCGACGTCATCGACAAGCTCGACCCCGACTACCAGAAGTCGTACGAGAAGTACAACGGGCAGAAGGGCGACGACATCGGGCTGGCCGAGTGGGGGCTGTCGAAGGTGATCGGCGCAATGCTGCAGGCGGCGGGGAAGGACCTGAGCCGCCAGTCGTTCGTCGCCGCCCTGCAGAGCGGCCGCCAGTTCAACACCAACGTCTACCCCGTCGTGAGCTACAGCGGCAGCATCCGGTTCGGGGCCAAGTCGTCGCACCTCCTCGAGGCCGACTGCAACAGCCGCACCTTCAAGACCATCGCCGAATTCACCACCGGCTTCTGACAACTCCGGTGTCATGAGCGCACATCTGCTGGCCCAGGCGGTGGTGATCGGCGTCATCACCGGCGCCGGCTACGGCCTCGTGGCCCTCGGGCTCGTGCTCGTCCACAAGTCGAGCGGTGTGTTCAACTTCGCCCAGGGCGAGTTCGGCACGGTCGCCGTCTACACGCTCTACCGGCTCCACGATCGGATCGGTGTCCCGCTCCTGCCGGCCATGGTCGTCGGGCTGGCCGCCTCGATGGCCATGGCCCTGGCCACCGAACGGCTCGTGGTGCGTCGGCTGTTCGACGCCCCGCGGGTGACCCTCCTGGTGGCCACCGCCGGTGTGGCGCTGCTGGCCATCTCGCTGGAGCTGTGGCTCGGCGAGGCCCGCCTGCGGTTCATCCAGCCGGCGCTCGGCCGCCTCGACCGGCTGTCACTGTTCGGCGTGCAGGTGTCGGACCAGCGGATCCTCATCCTGGGGGTGCTGGCGGTGCTGGCGGTGCTGCTCGGGCTGTTCTTCTCCCGCACCAACCGCGGGCTGGCCATCCTGGCGGTGAGCCAGGAGCCGGTCGCCACCGAGTTGATGGGCATCAGCGTGCGGCGGCTGTCGAGCTTCATCTGGGGCCTGGCCGGGCTGCTGGCCGGCATCGCCGGCATGCTGGCCGCCGGCGACGCCCGGAGCTTCGGGCCCGGGTTCATGACGTTCAACACGCTGATCCCCGGCTTCACCGCTGCGGTTCTCGGCGGGATGAACAGCCTGCCCGGCGCCCTCGTCGGCGGCGTGGTGGTCGGAGTGGCGCAGAGCCTGGCCGTGAGCTCGTCGGCCTTCAAGGCCATCCCCGGGCCCGGTTCGGTGATGGTCTTCGTCCTGCTCGTCGCCGTGCTCACCGTGCGGCCCCAGGGCTTGCTGGGCAAGGCGTGAACGGCAACGGCGACCGGCCCGGCCCGGCCGGCTGGGCGGCCCGGGGCGCGGTGCTGGCGGCGGTGGCCGCCCTGGTCCTCGCCGTGCCCGCCTTTCGGGGCAACGTCGAGGTGCACGTGTTCACGCAGGCCGCCATCTACGCCGTCATCGGGTTGTCGCTCAACGTCCTCCTCGGCTACACCGGCCAGATCTCGCTGGGCCACCAGGCCTTCGTCGGCATCGGCGCCTTCACCGCCGCCTACATGGTCAGCCGCCAGGGCCAGCCCTTCGTGGCCGGCATCGTCATGGCCATGGTCGTCGGCGGGCTCCAGGCCCTGGTGCTCGGGGCGGTGAGCCTCCGGGTCACCGGCTTGTACTTCGCCCTCGTCACGCTGGCCTACGGGACCATGGCCGAGGAGAGCCTGTTCAACATCCAGAGCCTGACCGGCGGTTCGGCCGGCCAGCCGGCGCCGAAGCCGGCCTGGTTCTCGACCGACCTCCGCTACTACTACCTCTGCCTCGCCTTCCTCGCCGCCGTCATCTGGATCGACTGGCGCCTCATGCGGACCAAGGGCGGACGGGCGCTGCTGGCGGTGCGGGAGAACCCGAAGGTGGCGGCGACGAACGGCGTCGACGTCAAGGTCTACACGCTGATGGCCTTCGTGGTGGCCGGCGTCTTCGCCGGCCTCGGCGGAGCGCTGCTGGCCCACAACGACACGTTCGTGGTCCGCGACCTGTTCGACTTCCAGCTGGCCCTCGTGTTCGTGATCATGACCGTGGTCGGGGGTTTGCGGAACCGGACGGGCGTCGTGCTCGGCTCGGCCTTCTTCTCGCTGGTCGGCTACTTCTTCGACAAGCTGTTCAAGGGCGGGCTGGCCGTGCCCGGCCTGAAGGTGCTGCCGAAGGAGTACGTCCCGATCGTCATCGGGCCCGTCCTCCTGCTCTACACGCTCACCCGGCATCCGGGTGGCGTCGGAGAGCAGATCCGTCCGCTGCAGCGCTGGCTGCGGGGCGGCCGGTTCACCTTCCGGGACACGTCGGAGAGCGAAGTGCGGGTGAGCGATGTCCGTGCTTGAGGTGCAGCGCTGTTCGATCCGCTTCGGTGGCGTCCAGGCGGCCCGCGATGTCAGCCTCAAGGCCGGGGAGTGGGAGATCGTCGGCGTCATCGGCCCCAACGGCGCCGGCAAGACGACGACCTTCGACATCATCAGCGGCTTCTACCGGCCCGACGAGGGCCGCGTCTGGTTCAAGGGCCGCGACGTCACCGGACTCGGCGTCCATGAGCGAACGGCGCTGGGCATGGGCCGGACGTTCCAGAACGTCGGGCTGGTCAAGGGCTCCACCGTACGGGAGAACCTGCTCACCGCCCAGCACCTCGAGGCCGGCTACTGCGCGCTGGCCGGGATGCTGGGGCTGCCGTCCACGTTCGCCGCCGAACGGCGGCTCCGGGCCCGGGCCGAGGCGCTGGCCGGCATTCTCGGCCTGACGGAGCTGCTCGACACCCGGGTGGCCGGGCTCCCCTACGGCGTCCTCAAGCGGGTGGAGCTCGGCGCCGTCCTGGCCACCGACCCCGACCTGCTGCTGCTCGACGAACCGACGTCGGGCATGGGTCCGGAGGAGGCCCACGCCTTCGGGGCGATGCTGCTCGAGCTCCGCTTTGAGTTCGACCTGACGGTGGTGATGATCGAGCACCACGTCCCGCTCGTGGCCCAGGTCTGCGACTACGTCTACTGCCTGAACTTCGGCGAGCTGCTGGCCGAGGGCAGGCCGGAGGAGGTCCGGGCCAACCCCGAGGTGATCCGGGCCTACCTGGGGCAGGAGGCGGAGGAAGTGCTGCAGGAGGGGGCGTCATGAGCCTGCTGGAGGTGGAGGGCCTGAGCGTCGGCTACGGCTTCCCCGTCCTCATGGGGATCAGCTTCGCCATCGAGGAAGGGGAGACGGCGGTCATCTTCGGGCTGAACGGCGCGGGCAAGACGACGACGGTCGCCACCATCGCCGGGCTGCTCACCCCCGAGGCGGGCACGATCCGCTTCGACGGTGCCGACATCACGACGATGTCGGCGGCGGAGCGGGTGGCGCTCGGGATCGCCCTCGTCCCCGAGGGGCGGCGCGTCTTTCCCGACCTGTCGGTGGCCAACAACCTCCGGCTCGGAGCCTGGGTGCAACGCCGCCGGCAGCGCGAGGTCGAGGAGACCCGGGCGCTGGTCTTCGACTACTTCCCGCGCCTCGCCGAACGTTCGGAGCAGCCGGCCGGGACGCTGTCGGGCGGCGAGCAGCAGATGCTGGCCATCGGCCGGGCGCTGATGTCGCGTCCCCGGCTGCTGCTGGTCGACGAGGCGTCGCTGGGCCTGTCGCCGGCGCTGACCCAGACGGTGTTCTCGGTGGTCGACCGGATCAACGACGATGGCGTGACGGTGGTGCTGGTGGAGCAGAACGTCGGCGTCCTGCCCTACGCCGACCGGGCGCTGATCCTGGAGAAGGGCACGCTCGTCTACCAGGGCTCGGGCGATGAGATCCACCACGCCAGCCTCCGGGAGACCTACCTCGGGACCCCGGCGTGAAAGGATCCGGCCGATGAAGCTGCAGTGGAACACGTTCGGCGGCAAGCTCGGCCTGCTCTTCTGCGTGGCCGGCTTCGCCGCCATCTGGGCCGGGTGGAACGGCGCCGCCAGCTACAACGACATCCGCAAGCAGTTTCCCTACCTGATCTCCGGCGGCATCGCCGGGCTGGCGCTCGTGGTGGTCGGCGTCGGGCTCATGATCATTCAGAGCCAGCGGGCCGACCGGGTCCAGCTGGAGGCGAACCTCACCGAGCTCCGCTCGATCCTCGATCGGATGGCCGGCGGTCCGGCGGCCGGCGGCGACGGGCGGGAACCGGCGGGCCTGGTCGTGGCCGGCCCCAGCGCCTACCACCGCCCCGGCTGCAAGCTGGTCGCCGGCCGGGACCTCAGCACCGTGACCCCGGAGCAGGCGACGGCGGCCGGGTTGGAGCCCTGCCGGGTCTGCGGCGTGGTCGACATGGAGCGTGGCGCCGAGATCGAGCTGGGCTGAGCTCGAGGCCAGCGGTACTGCTGGGCCCGTGGCACGGAAATGCAGCGGCGCCGCTCGAGCGGGATGGCGAAACTGGTGCGGTGAGGAGTGAGCGGCGATCGATCGGGATCGCCGAATCCCGGGCAACGGACTTTGCGCCGCGACCCGCCCGATCCAACTGGCGTTCCTTTTCCGCCCCCCAGCGGTAAACGAACGCCAGTTTGTGCGGGCCGGCCGGGCTCGCCATTCCGGCGTTCCTTTTCCGCCCCCCAGCGGTAAACGAACGCCAGTTTGTGCGGGCGGGCCGGGGGGCCGCTCCAGCCGGGGCCGGTAGTGCAGAACGACGGATCCTGCGCCGTCCGGCCGTGGGCTCTTTCGAAACAGAACCGGGCTAACCGAGGTCCAGCGAGCGGAACACGAGCCCGGTGAGCGGCTTGGGCTGGAAGAACGTCGTCTTCTGGGGCATGCGGAGGCCGGCCGCCGCCACCATGGCGATCTGGTCGATGGTCGCCGGCCGGAGGAGGATGGCGGCGTCGGCCGCGCCCTTCGCCACCATCTCGGCCACGTGCAGGGCGTCGTGCCGGTAGTCGACCTCCGGCAGCTCGACCGACAGCGACAGGCGGCCCATCATCACGACGAACCGGGTGGCATCGACGTCGCGCAGCACCTCGGGGAGCTGCTCGAGCCCGCGCTGGAGGACTTCCAGTTTGGGTGTCAGCAGCGCCAGTCCGGGCCCGTCGACGACACCCATCGACGCCGTGCGCTCCATCTCGGCGAGCAGGTTCCGGACACCGTCGGGGTTGTTGGGGCCCATCGGCGACAGGGTCCCGACGAAGTTGAGCTTGCCCCGGAACTCGTGGTGCACGTTCCGGAGGAGCCGGTGGATGGGCCGCACCATCAGCTGGTCGTCGGCCAGCTCCACCACCAGCATCATGATGCGGTCGGCGCCCGGGTCGTCGATCCCCGCCTCCCGCCGCTCCTGCTGGTAGGCCAGCGCCGTCTCGTAGCGGTGGTGGCCGTCGGCGATCACCAGCGGCTCGGCGGCGATCATGGCCCGGATGCGGTCGACCGCGTCGCCGGATGCCGGGAAGACGGAGTGCTCGACGCCGTCGGCGTCGACGGCGCTCGCCGCCGGGTCCCCCGAGGCCAGGGACTCGAGCACCTCGGACAGCCCGGGAGCGAGCGACAGCCCCCACACCGGATCGAAATTGGCCCGGGTCGCCCGGAGCAGGTCGAGCCGGTCCGACTTCGCCTTGGCCAGCGTCTTCTCGTGGGCGTAGACGCCCTCGCCGAGCGTCGCCAGCTCCAAGGCTCCGACGACGCCGATCATGCGCCGGGGTTGGCCGTCCTCGTCGGTGAACACCATCCGGTAGACGTAGAGGTGCGGCTCGCCGTCGGCGGCCAGGACCCCTGCCGCCCGCCATTGCTCGAAGGCGGCCCGGGCCTGCTCGTAGCGGTCCCCCGGTTCGACGTCGCGTGGGAGAATGAGGCGGACGGCGTTCTGCGGGTGGGCGGCCTCCAGCTGCGCCCGCCCCTCTTCGTCGATGACGTCATAGGGCGGGGCGGTCACGGCGCCGAGATCGGCGTCGAGCGCGGCCCGTTGGTAACGGAGGCCGGGAAAGGGGAAGAGTTCGGGCACCATGGCTCCCCGAGCGGGTGACGGACCCGGTTCTAGCACAGGTCCCGAGGGCTCCTCGGACGGGCCCGCCGAGGCCTACGCGCGTTTCCAGGAGGGCAGCCGTCTGCTCGACTCGGGCAACACCCACGCCGCCGTCGTCGCCCTCGAGCGGGCCCGCGACCTCGAACCGGAGAAGGGCTCGATCCGCGAGGCGCTGGCCCGGGCCTACTTCCGGTCCCAGCGGCTCGAGGCGGCCCGGGCCGAATTCGAGAAGGTGCTGGAGCTCGACCCCGTCAACGACTACGCCCACTTCGGCCTCGGCCTGTGTCTCCTCCGTTCGGGCGACCGGGCCGGCGCCCGGGGCCACCTCAAGATGGCCACGATCATGCGGCCCGACGCCGAGGCCTACCAGGACGCCCTCCGTCAGGCGTCGGCCTAGCCCGGGTCTTTCAGTAGGCTCGCTCGGCTGAGGTCTGGAATCCGCGTAAAGGCCCTCCTGGCAAGGAAGACTGCGCTTGTCGAAGGAGCAGGACCCCTGCCAAGGAGGGCACTTC
>Ga0070741_10013218_pt1 | contig 14657 bp, 13 predicted proteins | sample Coa_R1_4_FD_66440 | JGI IMG/M metagenome (GOLD analysis project Ga0070741, IMG submission 66440) | Surface soil microbial communities from Centralia Pennsylvania, which are recovering from an underground coalmine fire - Coalmine... | ecosystem: Environmental > Terrestrial > Soil > Unclassified ...
TTGCTACCTGATTCTGGCCATTTTTCAGTTAATCACCCTGCCGGTGGAATTCGACGCTTCGCGCCGCGCGAAGATCATCCTGCAACAGATGGGAATTATTCAACCGGGCGAGGAAGTCGCCGGCGTGAACAATGTCCTGAACGCGGCCGCTCTCACCTATGTCGCGGCGTTTATTGCCGCGATCGGAAACCTGCTCTGGTTGATGTCGATGCGGGATAGGCGAAACTAATCGCCCAGATTGAAAAAGATGAACCCGGCGATTGCGATTGGGCCTGCTCGGCGTCTCTCCGATTTATTGTCGTCCCCGATGGATGGCAATGTTAAGTCTAAGAGGTCGATGGATGAAACGCGCAAGGACGAAGACCAGGCCCTGGTGGCGCGCACCCAGCAGGGCGACGCGGGAGCGTTTGACGATCTGGTGGTGAAATACACGCCTCGCCTCTACGGGTTGGTTTACAACATGACCTCGAACCACGAGGACACGAACGACCTTCTCCAGGACATTTTTGCCAAGGCCTACAAGGCCATTCGCGGTTTTCGGGGCAAATCGTCCTTCTATACCTGGATCCATTCGATCGCGGTCAATATGACCCTGAACTTCCTCAAGAAACGGAGCCGCCGGTATTCGCTAAGCCTGGACGACGTCGATGCCAGTATTCAGAACGACAAGGAGTTCCTCGAGGCGACCGCCTCCAGTAGTCCAGTGAGGGAGGCCGACCTCTCCGAGCTCCAAAAAAGGTTGAACGAGGCGATGATGAAATTGTCTGATGAACACAGAGCTGTGGTCACCATGTTCCATATCCAAGGGATGCCTCACGCAGAGATCAGTAAAATCTTGAATGTTTCCGAGGGCACGGTACGGTCCCGCCTCTTTTACGCTAATCGGCAACTGCAAAACTATCTCGACGAATTTCGAAAGAACCCGGTCTCTTAACCATTGCGGCACATGGACGAATTTAACGACAACGAAATAACGAAGCTGCTTCGCCTGAAAAAATACGAACAGCCGCCGCCCGGATATTTCGATAACTTTTTGCACGAATTCCATCGCCGCCAACGCAACGAGCTTCTCCGTCAACCGCTTTGGCGGATCTGTCTCGATCGGACGCGCGATTTCGCTCTCTCTTTCAACCTCGGAACCCTGACTTCTTATCCTGCGGCTGTTACCGCCGTCCTCGTTTGTGCGGCCGTCATTTCGCTGCGGATTTATCAGACGCCAGTGCCGGAGACATCCGTTGCCGTTCAGAATCATCCCGCCTTGGCCGTGCCGGCCAATGCCGATGATGAATGGACCCTGGCCTCGCCCGTGGCTACACGGGTTTTTAACACGCGGTCGCTTCGGAATATTACGGAAAGCGCCCAAACTCACCGCAGCGGTACGCCGCGCTATGTGCTGGATAGCGTACCAGTGAGTTATGAGACGACTTTCAAGTTCTAGGTCAGCCACGGAACTCCCCTTGGCGAAGCTTCGAGTCATCTCGAAAGTAGGATTTGTCTGCAGCCTGATCGCGGTTGCCGTCTGTAATCGTCCTGGCGCAGTTCTAGGCCAGTCGAATCCGTCACCACAGGCGGCGAATCCCCAAAGCACGCTCGCCCTCAGTCGCGAAGTCAAAGACGTTTTCGAACGTTGTTCCAAGGCTGTCGTCAAAATTCAAGCGAGCGATCAGCACGGTGATTTGTCCGGCACCGGGTTTTTTATCGACCCGACGGGAACGCTTTACACCGCATATTCAGTAGGCGGTGAAGCCGAGAACATTAAAGTCGAGTTTCAGGGAAAAAAGTATCCCGCCCGTCAGCTTATGGCGGATCTGCGCAGTGGCATTGCGTTGCTAAAAGTAGATCTGGCCAGCCCAACGTTGCCGATCGGAGACTCGGACCAGCTCGAGATCGCCACCCCGCTGGTGACGATCGGTTATCCACTCGATCTCGCCCAAACGCCCAGCTTCGGAATGGTCGCCGGATTCGATCGCAAATGTTTCGGCAACTATTTTCCGACGAAATATCTGCGGGTGAATCTTCCGCCGCAGCGCGGTGAAGGTGGAGCGCCGGTCTTGAACCTAAAGGGCGAAGTCGTTGGCATTTTGCTCTACAGCTTTGAAAATAATTCCTGTTACGCGTTGCCGATCGAGGCCGCGGAAAAGCTTCGCAGCGATTACGTGCGATTCGGGGAGCCGCGCTACGGCTGGATTGGCACCAACGTCCAGGAGGCGAACGCGCCGGTCGAAGGTTCGCGCGCGGTGACCACGGAGGTCTTGAAAGGCACGCCTGCGGCCGATGCGGGTCTGAAACCAGGGGACGTGGTTCTTCAGATTGGCCGGACCAAGATCCACGAACCGGAAGACACTCTGGAAGCTTCATTCTTCCTCACCGCCGGCGACGCGGTGCCGATCACGGTCGCTCGCGGCAATGAAAAGATCACATTTCAAATCCAGGCGGACTTGTATCCGGCGAGCAAGACGCGGCTTGCGTCTCCTCCGGCCCTGAATCGAGCGATTCCTCTAAATCTTCAGACGGAACCGCAAGGCACTCCGTAAGTTCAGAGGCACCTGTTTGGTCATTGCGGCGTTTGACCCAAACGCCGCTACAACATTCTGCGGAACTCCGCTTCGTCGATGATTCTTACGCCAAGCTCTTTGGCTTTCTCCAGCTTGCTCCCAGCTTCACTCCCGGCGAGGACGAAATCGGTTTTCCTGCTCACGCTGCCGGTCACGTGGCCGCCAAGCGCTTCAATCTGCGCGCTCGCTTCCTCCCGGGTCATTGAGGGCAGCGTTCCGGTGAGAACAAAGGTTTTTCCCGCAAATGGCAGGCTCGCGCGTGACTTCGCGGAAACTTTTTCACTCTTCGGCTTTATCCCAAGCTCTTTCATGCGCTGAGGAATCTTTTTCCCGACGCTCGAGGAAAAGAAATCGAGAACGTTTTCAGCCACGACCGGTCCGACCTGCGTCACAATTCCGCGCTGTTTGTCGATTTTACTCTTCGAACGCTCCGCGAAACCGGACTTGATCAATCGATCGGCGATCGCTTCGCGCTCGGCTTTTTCCTTCGTTCGATGATAGGCAATCACCTCTCGAAGCAGGTCGGAGTTCGCAACATCCTCGATCTGGCCGTGAAACCGGGCCAGATCCGTCGCCGTCGTCTTGCCGACATCAGGGATCGCGAGCGCGTACAACCATCGCGAGAGCAGAGCCGTTTTCGCGCGCTCGATTGCAGCGATCGCTTTCGTCGCGTTTTTCTCGCCGAACACGCGCGGCGCTTCGTCGGTTCCGAGATTTAATTTCGCGAGCGGCTCGACCGTAAGTTCGAATAAATCGAGCGGTTCGCGGACCAGGCCGCGTTCGACGAGCTTATCGGCCACGATGCCGCCGATGCTTTCGATATCGAGCGCGCTGCGGGCGGCAAAGAATTCCAGGCGCCTTGTTGCCTGCGCCGGACAACGAATGTTCTCACAGCGCCAGGCGACAAATTCGGGGTCGCGCCGGACCTCGCCGCCGCAAACAGGACATTTGCCGTGGATATGTTTGTAAAAATCGAACGTCTTCGCGTTGCGCGGGCGTTTTGACGCCACCACTTCCACCACGGCCGGGATCACTTCGCCGGCTTTCTCGATCACCACCGTGTCGCCGATCCGAATGTCCTTCCGTTTAATTTCGTCTTCGTTATGCAACGTTGCGCGCGCCACTGTGCTGCCACTGACGAAGACCGGCTCGAGCACCGCAACCGGCGTTAAAATTCCCGTGCGACCCACCTGCACTTTGATATCGAGCAGTTTGGTTTCGACGCGCTCCGCAGCGTACTTGTAGGCAATTGCCCACCGTGGCGATTTCGCGGTGACCCCGAGGCGTTCCCGTTGTTCAAGCGCATCCACTTTGACCACTGCGCCGTCGGTTTCGTACGGGAAATCGTGGCGGATTTCATCCAGATCGCGAATGGCGTTGAGAATTTTGTCGATCGAATCGGCCAGCCACCAATCCTTGTGGGTGGGTAATCCGAGCTTCTCAAAGAACGGAAAAATTTTTGAATGAAGATCGATCTTCGCGTCTTCCAAGGCGCCGGTTCCATAAAAAATCATCCCGAGGGGGCGCTTGGCTGCGATGGTTGGATCCAAATGTTTGAGCGAACCGGCCGCGGCATTGCGCGGATTTGCGAACAGCGGCAGGCCCGCCGCTTCGCGTTCCTTGTTTAATTTCTCGAATCCTTTCTTATCGAGATAGGCTTCGCCGCGGACTTCGAAAATCTTCGGCGCGTTGCCCCGGAGCTGATGCGGGACGGACTTAATCGTCTTGATGTTTTGCGTGATATCGTCGCCGACCAGGCCGTCACCGCGTGTGGCCGCGTATTTCAGCTTTCCGTTTTCGTACATGACCGAGACCGCGACGCCGTCCACTTTCGGTTCGATCACGACCGGAATTTTTTCGTCGGGGAGCAATTTGGTGATTCGCTTATAGAAACTGGCCACCTCCTCTTCAGAATAAGTGTTGTCGAGACTGAGCATCGGGACCCGGTGCTGGACCTGCGCAAAAGCCTGCAATGGCTTGCCGCCTACCCGCTGCGTGGGGGAATCAGGCGTGGCCAATTGGGGGAACTTTGTCTCGAGATCGACCAGTTCCTTGTAAAGCCGGTCGTATTCCCGGTCGGTAATCGTCGGGGCGGCTTCTTCGTAATAACGGCGATCGTGCTCCCGGACCTGGTTCCGGAGCTCGGCTGCCCGTTTTGCCGCTTGAGCCTCGTCTTTGGCCATGAAGCATGATACAAACAGGGCAAAGGTCGACAATGAACCCTGGTGAAAAAATCCTGGGCATAGAAGGTGGGGGGACCAAAACTTCGTGGGTTTTGGTCGAACGCGCTGAGAGCGACCTGCGCGTTTTGGATGAAGGAAAATTGCCACCCGCCAATTTTCGCCTCGCGACCGCCGATGATCTGCGCGCGATGTTCGGCGGATTGCCCAAAGAAATTCAGCGTGCCGGGGTGTTTCTGGCGGGCTGCGCTACCGAGGAAGACCGAAAATCGCTCGCCCGGCTTTGTTCGGAGGTTTGGCCGGAAGCGAAAGTTGTCGTGGGGAGCGATCGCGATTCCGGGCTCGCGGCCGCGCTTGGTCACGGTGACGGCATTGTCGTGAATGCGGGAAGCGGTTGCTCAATTACGGGCCGGCGTGACAAGCGAATCGAAAATGCCGGAGGTTGGGGGCACATTCTCGGCGACGTCGGTGGCGGCTATTATCTCAGCTTGCAGGCCCTTCGATTAATATTGCGCGAATACGATCTTCATCGCGGCGAAGTCCAGTTCACTTCGAATGTGTTGCGCGCTCTCTCCCTGAACAATCTCGATGAGCTGGTGCGCTGGGCGCAAACCGCGGACAAGATGGATGTCGCGAATCTGGCGCCGATCGTGTTCGAAGCAGCCGCGAGCGGCGACGCGGCCGTGACGGAGATCATCGAAGAAGGGGCCCGCGTCCTGTGCGAATACACCGAAGCAGTGGCGAATCGACTACACGTGCTCGCTCCAAAAGTCGTCCTGCTCGGCGGCCTTTTTCAACGCGATTCGATTTATAATCATGCCTTCCGGCGGCGATTGAAAAAAGTACTGCCTGATGCGCGCGTTTCAAACTCCGATCGACCGCCCGAGTTTGGCGCGGCCTGGCTCGCCACCGAGATGCAATCCTGGCCGGAAATTCATCCCGTGGCCGCTCCGGAAAAAATCGACGAGCTCGCCGCGGCGCTGACCGAGCAACGAAATCCGCGTTCGGAGAATCTGGAGAAAATGAGCGCAGTGGAGATGGTGAAACTTTTCGTCGAGGAAGAAAAGTTTGTGGAGACCGCGCTTCGCGAAGCGAGCAGTGATCTGGCGCGGGCCATTGAAATGGTAGCCGATGCGCTCGGCAAATCCGGCCGATTGTTTTATGTCGGTGCCGGAACGAGCGGCCGCCTCGGCGTGCTCGATGCCAGCGAAATTCCGCCGACGTTTGGCGCGTCTCCCGAACTTGTCCAGGGCATCATCGCGGGCGGTGCGACGGCTCTGCATCGCAGTGTCGAAGGGGCGGAAGATGATTCGAGTCACGGTGCGCTCGCGATTGAGCGCCGGGGCGTGAGAAATATCGACATTGTGTTTGGGATTACGGCAAGCGGGCGAACACCTTTCGTGCTCGCGGCGCTTTCGCGCGCGAAATCCCTTGGCGCGAAAACGATCCTGCTCAGCTGTAATCCGGCGGGGGAAAAAAACGCGGATGTTGATCTTGCCATTCATCTGGCGGTCGGGCCCGAAATTTTGACCGGCTCCACCCGCTTGAAAGCGGGCACCGCCACCAAAATAGCGCTCAATATCGTCAGCACTGGCGCGATGGTGGCGCTTGGTAAAGTGCGCGGCAATTTGATGATTGATCTCAATACCACGAGCGCAAAATTACGGGATCGCGCCGCGCGCATGGTAGCGCAGCTTACCGATTCCGATTACGACTCGGCACGTTCGCAGTTGGAAGCGCACGGCTGGGACCTCCGCGCCGTGCTCGCAAAAGCAGGTAAATAAAAGTCCCGCTCATCCGTCTAAATTTCGTTAGGCGCGCTGGCGCCTGGTAAAACGATCCATTGGTAACAACTCAAACTGAAAGGTTTATATGCTTTGGACAATATTCGTTATTCTGCTCGTTCTCTGGCTGCTCGGATTCGTGGGCTTCCACGTGCTTGGCGCCTACATCCACGTCCTGCTGCTCATCGCGCTGGTCGTGCTCATTCTGCAATTGATTGGCGGACGTCGCCCCTTGTAGTATCCGGGGCGTGAAACCTGCCGCAATTATTGGAATTATTTTGATCATCGTCGGCATTGTTGGCTTTGCCTGGGGAGGCCTGCATTGGTCGACGGAAAAAAAAGACGCTCAGCTTGGTCCTTTGCAAATCAAGCATACCGAAGATCAGGGGATAAACTTTCCGCCGATCGTCAGTGGAATCTGTTTGATCGGCGGAATTGTCCTGGTCGCAATCGGGGCTCGGAAAAGCTAGGTTTACATCCGGAAATCGCTCTGATTGAATTCGTTCCGTGCCCGGAACAGTTAATCGGCGCGCGGTCCGTTGGCTGCGCGGCCAGCTTCCTGAATTGGTCGCGGCCGGCGCCATTTCCTCGGAGAATGCCGCTTCTATTGAGCGTCATTATGCGTCGGTCGAAACGCGAAGCAATTTCGGCTTTGTAATTCTGGCCACGGTCGGTGCTGCCCTTGTCGGGGCGGGAATCATTCTGCTCATCGCGCACAATTGGAACGATCTCAGCCGCGCCGCGCGAACGATTATCGCGTTTATTCCACTGCTCTTGGCGCAGGCGCTTGTCGCTTTTGTCTTGCTCCGGCGGAACGACTCACGCGCCTGGCGGGAAGCGGTTGCCGTCTTCGATGTCGCAGCGCTCGCAACTGCGATCTCCCTTGTTAGCCAGACATACCAGGTCCAGGGGACGTTCGACGATTTCATGCGGATCTGGATGATTTTGAGCATTCCGATCGTTTATCTGCTGCGAACGACGCTTGGCGCAATTGTGTATGTGGTGGGCGCGGTCGTGTGGTTGTTCGATCTGTGGAGTTTTTTTGGCACACCGGAGAGTCCGAATTTCTTCTGGATCTTTCTCTTGCTCGTCATTCCTTATCTTTTGATTTGTTATCGGCGAAATCGTGAGAGCAGCGAGACTGCGGCGCTCGCGATGGTTGTCGCTCTGGCCTCCATAATCGCTCTTGGAGCGACCGCCGACTTTGCCAAATCGGACCTCGGGCCGTTCTCCTTTGCCGGCTTAATGACGGTAATTTATTTGTGCGGCCTAAGATTTTTGCCGCGCACGGACCAGCGTTTATCTGCGCTCGCAATCATTGGCGGAATCGGAATTGGCGTTGTCGCGATCGTGCTCAGTTTCCAATCAGCCTGGCACATGGGCCACGACTTCAACTGGGCCGGACGCTCATTTCCGCAAAACGTCGCCCTCGCCATCGAATTGATTTTTCCGATTGTGGCCGTCGTGCTCTCAGGTTGGGATCTCATGCAGCGCCGTGCGCGATTTAGTATCGTGGCCGCCGCCGCGCCTGTCGTCGCCGCGGTGACCTGGGCCACGGTCAAGATTTGTAACGCGCCGGGTGGCCACGTCCTTCCCGCCGACTGCTCGTTTGTGGGCGCCGCAGTCTTCAACATTTATGCGCTCTGGCTCGGGATCGATATTCTCGGGCGCGGCATTGGTTCCAACAGCATTGCTCGCGCAAATTTCGGGCTGGTCCTGATCGCGGCACTCGCGATGGCGCGTTTCTTCGACAGCGATCTGAGTTTCGTCACTCGCGGGCTCGGATTCATCCTTGTTGGAGCCGGATTTTTGGTTGCGAATGTTCTTCTGTTCAAACAACGAGCGACGGCATGAAACAGATAAGGCTTATTGTTTTCATTCTCGTCGCGCTCGCCCAGCTCGCAGTGCCGGCATCGGTTGTTTGGAAGCGATCGCAAACGTTGGCGCATGGTCGGGTTTGGAAATTCAAGACTGAGCCAGTGGATCCGGTCGATGCGATTCGCGGGCGTTACATCGCGCTGCGATTCGCGGCAGAAAAAGCCAAGCCTACGCCGGAACCGGACGTCGCTGCCTTGATCTCTCCCCTATTCGTAACCCTCAAAGAAGATGCGGAAGGTTTCGCGCAAGTGGACCAAATCACGAACGACCGCATCAGCGGGGACAATGTAATTCAGGTCGAAAACGGCTACTGGTCCGACGGTTGGCAGCGCGTCAGATTTCCGTTTGATAAGTTATGGGTTGCGGAAAAGATCGCGCCGCAGGCGGAGCAGGCCTATCGCGAAAATAGCCGTCGCGGAAAAGAGAATGCCTACGTCACGGTCCGCGTGCGAAACGGCGACGCCGCGCTCGAGGAACTGTACATCGACAATCAACCGCTGGCCGATTATCTCCGCGCTCAGGCCGCGAAAAAATAAGAACTATTGGTCGGGCGGCGGTTCGCCACCGCCCGCTTTCAACACCGCAAACGTTTTGCTGCCTTTTCGGTCGAGATAAAGCAGGACACCTCGCTTCGGATCGGCTTTGGTGATCGCTTCTCGAAAGCTTTTTACATCGGTCACCGGCTTCCCGTCGACTTCCGTGATCACATCTTCGCGCTCAATGCCCTGTTGCGCGGCCAGACTGTTGTCCGCCACGTCCGTTACGATCACGCCTTTCTGAACCCCAAGCTTGAATCGCTGCGCCATCTCTTTGGTCAATTCCTGCACCTGAAGACCGAACTTTCCGGCTTCCTCCTGGGGATTCTGCGGCGGACGCGCCGGTTCGTTTGATGCGCGCGAAATTTCACTGGGCAATTCCCCCGTGGTGACCGGCACCTTCAGGGTTTGTCCTTTTCGCCAGACCGTGAGTTCCACTTTTTGGCCGATTTTCTTTTTCAAAATCTCGTGCTGCAGCTGCGAATCGGTCGTCACCGCGTTCGCATCGACCTGAGTAATCACGTCGAAGGGCCGGAGATCGCTTTTGTAGGCGGGCGCATCGGCTTCAATGGTTCGAACGACGACGCCTTTGTCGATTCCTTTGAACAGCTCGCGAATCGATGGATCGTCCCCCAGGGTTTCGATCCGAATACCAAGCCACGGGCGCATGATCTTCCGTCCCGCGATCAATTCCGTGCCGATCTCCTTGGCCATGTTGATCGGAATCGCGAAACCGAGGCCGCGATTAATTCCGTTAATCAGCGTGTTCATGCCGATCACTTTCCCGTCGATGTCACAAAGGGGGCCGCCGCTGTTGCCAGGGTTAATCGAAGCGTCCGTCTGGAGATAATCTGAGATCGAGTATCCGCTCGTCGCGAGCAATTTGCTGCGGCCTTTCCCGCTTACCACCCCGTAGGTGAACGTGTAATCGAGCTTGAAGGGCGCGCCGATCGCGAAGGCAAACTGGCCAACCCGCACCGCGTCGCTGTCGCCGAGCTGCGCGGCCGGCAGGTCCTTCGCCTCGATCTTGACCACCGCGATGTCGGTCTTTTCGTCAGTGCCGACGACTTTGCCGGTAAATTCACGCCCGTCCTTGAGCTTCACATCGATTTTCTCCGCGCCTTCGACGACATGGAAGTTGGTGAAGATGTAACCGTCCGGCCGAACAATGAAGCCGGAGCCCTCGCTCTGGATGGGCTGGATCCGCTGATTACGGCGGGGATTGCTATCGTCAGGTTGCCCGTGAAAGAAAAGGTCCTCGAGCGCCGAAGTCTCGGTATCGGCCTTTTTGGAGATTTCAATGATGACAACGCTCGGAGCAACGGTCTCGAAAACTTTGGCGAAAGCGTTATTCAACTGATGAACAACGTCTTTGCCCTGCTCGGCCGCAGCGGAGGAAATGGTCGGGCTCGGCGCGATTTCCGGTGTCGCGGCGAAGAGCGAGAGAGCGCTGAGAGCGATAATGGAAAGAAAGATGAACGAGCGCATTGGTTCGAAGTTGGACAGCATCGAACATGCTACGTTCAACGCCCCGAGTCCACCGGTCCTCCCCCCAAGAATGGCCAAACGCAATTTGGGCAGCGAACCTCTTGACTCATGATATACTATCGATCGTTTTTCCTCCCGCTATGCGATCAATCCATTTGAACTGGTTCTCGGTTAGCGCGCTGGCAGCCCTCTTTCTCGCTGCGGCCGTGTGGCTTGCCTTGGAACCGCGCCCCATTAAGCCCATCTCGGGCGAGGAGTTCGTTCAGGCGCTCGAAACGCATCAAACGTCCGTGATTAATCGTTATTTTCGCGAACGTCACAATCCAAACGCGCGCGCGGCCAACGACCGGTCATTGCTTTTCTGCACGCTTCTGAGGGACGAGCGCGATCTGGCCCATCGGCTTCTCGAGGCGGGAGCCAGTCCCGATTTAGCCGACGATGCCGGTGTCACACCCTTAATGATCGCGGCGATGCACGGGGATCTGGCCATGGCCCGCGACCTCGTCGGTCGAGTCACGGACATTGTTTCCAGGGACCGTGCCGGACATAGCGCTCTCTACTACGCGGTGAATGCCCAGAAGGCTGAACTGGTCGATTTTCTTCTGAACCTCACGCCGAACCTTGAGCTCGCCTACGGCGATCCTGGCGAGCTACTCACGATGGCGTTGGGCAGTGCGAACACTCGCATCGCACAGGAAATACTGTCCCGATTACCCCGGCTGCAGGAATGGAGCCCGGGCGCGTTGCACGCGTTGGACAATGTTCTGCGAACCGGTGATCGCGATTCGATCCGCCTGCTGCTTTCGAAGCACGTCCCACCGCCCACTCCCGAAGGGAAGCGGGTCCCGCTGCTGGCTTACGCAATTTCGACCGATAACACTCCGCTGTTTACGACTCTGCTCGACTGCGGCGCGGATCCGAACACGTCCCTTCCGCCAAAGTACGACAAGGAGTTTCTCGATTCGCTGCCCTCGAAATCATTTCGCAATTACATCGAAGACGACCGAAACGTCACATGCCTGATGCTCGCGGCCGGGCTCGGCCGCACCGATTATGTGCGCGCCCTGGTCCAGGCCGGCGCTGAAAAGAACCGGTCGACCGGGCGTTATAAAATGATGGCGCTTTATTTCGCGGCGGAGCTTGGACATTGGCAGGCCGCGCAGATTCTTCTCGGAAGCGGACCCGAACCGGAAAAACTTCGGATCGAGGTTTCTCTCGCCGCGCAGCGGATGTCGTTGATCAAGGACGGGGTGCCGATCATGAACTCAGTTTGTTCCACCGGGCGCGAAGGTTACGGCACGAAGCGCGGGTATTTCGTCATCACCGATAAAGAACGCAATCATCGCTCGACCATTTATCATGTGGATATGCCGTATTTCATGCGCTTGAGCTGCCTCGATTTCGGGATGCATGAAGGTGTGGTTCCGAACTACCCGGCCTCTCACGGCTGTATCCGGTTGCCGGGCGATACCGCAAAAAAACTATTTGCCGAGATCCCGATCGGTACCGTGGTGGCGGTGCAATAGGGCGAAATCTGATTCGCGGGTGAGTGCGCGGCGCACTTTTCGGTGCGCGCGTTGACACGAAACTGACCGGTCTTAGCGTTTCGATCCTGACAAAGATGCAAACTCCTTCAGATGACGGTAAGACCTTCGTTTCTCATGCGCCCGGCTACTGGCCGGAGGTGGCGGCGGAGCTCTGGAATGACTGGAAATGGCAGCTCAAAAACCGGGTCACAACCCTGGCTCAACTCGAACGCCATCTCGATCTTAGCGACGAAGAGCGGAACGGTGTTTTGCTGAGCGGCGATAAGTTGGCGCTCGCGGTGACTCCCCACTTTTTTAATCTCCTGCCGCGGGATAATCCGAACGATCCGATCCGGCGCCAGGTTATCCCACGGGTCGAGGAGACGTGGGCCTCGCCCTATGACATGGCCGATCCTTGCGGGGAGGATTCTCACATGCCGGTGCCCGGTTTGGTTCATCGCTATCCGGACCGGGTTTTGTTCCTCGTGACGGACCGTTGCGCGGCGTATTGCCGATACTGCACCCGTTCGCGCGTCGTCAGCGGTGTGGGCGAGCAGGAATTACATACCGATTTTGAAGAAGCGTTTCGTTATCTGGAACAGCACACCGAAGTGCGCGACGTGCTTTTGAGTGGCGGTGACGCGCTGATTTTTTCCGACGACAGGCTCGATAAAATCCTGACACGATTGCGCGCGATCAAGCACATTGAATTTCTGCGTATCGGCACGCGCGTGCCGATTTTTCTCCCGCAAAGAATTACGCCCGAGTTGTGCGCGATGCTCGCGAAGCATCATCCGCTGTGGATCAGTGTGCACGTGAATCACCCGCGCGAGCTCACGATTGAAGTGAAAGAAGCGCTCGAACGATTGGCCAACGCAGGAATTCCGCTCGGCAATCAAAGCGTTTTGCTGGCCGGGGTAAACGACGATCTGGCGACGATGAAGACGCTTGTGCACAAACTGCTCATGTGCCGTGTTCGCCCGTACTACATCTACCAGTGCGACCTGATTAACGGCTCATCGCACCTCCGCACCTCGGTTGCGAAGGGCATTGAGATTATTGAGGGCCTGCGTGGTCACACGACCGGTTATGGCGTGCCTCAGTTTGTCATCGACGCGCCCGGCGGCGGCGGGAAAGTGCCGATCAATCCCGGCTACGTTCTCTATCACGACCAGGAGAAAATTGTGATTCGCAATTACGAAGGCCAAATTTTCGAGTACCCCGAAACGGGCAGCGAACACGTTCAGTTCGCCCCTCAGCGAGAATATCACGATGAATACCTTTATTCGTAAAGTGGTGTGCCATCTCAAAGAAGCGTTGCGCCACAGCGTGAATGGAGCCGGCGGGAGCCGAGCGACATAGACGGGCTTGGCCGTGAGGCCGAGGGAGCGGGAGCGAGCGAGTCAATGGAGCCGGCGGGAGCCGAGCGACATAGACGGTCAAGCCGCGAGGGTAGCGGCGAGAGAGTCGGGAGACGAACGAGTCAATATCACGACGAGTATCTTTATTCATAGAGCCTTGTCATTCCGAGCGGAGTCGAGGAATCTCTTGCTATTTCTGATCGGAAATATTTAGAGATGTGCCTGATCCGGTCGGCATGACAGCAACGTATTTACTTCAGCTTCTCGTCTCCGCGTTCCTGGCGATTTTGTTTCTGCAGTCCGGGATCGACAAAATCGTCGATCGACAAGGGAACCTCAGCTGGTTGAGCGGGCATTTCTCGAAGAGCCCGCTGGCTGGGCTTGTGCCCTTCATGTTCGGCCTGTTGACCGCGATTGAAATCGCAGCGGGTGCGTTAAGCGCCGTCGGATTTTTCGCGCTGCTCGTCGCGCACAATTCAAGCATCGCTTTCTACGGCGCGATTGTTTCGGCGATTGCAGTTTTGTGCCTGTTCTTCGGCCAGCGAATGGCGAAGGAGTACGCGGGCGCGGCGGTCCTGGTTCCGTATTTTTTGCTCACGCTGGTCGCGATTTTCTTGCTCGCGCACTAAACGGAACCGCGGGTCACGCAGATTTAATTAGGAAAGCAGGAACGCAGGAAACCAGATTTAAGAATTCCTGTTTTCCTCTTTTCCTGATTCAGACTCTAATCCCGAAATCCTGTCAGCAACTTATGAAAACAATTTCACGCATTTTGTTCGCGATTTCGGCGCTCGTATTTGCTTTCGGCGCGTGGGTCCATACTTCGGCTTTTGGCCGGATGTCAGGCGCTGTGACGAAATCAGATTTGCCAGGATTTTTCGCGAATGGCTTCCGAACGCTCTGGCTGATGGATTCCTGCGTTCAGGTCGCGTTGGCGATTTTATTCGCGTTTGTTGCGACCCGCCCGGCTGCCGCGAGCAAGCCAATTGTTTTACTGGTCGCGTTCATTCCGCTCGCGACCTGCGTTTTTATTTACTATTTCATCGGCAACTTCATCGGCGGTCATTTATTTCTGACCGGCGCGCTGGCCGCTATTCTCGGGGCGCTCTTGAAAGAAAACTGAAGTAACCACTAATAGACACGAATCTGGTACTCCTAATTGGTGTCAATTCGTGTTGATTCGTGGTTAGTCTTCTACTTCACCGTGAGCGTGGTTTTCATGCCGCGCATGGTGTGAAAGGGCAGCGGGCAATTGATCTCGTAGGTGCCGGGTTTGAGATCGACCTGCAAGGTGCCGGTCTGTCCCGGCTTCGGATCCGGGGACAACCTTTGCTCGAGGCCTTCGCCTT
>Ga0070741_10013219_pt1 | contig 14654 bp, 15 predicted proteins | sample Coa_R1_4_FD_66440 | JGI IMG/M metagenome (GOLD analysis project Ga0070741, IMG submission 66440) | Surface soil microbial communities from Centralia Pennsylvania, which are recovering from an underground coalmine fire - Coalmine... | ecosystem: Environmental > Terrestrial > Soil > Unclassified ...
GTGTCGTCGTAGTACTCGGCGCGGCCGTTGGCCGGATCCCAGCCGGGGTAGCCGAAGATCGGCAAGGGCGCGAGCGCCTGCGGCGTCGCATCCGAGGAAAGCGTGGCCAGCCATTGCGTGGCGGCGGCGTCGTAATCTTGCTCGGGGGTAAAGACCGCCTTGCAGGCGATGCCGGGCCACGGCTCGAGCGCCTTCTCGAGTACCGCGTGGCCGAGGACGACGATGCGTAACGCGCGCCGCACCCGTTCGCGCTCGGCCCAGAAGAGCTCTTTCCAGCGGAATCCGCGCACCAGGTCCACGAGCGCCGGGTCGGCGCACTGCACCACGGCGCCGCCTTCGTCGAACAGCGTAAGCAGGTCGCGCAGTCGCCCGCGCCGGCCGCCCTCAAGGGGGATCTGCGCGGCATGCATGGCATTGATGCGCGCTTTGGTGCGCGGAAACGCCAGCCAGGCGAGCGCATTGAAAAGATCGTGGCGGCTCCCGGGCCGTGTTTCGATGCGTCCGGACTCGAACACGCGCAGCTCGTAGGAGCGGGCGTCCGGGCCCGGCGGGACGAAGCGCACGCTTCTGCCGCTCTCGGTGCGTACGCCAGCCTGCGCGGCGAGCTGGCTCAGGTTGGCGTGGCTCGGCCCGCCGAGCGCCTCCAGGCGCTCGAGCCAGGGCCTCATCGGCGCGAAGACCGGATGCGCTAGGCGAGCTTCCAGGGCAGGGTCTCCCCGGCGCGCAACGGGACGAGCTCTTCAGTTCCGAAGCGCAGCGTCTCCGGAACCATCCATTCGCGCCGCACGAGCGTGATGCGCTCCTCGTTGAGCGGCAGGCCGTAGAACTCGGCGCCGAAGCGGCTCGCGAAGTCCTCCAGCTTGTCGAGCGCGCCGGCCTCCTCGAACGCGATCGCATAAAGCTCGATTGCCGCGTGGGCCGTATAGATGCCGGCGCAACCGCACGCAGTCTCCTTCGTCGGCCGTGCGTGCGGCGCGCTGTCGGTGCCCAGGAAGAACTTCGGATTTCCAGAGGTCGCCGCCTCGACGAGCGCCTCGCGGTGCTCTTCGCGCTTGAGCACCGGCAGGCAGTACAAGTGGGGCCGCACGCCGCCCATGAAGAGCGCGTTGCGGTTCATGAGCAGGTGGTGAGCCGTCACCGTGGCGGCGACGTTCCGCCCGGTCACCTCGACGTAGTGCACCGCGTCGCGCGTCGTGATGTGCTCGAGGACGATCTTCAGGCCCGGGAAGCGCTCGACCGTCGGGCCGAGCGTTTCCTCGATGAACGCCTTTTCGCGATCGAAGACGTCGATGGCCGGGTCGGTCGACTCCCCATGCACGAGCAGCGGCATACCGAGCTCCTGCATGCGCTCCAGGGTGTGGAAGCAGCGGGAAAGGCGCGTCACGCCCGCGTCCGAGTGCGTGGTGGCCCCCGCCGGGTAGAGCTTCACGCCGAACACGCGCCCGGAAAGCCTGGCGCGGGAGATCTCCTCCGGCGGCGTGTCGTCGGTCAGGTAGAGCGTCATCAACGGCTCGAAGCCCGTATCCTCGGGCAACGCGCCGAGGATGCGGTCGCGGTAGTGCAGGGCCTCCTGGGTGGTCCGCACGGGCGGCTTGAGGTTCGGCATGACGATGGCGCGGCCGAAGCGCCGCGCGGAATCCGCGACCACGCTCTGCATCGCGGCGCCGTCGCGAAGATGCAGGTGCCAGTCGTCCGGGCGTCGCAGCGTCAGCGTGTCCATCGCGGGATTTTACTTGCTGCGCGCGAGCGCCTTGCGATAGAGGACCGCCTTCGGTATGCCCGTGATGCGCGCGGCGATCTTCGCCGCGTCGCTCGGCGCGAGCGCATCGAGGAGCGCCTCCAGCAGCCGCTCCGCGTCGCGTTCTTGCGCGGGTTTCGGCTCGCCCGGCGCGAGCACCACCACGAACTCGCCCTGCTCGCGGTGCGGATCGGCGGCGAGCCAGCCCGCCGCCTCGTCCAGCGGCAGCCGCACGAGCTCCTCGAACTTCTTCGTCAGCTCGCGCCCGATGCAGACCTCGCGGCGCCCGCCGAACCGGGCGGCGAGGTCGGCGAGCATCGCCGCGATGCGGTGCGGCGCCTCGAAGAACACGACCGGCCACGGCATTTCGAGCGCCTCGAGCGCCTTGCGCCGCGCTGCCGCCGAGGCAGGCAGGAAGCCGGCGAAAAAGTAGCTGCTGGCGCGAAACCCCGAGGCGGAGAGGCCGGCCGCGGCAGCGCTTGGGCCGGGAATCGGGACCACGCGTGCGCCCGCGCGGTGCGCATCCTCGACGAGGCGCGCCCCGGGGTCGGAGATGCCCGGCGTTCCGGCGTCGCTGACAAGGGCGACGTCCTTTCCCTCCTTCAGCGCGGCCAGGAGACCCGGCGAGGCGCTGGCCTCGTTGTGCGCGTGCAGCGCCACGGTCTTCGCCGCGATCCCGTAGCGCGAGAGCAGCGTGCGCGTGGTGCGCGTGTCCTCGCAGGCGATGAGCGCCGCGGCACGCAGCGCCTCCACGGCGCGCGGGCTCGCATCGGCAAGGTTGCCGATCGGGGTCGCCACGACAAAAAGGGTTCCTTGGCTCAAGGCGTCAACGGCTCGGGTCGTCAGGCCGTTAAGCCTGCCATGAACCGCGAAGGCGCGCGAGCCGAGGACCTTTGCGCCCAGCTGCTGCGCCGCGCGGGCCTCGTGCTGATCGAGCGCAACTGGCGCTGCCGCCACGGCGAGATCGACCTCATCGCCGAGGAGAACGGCACGCTCGTCTTCGCGGAGGTGCGCATGCGCACCGGCAGCGGCTTCGGCGGCGCCGCAGAGAGCGTGACCGCCGCCAAGCGCGCGCGGCTCCTTGCCGCGGCGCGCCTGTACCTCACGCGCCGGCCGGAGGCGGCCTGCCGCTTCGACGTGTTGCTCGTCGATGGGCCGCGCGCGAGCGTGCAGTGGATCCGCGATGCCTTCGGCGAGTAGCGCGCTTCCGCTCCACGCCGGGGTGCTTCTCGCCTGCCTGCTCGCCGCGTCCGCCGGCGCGCAGGGCCCGAGCGTTCGCCTGCTCGTGCAGAGTTCCCCGCTCGCGGGTTTCCGCTACCACGCCGCCGCCGACGTCTGGGAGGCGCTGCGCGTCGGGGATCGTCTCGAGCTCTCGCGGGAGCCGGACAACGCGTTCGACCCGAAGGCGATCGCGGTGACGTGGCGCGGACGCAAGCTCGGCTATGTGCCGCGCCGGCAGAACGCGGCGATCGCCTGGGCCATGGATCGCGGCGAGCCGCTCTCGGCGCGCATAAGCCGGCTGCGGCAGCATCCGAATCCCGCGCGGCGCGTCGAGTTCGAGGTATACATCGAGTAGAATCGCGGCCGATGGCACGGGCCGACACGCAGGCCGACACGGATCCCGCCGCGCTTTCCGCGCGGGTCGCGGCGCAGTTCAGCGAAAGCGCCACCCTCAAGATGACGGCTTCCCAGGCTTTGAGCGCCCCGGTTGCGCGGGCCGGCGCGCTGCTGGCCCATGCGCTGCGTGCCGGCGGCAAGGTGCTCGCCTGCGGCAATGGCGGTTCCGCGGCCGACGCCCAGCATTTCGCCGCCGAGCTGGTCAACCGGTTCGAGCGCGAGCGCGCCCCGCTCGCCGGGCTCGCCCTCACGACCGACACTTCCACGCTCACGTCGATCGCCAACGACTATGCCTACGCGGAGGTCTTCTCCAAGCAGGTGCGCGCGATCGGCCGGCGCGGCGATGTGCTTCTCGCCATCTCGACGAGCGGCAACTCTGCCAACGTCATCGAGGCGATGCGCGCGGCGCAGGAGACGGGGCTCGGCGTCGTCGCCCTGACCGGGAACGGCGGCGGCAAGATGGCCGCGCTGCTGCGGACCGACGACGTGCATCTCTGCGTGCCCCACAAGAAGACGGCGCGCATCCAGGAAGTGCACCTTCTCATGCTGCATTGCCTGTGCGACCTCATCGACTACCAGCTCCTGGGAGACAAGGCGTGACTCTTCTGCGAACGGCGCTTCTCCTCGCCGCGACGACGGCATTACTGCAGGGCTGCGAGCTCGCGCTGCTCGGCGCGGGCGGCGCCGCCGCCTTCACCGCGGCGGAGGACCGGCGCACGGCCGGCACGCAGATCGAGGACGAGGGCATCGAGCTGCGTATCGGCAACCGCGTCAGCGAGCGCTTCGGCGACAAGGCGCACGTGAACGTCACCTCGTACAACCGCTGGGTGCTGCTCACCGGCGAGGTTCCCGACGAGACTGGCCGTGCCCAGCTCGACAAGATCGCCCAGGCGGTCGGCAACGTTCGCGGCACGTCGAACGAGGTGCAGGTCGCGGGCATCTCCTCCCTCGGCGCGCGGGCGAACGACTCGTACATCACTTCCAAGGTGAAGGCGCGCTTCGTCGACGCACGCAAGTTCAGCCCGGTGCAGGTCAAGGTGGTCACCGAGGCCGGCGTGGTGTACCTCATGGGAGTCGTGACGCAGAAGGAGGCGGACGACGCGGTCGACATCGCGCGCACGACCGACGGCGTGCGCAAAGTGGTGAAGATCTTCGAATACTGCCAGCCGACCGACGAGGTGTGCCGCCCGCGGCCCAGGGCGCCGGCGCAGCCGCCCAAGCCCCCGAGCTGAGCGCGTGGGCACTGCGCCCTTCGAGTCGAAGATCCACGACCCGGGGCAGGTGGAGCGCTGGGCTGTCCATCTGGCGCGACCGCTGGTCTTCACGAACGGCGTCTTCGACCTCTTGCACCGCGGGCATGTGACCTATCTCGCGCAGGCGCGCATGCTGGGCGCCGCGCTTCTCGTCGGGGTCAATTCCGATGCGTCGGCCCGCCGCCTGGGAAAGGGTCCGGAGCGGCCGCTGAACCGCCTCGAGGATCGCCTCGCGGTCGTTGCCGCTCTGGAAGCGGTGAGCGCCGTCACCTGGTTCGACGACGACACCCCGCTCGGGCTCATTCGCGCCTGCCGCCCCGATGTCCTGGTGAAGGGCGGCGACTGGCCCGTAGAGCGCATCGTCGGCGCGCAGGAGGTCCTTGCGCGCGGCGGCCGGGTACAGTCGATCGCGTTCCGGCACGAGCGCTCGACCACGGGCCTGGTCGAGCGCATCCGGAAAGGAAAGGACTGAAGTAACATCCTTGTATGCGCCTCCAGCAGCTGAAGGTCGACTACGATGCCGAGCAGGATCGGCTCCTGATGATGGTGGCGACGAGCGAGGGGGTGGAGGTCCGCCTCGCGCTGACGCGGCGCTTCGTGAAGCTCCTGTGGCCGCTCCTGGTCAAGCTCGCCGAGGACGCGAGCCCGCGCATCCGCACCCAGGCCAACCCCGAGGCGCGCAAGGCGCTGCTCGGGCTGGAGCACGAGCACGCGGTGTCGAAAGCGGACTTCTCCAAGCCCTACGACGCCGCGAGCCTCGCGACGCCGCTCGGCGCGGCGCCGATCCTCCTCGCGCGCATCCAGACCGGGCATGACCGCAACGGGCAGCCGATCGTCGCGCTGCATCCTTCCGACGGGCAAGGCGTGACGTTGACGTTCGATTCGGTGCTCCTGCATTCGCTGTGCCGGCTGCTGCAGGCCGCGGTGAAGAAGAGCGACTGGGACATGGAACTTAAGCTGCCGGGGACCGAGCCGCAGGAGGAAGGCGCGGAGCGGGCGGCGCGTACCCTCAATTGACTATAATGGCGAGTTGCGTCCGCACGACGGACGCGCTTCCGTCCACATCGCGTCATCGCTTCGGCTTTTGAACAACTCGGCCTGATCGCGCCGCTCGTCGCGGCGGTGAAGGAGCTCGGCTATGAGAAGCCGAGCCCGGTGCAGGAGCAGGCGATCCCGCTGGTCCTCGCCGGGCGCGATCTCATGGCGGGCGCGCAAACCGGCACCGGCAAGACGGCCGCGTTCGCGCTGCCGATCCTGCAACGGCTGTCCGCGCACGCCAGCACCTCCGCTTCGCCCGCGCGCCATCCGGTGCGCGCGCTCGTGCTCACGCCGACACGGGAGCTCGCGGTGCAGGTCGCGGAGAGCTTCCGCGAGTACGGTAAGAACGTGCCGCTGCGCAGCACGGTGGTGTACGGGGGCGTCGACATGAACGCGCAGATCGAGCAGCTGCGCCGCGGCGTCGAGGTCCTGGTCGCGACGCCCGGGCGGCTTCTGGACCACGTCCAGAACAAGACCGTCATGTTCGGTCAGGTTTCGGTGCTGGTCCTCGACGAGGCCGATCGCATGCTCGACATGGGCTTCCTGCCGGACATCAAGCGCATCATCGCGCTCCTGCCGCCGGGCCGGCAGAATCTGCTCTTCTCGGCGACGTTTCCCGACGAGATCCGCACGCTCGCGAAGGCGCTGCTGCGCAACCCGGCGGAGGTGCAGATCGCGGCACGCAATGCCGTTGCCGACCTGGTGACCCACGTGCTGCACCCGGTGGCGCGGCAGAAGAAGCGGGAGCTCCTCGCTTATCTGATCCAGACGCGCGAGCTCAAGCAGGTGCTCGTCTTCACCGGAACGCGCATCGGCGCCAACCGTCTCGCGCACCAGCTGCGCCGCGACCACATCCACGCCGACGCGATCCACGGCGACAAGTCCCAAGCGGAGCGGGAGGCCGCGCTCGCCGATTTCAAGTCGGGCAAGACGACGGTGCTCGTCGCCACCGACGTCGCCTCGCGCGGGCTCGACATCGAAGGACTGCCGCAGGTGATCAATTTCGACGTCCCGCATTCGCCCGAGGACTACGTCCACCGGATCGGCCGTACCGGCCGCGCCGGCCTGACCGGGGAGGCAATCTCGCTCGTCGCCCCGGAGGACCTGGAGTCGCTCGCCGCGATCGAGAAGCTCATCAAGAAGCGCATCGAGCGCGCGCTGATCCCGGGGTTCGAGCCGGACGGCGGCACGCTCGCCTCGCTCATGGGCGGCGACCCCAAGCCGATGCGGCGCGAGCATGGCCGTCGTGCGCCGGCGCAGAAGGCTCCCGCCGATCCGATTTTCTCCAAGCCCTATGAGCCGGGGCAGGCGCCCAACGCGCCGGCGGCGAAGCCCGAACCCGCGCAGCCCAAGCGCAAGCGTCCGCAAGTCGCCGCGTTGCTCGGCGGCCTGAAAAGAGCCTAGCCCGCCTAGACGCAGCGCGCGCCGTCGACCTCGATGCAGACGCCGCTCACCATGGCGGCCTCGTCGGACGCGAGGTAGAGGCAGGCGTTGGCCACGTCGAGCGGCGTCGAGAAGCGCCCGAGCGGGATGGTGGCGAGAAACGCTTTCTTTGCCTCCTCGCTCAGCGTGCCTCCGGCGAATTCCGCGGAGAGCGACGTGTCGGGGCTGAACACCGGATTCACGCAGTTCACCCGGATACGATCGGGGCCGAGCTCGGCCGCCATGGATTTCGACAGCACAATCACCGCGCCTTTCGAGCTGTTGTAGACCGTCAGGCCCGGCCGCGGGCGTACGCCCGCCGTCGAGGCGATATTGACGATGCAACCGCCGCCGCGCCTGCGAAAGGCGGGCACCGCGTGAAGCGCCGACAGGTAGACGCTCTTTACGTTGACCGCATAGACGCGGTCGAACTCGGCCTCGGTCACCTCGAGATACGGCTTGCGGCGGTGGGTCCAGCCGGCATTGTTGACGAGGATCGAGAATCCGGACGCGGCTTCGACGAGGCGGCGCCAGTCTTCGCTCCGCGTCACGTCCGCGCGGACGAACTCGCCTCCGACCTCGGCGGCCACGCGCTCGCCCGCCGCGGCATTGATGTCGTTCACGATCACGCGGGCGCCTTCCTGCGCGAAGCGCCGCGCGATGCCGGCGCCGAAACCGGAGCCCGCGCCGGTGACGATGGCCACTTTGCCTTCCAGGCGCATGCGACTATTCCTCCTTGAACGGGCTATGTTCGCATAGCTCGTCCACGTACCGGGCGATCCCGTGGCCCTCGCGCTCGAGGAACGCCTCCACCGCCCGCGCAAAGCGCGCATCGGCGAGCCAGTGCGCCGACGCCGTCTCCACCGGCAGCAGGCCGCGAAAGAGCTTGTGCTCGCCCTGGGCGCCGCCCTCGAAGATCGCGAGGCCCCGCGCGATGGCGTACTCGATGGGCTGGTAATAGCAGCACTCGAAGTGAAGCAGCGGGACGTACTCGATCGCGCCCCAGTAGCGTCCGTACAGCGAGTGAGCATCACGCAGCAGGAGCGAGGCCGCGATCCGCGCGCCGTCCCTTTCGGCGACGATCATTACGACGTGCTCGCGCAGCAGCGCGCCCAGGCGCAGGAAGAAGTCCAGGTTCAGGTAAGGGCTCGAGCGATGCTCGGCATAGGTGCGCCGATAGCAGCGATTGAAGAATTCCCAGTCCGCCTTCCCCAGCGCCTCGCCCTCGACCCAGCGGCACGCGATGCCGGCCTCGCGCACGCGCCGGCGTTCCTGGCGGATGTTCTTGCGCCGTGCGTGGGAGAGCCGCGCGAGAAACCCCTCGAAGTCGGCGTAGCCGTCGTTTTTCCAGTGGAACTGCACGGTTCGGCGCAGAAGCATCCCGTGCCGGCGAAGCAGTGCGGCCTCGGTCTCGGTCGGGAAGAGCACATGGAGCGAGGAGGTGCGCTTGGCGAGGCCGAGCGCCGCCTCGAGCAGCACCTCGCGCTCCGGGTCCGCGGCAGCGAGCAGACGCGCGCCGCGCACGGGCGTGAAGGGCACTGCGCACAGCAGCTTGGGATAGTAGGCAATGCCGTGCCGCTCGTGCGCATCGGCCCAGGCCCAGTCGAACACGTATTCGCCGTATGAATGCGATTTCGCGTAGAGCGGCATGGCGCCGACGAGCGCCCCGGCTCGCCGCAGGAGCAGGAATTGGGGCAGCCACCCCGCGCGCGGCCCGGCGCACCCGGTTTCGGTCAGGGCGGAAAGGAATTCGTGCCGGACGAACGGCTGCGGTCCCGCGAGGGCGTTCCACTCCTGCGGATCCACGCCGGCCAGGGACTCGACGACGCTGAGGCTTTCCAAGGCGCGGACGATTCTACGGGCGGGGCCGGCCGCGATACAATGAATGCATCCCCGGAGGCGCGAATGAAAAAAATCGAAGCGATCGTTAAGCCCTTCAAGCTCGACGAGGTGCGCGAGGCGTTGTCGGAGGTCGGCGTGACCGGCCTGACGGTGACGGAAGTGAAGGGGTTCGGCCGGCAAAAGGGCCACACCGAGCTCTACCGCGGTGCGGAGTACGTGGTCGATTTCCTGCCGAAAGTGAAGATCGAGGTCGTGGTGGCGAACAACCAGGTGGACTCCGCCATCGACGCCATCGTGAAATCGGCGCGCACCGGGAAGATCGGCGACGGCAAGATCTTCGTCACCGCGGTCGAGCACGTGGTGCGCATCCGCACCGGCGAGACCAACGAGGCCGCGGTTTAGCGGCCTGCTTTAAGAAGGACCAGCACCGCCCCGCCGCCTCCATGGGCCGCGGGCGCCTGGCAAAACGCCAGCACGTCGTCGCGCGGCACCAGCCACTTCCGCAGCTTCGCCTTGAGCACCGGCTCGCGGTTCCGCGATCCGTGTCCCTTGCCGTGCACGATGCGCACGCAGCGCAGGCGCCGCGCGCTGCAGCGCCGAAGGAATTCACCCACCGAGCGCGCCGCCTCGACGCGATTCATGCCGTGCAGGTCGAGGCCGTCCTCGACGACCCAGTGCCCGCGACGCAGGCGGCGCAGCACCTGGCGCGACAGGCCTTCGCGCAGGTAGACGAGCTCCTCGCCGGTCTCGATCGCGTCTTCGGCGGTGAGCGGCGCCGAGAGCGATTCATGGAGCGCCGCTTCCTCGTCGAGGCGCCTCTGGTGCGCGACCGGGGACGGCAGCGGCCGCTGGAGCGTTCGCCGGCGCGGCGCCGCGAGCGGCTCGACGTCGGCGAACGCGCGCTTCAGGTCTTCGTCATCAGGCCGCGACGGCATCGAGGAATTTCTCCGCGTCGAGCGCCGCCATGCAGCCGGTGCCCGCGCTCGTCACCGCCTGGCGATAGACGTGGTCCTGCACGTCGCCCGCGGCGAACACGCCCGCGATGCTGGTTGCCGTGGCCATGCCGTCCCGGCCGCCGCGCGTCGTGATGTAGCCGTCCTTCATCTCCAGCTGGCCGGCGAAGAGCTCGGTATTCGGCGTGTGGCCAATCGCGACGAAGAAGCCCTTGGCGGCGAGCTCGCGCGGCGCGCCAGTCTTCGTGCCGCGGATGCGCACGCCCGTCACGCCGCCCGCATCGCCGAGCACCTCGTCCACCACCGCGTCGAGCTCGAGCGCGATCTTGCCTTCCTTCACGCGCTGCATGAGCTTGTCCACCATGATCTTCTCGGCGCGGAACCGGTCGCGCCGGTGCACGAGCGTCACCTTGCGGCAGATGTGCGCCAGGTAGAGCGCTTCCTCGACCGCGGTGTTGCCGCCGCCGACCACGACCACGTCGTGACCCTTGTAGAAAAAGCCGTCGCAGGTCGCGCAAGCCGACACGCCGCGTCCCATGAATTTCTGCTCGGAGGCGATACCGAGGTACTTCGCGCTCGCGCCCGTGGCGATGATGAGCGCATCGCAGGTGTACGCCGCCGAATCGCCCGTCAGCCGGAACGGACGCGAGCGCAGGTCCACCTTGTTGATGTGATCGAAGACGAGCTCGGTCTCGAACCGCTCGGCGTGCTTCTGGAAGCGCTGCATGAGGTCAGGGCCCTGCACGCCGTCGGCGTCGGCGGGCCAGTTGTCCACGTCGGTGGTGGTCATCAGCTGGCCGCCTTGAGCAATCCCGGTGACCAGGACGGGGCGCAGATTGGCTCGGGCGGCATAGACGGCGGCGGTGTAGCCGGCCGGACCGGAGCCCAGGATAAGCAGCCGTGCGTGACGTTCAGGCATGCAGGATTATAGTCAGCCGCCAGTAGGGAAAACGCGACATAACGATTTGATATGTCCGGGGAATCCTGCTTTAATGCCGCGCGGCTCTGGCGCTGCCGCGAGGGGGAAGGTTGGTCGGTCCAAGGGGAGCCTGGAAGCTATTGCTCGCGGCCATGTTGCCGGCCGCGCTCGCGCTCGCTCAGACGCCGCAGAAGCCGCTGGCGGAAGATTCCCCGCGCTTCGAGATCCGCCGCTTCGTCTTCGACGGCGCGACGCTCGTGCCGCCGGCCGAGCTCGAGGCGAGGACCAAGCCGTTCACGGGCCCGGCGCGCCAGTTCAGCGACGTGCAGCGCGCCCTGGAAACGGTCGAGCGCGCCTACAGCGACGCGGGATGGAGCGCGGTCCAGGTCGTGCTGCCCGAGCAGGAGCTCGAGCGCGGTGAGATCCACTTCCAGATCACCGAGGCGAAGATCGGCCGCGTCATCGTCGAAGGCAACAAGTTCTTCGACGAGGCCAACATCCGCGCGAGCGCGCCGGCCTTGCATCCGGGTGCAGCGCCGAACATCAACGACATCGCGCGCAACCTGCGCGTCGCGAACGAGAGCCCCTCGAAGCAGGCCACCGTCCTCCTGAGGAGCGGGCAGGAGGAAGCCACGGTGGACGCCGTCCTGCGCGTCGTCGACGAAAACCCGAGCAAGTACAGCGTCACCGGCGACAACACCGGCACCAACCAGACCGGCCGCCTGCGCGTCGGCCTCGGCTACCAGAACGCGAACGCGAACGGCCAGGACGGCGTCCTGACCTTGCAATTCGTCACCGCCCCGTACTCCGGCTACAAGGCTACGGGGGGCGAGACCTCGCATCTTTCACTCGTGCCGAGCGGCGACGTGCTCATCTTCGGCGCGGGCTACCGCATTCCGCTCTATGCGTGGGGAGACTCGCTCGACTTCTCCGCCGGCTACTCCAACGTCAACTCCGGGACGGTGCTCGGCCTCTTCAACATCACGGGCACCGGCACCCTGGCGAGCGCGCGCTGGACGCACAACCTCGACAAGATCGGCGACTACGAACACCGCATCGCCTTTTCGCAGGACTGGCGCAGCTACGAGAACAAGGGAATCCGCGCGGCGAACGGCGATCCGACCCAGCTCATCCCGGACATCGTCGTGCACCCGGTCACCGTCCTCTATTCCGGAATCTATCGCCAGCAGGACAGCGAGAGCGCGATCTCCTTCGGCCTGACGAAGAACTACGCCGGCGGCAACGACAGCCTGCGCGAGAACTTCTGCGCCTCGCGCAGCAACGGCATCGGCAAGTGCGGCGACGCCTTCTACGAGATCTGGCGCTGGTCGGTGAGCCACAACCGCGCGCTCCCGGGCGACTGGCAGGCGCGCGTCGCCGCGAACGGCCAGCAGACCCGCGACATGCTGGTCGCGGGCGAACAGTTCGGCATCGGCGGCATGGACTCGGTGCGCGGCTTCCTCGAGCGCGAGATCACCAACGACTGGGGCTACCGCGGCAGCGCGGAGGTCTATACGCCCGATTTCGGCGGCAAGCTCGGCATCGGCGGGGCGCGCACGCGGGCGCTCGCCTTCTTCGATTTCGGGCACGTCGGCCGGAACCAGCCGGCGCCGGCCGAAGCCCACGGGCAAAGCATTTCCAGCTACGGAATCGGCCTACGGTTTTCCCGCGGGACGAACCTGTCGGCGCGCCTTGACTACGGCATCGTGGCCCATCCGGGCGGGGTGGAATTCAATCGCGGCGAGAGCCGCGTCCACTTCAGCGTCTCGTACGTTTTCTGAGCTCGCAGGGTGTCGTCTTGCGGCGACAGCCCTTCGCAAGATTTACGAGGCGCGTCAAGCGCTTGCGGGTCGGCAATTCAGCCCGTTTCTCCTCTGTACGGCGTAAGATGCCGGTCGTGAAATAGTTCCTGATTTCCGGCTGGGACGCAGCGTAGCATCACAACGACACATTCCGTCTTCAGGGACGGCCGCCGAGGGGGTTCAGTGGTTGTAGTTCCGAGCAGCGCAAGCGAGCGGCAGCGCGCCGACGTCCTTCATTCCGCGCCGCGGCGGACCGTGCTTTCGTTCGCCGTCGGGGCCGCATTCGCCGCCGCCGCCCCCCAACTGCTGGCGAATCCGTCGGGTGGGAGCGTCGCCGCGGGAAGCGCCTCGTTCTCCGCCAGCGGCAACACCTTCACGATCACCAACAGCCCCGGCGCGATCATCAACTGGCAGCAGTTCTCGATCGCGAAAGACGAGATCACGCGCTTCATCCAGCAGAACGCCGCGAGCAGCGTTCTCAACCGGGTCGTCTCGCAGAATCCCTCTCTGCTGCTCGGCACGCTGCAGTCCAACGGCCGCGTCTTCCTGATCAACCCCTCGGGCATCACCTTCGGCGCCGGCGCGGTGATCGACGTCGCGGGGTTCGCCGCCTCCACGCTCAACATGAGCGACGCGGACTTCATGAGCGGCCGGATGCGCTTCGTCGGCAACGGCTCGGAAGGCGGCATCACCAACGCGGGCACCATCCGTACCGCCGAGGGCGGCCACGTCTACCTGATTGCGCCGAACGTAGAGAACCAGGCGAGCGGCGTCATCACGAGCCCCAAGGGCGAGGTCGTCATTGCCGCCGGCAACACGGTGGAGCTCGTCAACGCGCAGACTCCGGACCTGCGCGTCGAGTACACAGCGCCCGGCAACCAGGCCATCAACGCGGGCCAGGTCATCGCCTCCTCCGGCAGCGTCGGCATCTACGGCACGCTCATCAAGAACTCCGGCCTTGTCTCCGCAAGCGCCGCCACCATCGGCAACGGCGGCAAGATCGTCCTGAAAGCGGTCAAGGACATTACGCTCGACGCCACGAGCGCCGTGCAGGCGAGCGGCGCGACCGGCGGCAGCGTCACGGTGCAGGCGGACACCGGCACGCTCCTCGCGCAAGGCACGATCGAAGCGAAAGGCGGCGAAGCCAAGGGCGGCGAGATCCAGCTCCTTGGCACGCAGGTCGGCCTCATTGGCACGACGAACGTCGACGCTTCAGGCGATCAGGGCGGCGGCACCGTGCTGGTCGGCGGAAATTTCCACGGTGGAGGTCCGCAGCAGAACGCGTCCATGGTTTATGTGGGCAATGATGTCAGCCTTAAAGCCGACGCCGTCACGAGCGGCGACGGAGGGGGAATCGCTGTTTGGTCCGACAATGGAACGAGATTTTTTGGAACAAACTCCGCGCGCGGTGGTTTGGTATCGGGCAATGGCGGTTTAGTCGAGGTATCGGGCAGAGATTATCTGCTCTACCGCGGGCGAACTGATACGCGCGCACACAACGGCCTCGATGGCCTTTTGTTGCTGGATCCCGATGACGTCACTATCAGCAACAGCGCCACGAGTGCAGATATAACCGACGCTACCGGGCTTTTTGCGCGCAATGACACTACGAACGCTGGCGCCAACGTCTATTGGGGTGACATCGATCGGGATCTCGCGACGACGAGTGTCCAGATTAAGACGAGCAATGGCGGCACACTGTCTGTCTCTGCATCCGGGAATCTTGGAACGGGTGCGTACCAGGCGACTACGGCCACCGACAATCACGATTTGTGGCTGAACTCGAGCGGTGCGTTGAACATCGCCGCCGGTATCAGTTCCGCCGTAAAGACCGGCTACGAATTCACCGGCACGACCATCAACGTCTCGGGAGTGACGATTGCGACAAACGGCGGTCTTGTCAAATTCGATAACGCGATGACTTTGACAGGGAACGCCGTGGTGAATGCCGGCACGGGCACGATCAGCACGGGTGCGATCACGGGCGGTGGGAACGACCTGACGCTGACCGGTGTTGCGACGATCGGTGCGACCAGTGGCGTGGGTGCGTTGGTGGCGAACCAGTCGCTG